>Ga0114934_10001307_pt1 | contig 16182 bp, 13 predicted proteins | sample 4SBtaG_2_FD_99695 | JGI IMG/M metagenome (GOLD analysis project Ga0114934, IMG submission 99695) | Deep subsurface microbial communities from Kolumbo volcano to uncover new lineages of life (NeLLi) - 4SBTROV10_white metaG | ecosystem: Environmental > Aquatic > Marine > Volcanic ... | reverse complement strand
GTTGATCCCCTGATCTGCCCAGGGAAATCCAAAGACGACCGAAATGGCTACTGCCTGTTCATCCATAGATCGGATCAGCTCCTCCGCCGTAACCATTCTTGCCCTTTCATTCCCGTAGATGTTCCTGAAGACATCATCCTTTTTGACATATTCCCATCGGTTTTGCTGAACCCAGTCTGGGAAAAGGTGGGTGTGAACATCAACCATCCACGGAGGACTCATCCTATCTTTCCCTTTGTAAAACCATACCACCCAAGTTTTTCACCTAATGCACGATAATCGTGAACCCCTGGACAATAGGCTATTGGTGTAAATTTAGACAGCAAAATCTCGCCCTTCTCGTTTAGAATTTCCTCATCCCTATGAACAACGAGGACCTCGCCGATGAACAACGTGTGGCTTCCCAGGTCGAGGGCATTCACAAGGCGACACTCGAGATTGACAGGACACTGCTGAATCAGGGGCGGGGTAATTTTTGACGCCTCTTGTGAAACCAAACCGGTGAGGTTAAACTTGTCTACCTTCTTCCCTGAAACCATACCGCAAACATCCACTTCATGTATAATTCCACTGTGAGGAATGTTGACGCAAAACTCACCCGTTTCTCTCAAAAGACCGTAGCTATACCGCTCGGGACGAATCCCGATGCCTATCATGGGAGGGCTTGAATTAACTACGCCGACCCATGCAAGGGTAATAATGTTGGGCAAAGTAGACTTTCCCTGTGTCGTCACCAGGACTACTGGTGTTGGAATCAGGTCTGTTGTGGGTGCTACTTCTCGTTTCATTATCAAAACTCCTTCTATAAACTCTCAAACATTGAAACATCACCCTTGCCTTTACGAAGGACAACCGGCGAATCTCCCGTTAAATCAACCACAGAGGAATGTTCCGCCACAATGATTCCTCCATCTATGACATAGGCTAACTGATGTCCAAATATTTCCTCAATCGATTCCGGGTCGTCAAAAAGCTGATCCTCGTTGTGGGTAATACTTGTACTGATAATGGGATGTCCGAGATTCTTGATAATCTCGATACAGATATGATTGTCCGGCACCCGTATCCCTACTGTCTTCTGTTTTGTCTGTACAATCTTCGGCACAAGCTTTGTTGCCTGGAGTACAAAGGTGTACGGCCCCGGCAGGAGTCTCTTCATGATCTTGTAGGCGTAATCCTGGACATAGGCATACTGGCTGATATCACTCAAGTCAGAGCAGATAAAGCTCATCGGCTTGTTGCGCTGCTTTCCTTTGATGCGATATACTTTTTCAATTGCCCCCCTGTTGAACAAGTCACAACCGATTCCGTAAATGGTATCAGTAGGATAAGCAATTATCTCGCCATCTTCAAGTGCCTTGACCACCTTGTTGACAAGTCTACCTTGTGGATTATCCGGGTTGATTTTTAAAATAGGCATTAGCAACTCCTTTTTAATGGTTTGTTATCTTCATAGCCACGCCCGTTATGAACGGTAATCCGCGTTGATCTTTACATATTCCACCGAAAGATCGGAGGTTATGAGATGATAGTCTGCCTCACCATGGCCAAGAGAAACACGAAGGGTATAGCCACGTTCTTTCATGACCTCTGCAACCTGTCGCTCCGCTGCTTCTCCCATAAATTTTCCCCCGGAAACCAATAAAGTGTCATTGAATCTAATATCCAAATTATTCAGGTCTATATTGGCTCCGGAATACCCGATGGCTGCCACGACCCGTCCCCAGTTTGGATCTTCTCCATAAAAGGCAGTTTTAACCAGAGGAGATTTTCCTATACTCTCAGCCACGCGCTTGGCATCCTCCCTGGTTGCTGCCCCTTCCACGATAAGGGTCACAACCTTCGTTACACCCTCCCCATTATCCACAATCTTTTCCGCAAGCAAATGCATCATCTTATTAAGTTCATACGAAACGGCTTGATTAAGTCTTCCACTCTCTTTAGTTCCGCTCAATGGTACCCCGTTGTCCAGGACCAGGACCATATCGTTGGTGCTCTGATCCCCGTCTATCATGATTCGGTTGAAGCTCTCTTCCACTGCCTTTCTGGACATATCACGAAGGGAATCCATGGCCAGCCCCGCATTCATTACAAAAAACCCCAGCATGGTCGCCATGTTTGGGCAAATCATTCCCGCCCCTTTTACCACACCGCCAATCTTCACGTCAGGAAAGCCTTCCGGGTAGCTCATCTCCCATTTCGGGTACCTGTCAGTGGTCATTATGGCCTCGGCTACATCCTTTAGTGTGGCCTTCCCTATGCCCCTAACAAGGTGCGTCAACGCCTTTCTCATCCTGTCCACTGGTAAACGCTCCCCAATAACCCCCGTAGATGCCATGAGCACTTGGTCTTCCGGAACTTTGAGATGCCCGGCACACTCGTGACATAATAAAAGGAGGTCTTCCATACCTTCAGTTCCATTACAGGCATTAGCGTTCCCGCTGTTTACCAGGACTGCGGAAACGGGAGACCCTTCCCGAAACCTCTGCATTCCATAGATTACAGGTGCCGCCTTCACGAGGTTCTTGGTGAAAAATCCCGCCCAGCGGGCAGGCGGGTCCGAAACGATCAGAGCCATATCAGGCCTATCCTGCCGCTTGATTCCTGCACAGGTCGTAGAAAAACGGAAACCGTGTATTTCAATACCCACGTCTCACAACCCTCGGCCGCAGCATTTTTTGTATTTTTTGCCGCTTCCGCAGGGGCATGGGTCATTCCTTCCTATCTTCTTCCCGGGGCGCCGATAGGTTGTGGGCTTTTCCGGCCCGCCTGAAGCCTCAGGCGGAGGTGCAAATTCCCGGGGCCTACCAGCCGGACGCGACATCATCTGGCCTCTCCCAAGGCTGATGGAACTTTTGTCAGACACAGGCAAGTACGCCAGCTCTTCAACAGCTTCCTCTCTCTCGATCTCGACTGCAAACAGTTTTTCGACCGCATCCTGTTTGATACGGAAAATCATTTCCTGAAACATGTCAAAGGCATCTCTCTGATACACCCTGAGCGGGTCCTGCTGCCCATAACCTTGCAACCCAATCCCTTCCCGTAACTGGTCGATCGCAAGCAGGTGATCCTTCCAGTTCAAATCAATTGACTGGAGGAGGATCATCCGTTCAAGAAACCTTATGATCTCCTCTCCGTACTCACTTTCCTTTGATGTGTAAAACTGCTCGATCTTTTCTTCTGCAAGCTCCTGCAGTGTCTCCAGGGAGGCATGTTCCTTCTCTTCATCAGACAGGTCCAACCGGATGTGAAACTGTTTGAACAAAACGTCCTGAATACCCTTCCAGTTCCACTCCTCCGGATACTTCTTCTCCTCGATAAATGGGGTGAGGATCTCGGGAACAATCTCGGATGCCATATCGATGACCTCATCACGGAGATTCTCCGCTGTCAGTACCTCTTTACGCCAGCCGTATATGACCTCACGCTGCTTGTTCATGACATCATCATACTCGAGAAGTTGCTTACGAATCTCGAAGTTTTGGCCCTCCACACGTTTCTGAGCATTCTCAATGGCCTTGGTAATGAACTTATGCTCAATAGGCTCCCCTTCCTGAATCCCCAGTTTGTCCATCACACTTGAAATCCGCTCCGAACCGAATATCCTGAGAAGATCATCCTCAAGTGAGAGGTAGAACCTGGAAGAACCAGGGTCACCCTGCCTGCCTGCTCGCCCACGCAACTGGTTATCTATTCGCCTACTCTCGTGTCTTTCCGTGCCGACAATATGCAGTCCACCCAAAGCCACAACTTCCTCATGTTCCTTCTGTGTAAGCTTTTTTGACTCCTCGTAAATTTTCTCCTTTTCCTTCTCGCTCATATCGGGCTTGATCTTCTCCCCGACTATCATCTTATAGTTTCCGCCCAAGACGATGTCTGTCCCGCGCCCCGCCATATTTGTTGAAATGGTCACCGCTTTTTTGCGACCTGCCTGTGCAACAATTTCCGCTTCCCTTTCATGGTGCTTGGCATTCAAGACGTTATGAGGAATTCCCCTTTTTTTAAGCATAGAACTGAGCTTTTCAGATTTTTCAATAGAAATTGTGCCAACAAGGACAGGTTGGCCCCGCCTGTAACAATCCTCGATCTCTTCCACAACGGCCCTGAACTTTTCCTTCTCCGTCTTGTAAATGACGTCCTGATAATCCTTTCGAACCATCGGCTTGTTGGTGGGAATCACCATAACATCAAGGTCATAAATCTTCTTAAACTCAACTGCCTCGGTATCTGCCGTTCCTGTCATACCGGAAAGTTTATTATACATGCGAAAGTAATTCTGAAATGAGATTGTCGCTAATGTCTGGTTCTCGTTTTCAATTTTTACCTTCTCTTTAGCCTCCAGGGCCTGGTGTAACCCATCGCTGTAGCGCCGGCCCGGCATGAGTCTCCCGGTAAAATCATCCACAATAACAACTTCCCCGTTCTTGACAACATAATCCACATCACGTTTGAAAAGTGTATGCGCCTTCAAGGCCTGGTTGACATAGTGCAAGGTGTCGATATTTCGTGGTTCGTAGAGGTTGTCGACCTTCAATAAGCGCTCAACCTTCAGAACTCCATCCTCCGTGAGCACAGACGTATTCGCCTTCTCATCAATAGTATAATCGACATCTTTCTTTAAAAAGGGAATGATTCGGTCTATGGTGTAATATTTTTCCGTGGATTCCTCTGCAGGGCCAGAAATAATCAAGGGCGTCCGAGCCTCGTCAATAAGAATGCTGTCCACCTCATCGATAATGGCATAATTCAACTCTCGCTGGACAAATTCCTTGATATCAAATTTCATGTTGTCCCGCAAATAATCAAACCCGAATTCGTTGTTTGTCCCGTAGGTAATATCGGCCCCATAGGCCTTCTTACGTTCTGCATCTGACAATTCGTTCGTCACCACACCAACCGAAAACCCCAGGAACTTGTAGATTGCGCCCATCCACTCGGCATCACGTTTGGCCAGATAGTCATTAACCGTCACTACATGAACACCCTTCCCCGTCAGGGCATTGAGACAAACGGGCAGTGTTGCCACAAGTGTCTTCCCTTCACCTGTCTTCATCTCGGCAATCTTCCCCTCGTGCAGTACAACGCCCCCAACGAGCTGAACATCAAAGTGGCGTTCGCCCAGAACCCTCCAGGCCGTCTCACGGACCACGGAAAACACCTCGGGCAGAATATCATCCAGCGGCTCCCCGTTTTCCACTCTTTGACGGTATTCGGCCATATTCCTTCGCAAGTCATCGTCAGACAGGGGATGCACCTCATGTTCCAACTGGTTGATACGATCTATAATGGGCGAGATCCGCTTGAGTTCCCGCTCGTTTTTACTTCCTACAACCTTCAATAATAATTTAGACAACATGGTCTGACATCACCAACCTTAAATAAGTTTCCTACCAAAGTGAATAAAGATATCTCTGTTTTTACGATTTTTGTTTCCCTTGAATTGATATAAATTTCAGGAAATTAATTTAATATATATCGTTTGGGGTTTACCGGCACCCCGTTTAACCGTACTTCGTAGTGAAGATGAGGACCTGTCGATCGCCCCGTGTTTCCAATTTCAGCAATTTTTTCACCCCTTTTAACATGCTGGCCAACCTTCACAAGAACCTTTGAAAGGTGTCCATATCGGGTGGTAATCCCATGGCCATGGTCGATGATAATGAGATTGCCAAATCCTCCCTTTCTTCCGGCAAAAACCACCAGTCCATTGGCGGAAGCAATGACCGGGCTTCCAATCCGATTGGCAATATCCAGCCCTTCATGAAACTCTTTATGCCCTGTGAAAGGCGATATCCGGTAACCAAATCCAGAGGTTTCATACCCATATGCTGGGCGGATAGAAGGGGTTGAATTAAGTAAATCCCGACGGCTTATAAGTTTATCATGCAACTCCTTCAAGCTCTTCTGCTCAAATTTTGAAAGCCTTTCAAGTCTGAACAAGTCATAATGCAGTTGCCGTATTTGCTCAGCCTCTTCCGGTGACAAGGTGTTGACAATTTCCTCAGAAGTTGAAACATCATCAGAAACCCCGCCAACACCCCACATATTTTCACTCTCACGGAAAGTGGGCTTCAGGTTGGCAATAACCCGTAACTTCCCATCCAACTCCCTAACCTTCGATACCTGTGCCTGAACCTGTCTGACCTTGTTTTCGAGTTTTGCTACCTGTGACTTGTATATGTCTGCCCTCTTTAAAACCCGCTTGCACGCCAATTCATGGGAAGCATAATTCCATACGAAATACCCTGAAACAGTGAAAACAGTAGGTAATAACAATAAAACAAACCAAACAAGTAACCTAGGAATCCTGAAACGCTTGACCTTAGATTTTTTTGCATTCCCAGGAAATACGACTACTTCATAATAGTTACCCAACCTGCTTTCCTCCGTGGTTGTTATTTATTAACAAACAACAGCAGGATTGTCAAGACTTAAAGCCTTTTCTTTTGACGCAGGCTTTAAACGGGGTTATAATAATATGAACAATAGAAGGAGACATCAATGGACTGGAGGCTTTTTTCCGTTACATTCATGGCTGTATTTTTTGCAGAAATGGGAGACAAAACCCAGTTAGTCACCGTAGCCCTAACCGGAGAGTCGAAAAAAATGCTCACTGTTTTTTTAGGCGCAGCCAGCGCCCTAATCATCGCTACGCTCATTGGTGTCCTCGCCGGTGGAGTCCTATCCAGATACGTTCCAGTAAATATCATCCGGAAAGTGGCAGCCCTTTTTTTCATCGTCACGGGCATCTTTCTCCTTTCCGGAAAACTCTAACATCCTAAACAGGAGGTAAACGTCATGAAAGTATCCATAGGATCTTCAACTCTTGAACTTGTTCAAGGTGACATCACCAAGCAGGATACCGAGGCAATTGCCAACGCCGCCAACTCGAGGCTTGCAGGGGGTGGGGGCGTGGACGGCGCAATCCATCGTGCAGGAGGACCTACCATCATGGAGGAATGCCGAAAGATCGGTGGCTGTCCTACCGGCCATGCTGTTCTCACGACGGGCGGAAATCTCAAGGCCAAATACGTGATTCATGCCGTTGGACCCATCTATCGGGGCGGCGGAGCGGGAGAAGCCGACCTGCTCAAAAGCGCCTATCTTTCCTGCCTGAAGATCGCCTCTGAAAAGGGTATCAAAAACATTGCTTTCCCTTCCATCAGTACCGGGGTCTATGGCTATCCCATCGATGAGGCCTCGAGAATCGCCCTTACCACTTGCTGGGACTATCTATCGAAACATCCTGAAATTGAGTTAGTACGCTTCGTTCTCTTTGGCGACTCCAATTATCGCGCCTATGAAAAGGCCCTCAAGGAGATTCAGCGGGAGCGTGCATGATGGACATCGCCCTGGAACAGATTGATGATATCCGCTGGCGCATCCCCAAGTCTGGCGGTATGCGGGTAGAAGGTGTCATCTACTCCGACCGTGAGCTTGTAAAGGCGCTGAAATCGGATGGGAGTCTCAAACAGGTAGCTAATGTCGCCCACCTTCCCGGAATCGTCAAGGCCTCCCTGGCCATGCCAGACATCCACCAGGGCTACGGCTTCCCCATCGGTGGCGTTGCCGCCATGGATATCAAAGAGGGCGTTATCTCTCCCGGTGGCGTGGGATACGACATCAACTGCGGGTGCCGGGTGATTGTTAGTAAACTAACGTCTGCTGATATCCAAAACGATCTGGACTTCCTGCTGGATGAACTCTATCGCACCATCCCCTGCGGCGTAGGAGGGACAGGGCGGTTTCACCTCTCTGCAAAGGAGGTCCAGGGCGTCCTCAAAAAGGGCTCCCGATGGACCGTGGAAAAGGGCATGGGAGAAAAAAACGACCTTGAGTTTACTGAAGACAACGGCGTCATGGAATCTGCTGACCCAACAGACGTCAGTGATTATGCTATCAAGCGTGGGCAGGACCAGTTGGGAACCCTTGGCTCCGGAAATCATTTCCTGGAGCTCGACCGCGTCGAGACTATCTACGACAGGGAAACCGCCTCGCATTTCGGTCTTTTCGAAAACCAGCTCGTTATCTTCATTCACTCGGGTTCCCGGGGTCTGGGTTACCAGGTCTGTGATGACTTCCTTCATCAAATGGTCAAGCACCTACCCGAACTCCCTTTCACCCTGCCCGACCGGCAACTTGCCTGCGCTCCTGTCGCCTCGTCCATTGGAAGACGTTATTTCTCGGCCATGTCCTGCGCTGCCAACTATGCATGGGCAAACCGCCAGGTCTTAATGAACCTGGCTATTCGAACCTTCGAGAAGGCCCTGCACCTTGGTCCTAAGGAACACGGCATGCGCCTGCTGTACGACGTTTGCCACAACATTGCCAAGATGGAAACCCACACAGTCGAGGGAAAAGAGGTCAAGGTATGCGTCCATCGTAAGGGGGCGACACGGGCCTTCCCTTCAGGGCATCCTGCCATCCCTAAGGCCTACAAAGACACCGGCCAGCCTGTTCTCATACCTGGAGACATGGGCACAGCATCCTACATCCTCGTGGCTCAGCCTGGTGCACTCGAGGAAACCTTCGGAAGTACCTGCCACGGCGCCGGCCGGGTGTTGTCCCGTTCCCAGGCCATCAAGCGCCTGAACAAGCAGAAGATCCTGAATTTCCTCTCTGGACAGGGAATCGCGGTGCGCGCCCGGGGAAAAAAAATCCTGCTGGAAGAGGCCCCCGATGCCTACAAGGACATTGGCCGCGTCGTTTCCATCGTAGAAAAGGCCGGTATCTCCTCCCGAGTGGCACGTCTTACACCCATGGGGGTGATCAAGGGGTAACACCCTTGTCACAAGCCCCTTCGTCCCTTTCCCCCGTTTGGGCAATGTTCCCCTTGCATTTATCTTCAGAAAGTATATAGTCCATTTCCCAGCCCGTTAGAGAAAATAAGAAAAAATGGTATTTAACATCATGAAAAATAAAATCATCAACGAGAAATTACGGAATATCGCTATTATTGCACATGTCGACCACGGAAAAACTACACTGGTGGATGCCATGTTTCGGCAAAGTGGGTTGTTTCGTGCCAATCAAAAAGTCGACGAACGACTCATGGATACCATGGACTTGGAGAGGGAACGCGGTATCACCATTGAGGCAAAAAACTGCTCCGTGATATGGAAAGATGTGCGAATTAATATTGTTGATACCCCGGGGCATGCCGACTTCGGTGGCGAGGTCGAACGCGCCCTTTCCATGGTGGACGGAGCAATCCTACTGGTGGATGCCTCGGAAGGCCCCCTGCCCCAGACCCGTTTTGTCCTAAGCAAGGCCCTGAATGCCTGCCTCAAAATTATAGTTGTCATCAACAAGATTGACCGTCAGGATGCGCGGCCCTACGAGGTTCTCGATGAGATTTACGACCTGCTTATCGACCTTGACGCCACTGAAGAACAACTTGAATTCCCCCTCCTTTACACGGTCGGCCGCGACGGCACGGCAACACACTCGCCAGAAAAAAAAGGTAAAAACCTGAATCCCCTCATGGACACGATTATCTCGGAAATACCCGGTCCTTCTTACATTCCTGATGCTCCCTTTCAGATGCTCGTATCTGATCTGGGATACTCGGATTACCTGGGACGCCTATCTATCGGAAAAATCTTTAACGGCTCGGCCCACACGCAGGATAATCTGGTTTGCATAAACGAACATGGGACCATCAAACCTGTCAAGGTTACCAGCTTACGTGTTTATCGGGGCATGCAGCTTAGAGAGGTGGACGAGGTGCAACCCGGTGACATCGCAGTCCTTTCAGGACTCGAGGATGTCAAGATTGGTGACACCATCTGCAACCGTGATATGCCCAACGCCCTGCCACGAATAAGCGTGGAGGAACCCACGGTTTCCATGAAATTTACCGCCAACGACTCTCCCTTGAGTGGGAAAGAGGGCACGTATGTTCAATTTCGAAAGATCCAGGAACGGCTCATGAAGGAAACCCTTCGAAACGTGGCCATCCAGGTAGAAACTTTTAGCGATAAGAATACTGCCATTGTCAAGGGACGCGGTGAGTTTCAATTAGCAATCCTGATTGAAACCATGCGACGGGAGGGGTTTGAGTTTTGCGTGGGACGGCCCGAAGTGATTTTCAAATTTGAAAAGGGTAAAAAACTGGAACCTATGGAACAGCTGATAGTTGATTGTGAAGAGAGATTCCTGGGGGTCGTCACGGAAAAACTGTCTCTACGCAAAGGAAAAATGACAAACTTTACAAATAACGGAAACGGGCGGGTAAGAATCGAGTTTTCCATACCTGCGAGAGGTCTGATTGGGTACCGGGATGAATTCCTGACCGACACGCGCGGGACCGGTATTATGCATCACTTCTACAATGGATACGAGGAATACAAGGGGGATTATGACAGCCGATTCACCGGATCCATCGTGGCAGACCGAAGTGGGTCAGCAGTAGCCTATGCCCTGTTCAACCTGGAACCGCGTGGCAGGCTGTTTATCACAACCGGAGACCCCGTTTACGAAGGAATGATTATAGGGGAACACAACCGGGGTAAAGATATCGATGTAAATCCCTGCAAAGAAAAGAAATTGAGCAACATGAGGGCCGCTGGAAGGGACGCCAACGTCATCCTCTCGCAGGTCAAACCCCTCACGCTGGAGCAGTCCATCAGCTTCATCCGTAAAGATGAATTAGTGGAAGTTACCCCTAAATCCATCCGTATGCGCAAATCCGTTCTGTCCGCCCAGAAACGCCACAGGATGAGCGCCACCCTGATGAAGAATAGGGTAAATGGGGGTTTAAGTTTGATAAAACACGTATGAATCACAAATTAGTGCGCAGATAAAGTCTCACAGGTAAACCTCAGGCAATATTTTATCCATTAACAACCGTTCTTTAGCTAAAATTAAATCCTATAGATTTCATCTCATCCTTCACAATCATTAGACTAATCCGTGTAATATAAGAAATCTGTGGATTAAAGATTTTCATTCATTCCAGCCCAGTTATAGCGAAGAATTATTTCCCATCGCCCGTGAGTTGAAAAAGAGCAAATAATTGCTGGTTGTGGCAATCTAAAATTGAACCCACCCGTCATACTCCCGTGGAGGAGCGGGACGGGGCAACTCCCTTAATAATTTAACGGAAAGGAAAGGAGGGAAATATGTTGAACCAAAATGACAAAAACGAGGCACTTTTCAAGGCGGCGGAGACGGGAGATCTCGACGAGTTAAAGTCGCTTATCTGCAGAGGGGCGGAAGTTAATACAAAGAGGAAGGATTTAATTGGAGAGACCCTTCTGCATGTCGCGGTTAAGGCATACGAAGGGCGGGATATTGTTAAATGGCTGCTTTTTCAGGGGGCGGATGTGAACGCCCGGGATGATTTGGGTCGAACACCTCTTCACAAAGCGGCAGGCGAAGGATCTTCAAAAAAAACCCTGGAGATACTGCTTGTCCACGGGGCAAAAATCGAGGCTCGAGATTTTTTCGGCCAAACCGCCTTGCACCATGCTGCACACATGGGAAAAAGAGAGCATACCGAATTTTTGATCGACCATGGTGCATATATCGAAGCCGGAGATATTTACAACAAAACTCCCCTGTTTGAGGCAGCGGCACCATTTATCGGGGAATTCGGGAATAAAGAGACCTTCGAGTTTCTGATAAGCCGAGGCGCGAATATCAATATCAGAAGCAATGATGGAATGACACTTCTACATACCGCAGCGGCTAACGGAAATAAGGCTGTCGCGGAACTGCTGATCCATAAATACGGCGCGGAACTGGAGGCAAGGGACAGGCGAGGTGCGACACCCATGCACTGGGCCGCCGCATACGGCAGCGGGCGTTTTTTGATAGATACTTTGAAGGAAATGTATGAACTCAATGAAACCGAAGAGGGAATTTCCGCGTTTTTGTTTGACCAGGGAGCTGATATCATGGCGAGGGACAACGACGGCGCTACGCCCCTCCATTACGCAGCAGCGTATGGATCCAGTTTAAATATCGCATTTTTCCTTGCGTGCGGGATTTCTGTCAACGTGACGGATGCCCATGGTGCTACCCCATTGCACTATTCTGCCTTGAGAAATTCCGGAGTTATCGAATACCTGATCAACATCGGGGCGAACCTTAATGCCAGGGACAGCGAGGGAAGCATGCCTATTCACTGGGCTGCCTTAAGCAGGTATGGCTGGCATAAAGATGTGATTAAGACGTTGCTCAAACACGGTTCGGAAATAAACGCCAGGGACGATATGGGCCGCACCCCTCTTCATGAAACAACGGCCTATGGACATGTGGGCTTTGCCCAAGTCCTGATAGCACATGGTGCGGACATTACCGCGAGAGACAAAAGGGGGGAGTCCCCCCTCAAGCTTGCCCTAAAAAGGGGAAGGAAATGTGATAAGCTTGCCGGGTACCTAAAATGGGCCGAAGAAAGGCAGGGATAACCAGGAATTAAGCAAACATTAAGAACGAAAGGCGGAGGCGATGGATATTTTTTAGGATGCGAAAAGTTTTTATGAAGAGGCGGGTATTTCCGCCATGAATTTTCATTGCAGGCACCTGAATGGTTGCCGGCGGGATCGAGTTGAATTCACGGAAAAAGAGGGGTATTTATCGGCAGCACGTATGAGAAAGGGAGGATTACCACGGTTTTTCTTTCTTTCCCTCTATCGCGGTTCGAGCGAGTCCGAACCGGTGAAAAGGATGAATCATGCGATCCAATTTACATAGGAACGCTCGGTGTCAAAAAAGTAATGGTGCAGACGGAGTCCTTGGCGCACATCATCGAGGGGTTTTGGTTCTTGATTTTTAGTTGTTTCAGTCATATAACACGCCTGTGATGGAGCTCTGAGATCGCTGTTAATAGGCATCGAACAAAACTACGCAAAAACAATGTTCATTGTCAGGAAAGGATGTCAAGTTAATAAATGGTTAAGCCAAAGAAAAATACACTTGACTTTTTCAAAAAAGCATTATATTCGTCAAGTTAATTAAAAGTGAAGCCAAAGGAGGATTAAATGAAACAAATCTACACTAAGGAAGAAATGAAAAAGCGAGCTATAAGAAGATGTGCGGATGTCTTGTTTGGTCAATGGGAAGAAGGAAGCGGTGTTAACACTAGAATATTCGAGGTCTTGGTACCTGATGAATTCGTCACGGAAGGTGTTTCATTGAAAGGGAATGATCATAGAGAGCATGTCGTTCCCTTAGTGGTGATTCGGGATCAAGCTATGGTAATGTTCGATAAAGGGGCCTCTGTAGCTGATGTTAGTAATATGATAGAAAAATATCTTCGAATTGTAAATATCTCTGCCGAGGAAGCTAACTATTTAGATCATGATTTAGGATTAAAAGAGCGTATGCCGGATGGTTGGGAGTTTGGTTCGGGGGATCCGCTAGCAAGGTTGAAGGCGGCAAACATTGAGTTGGCATAACAAAAGAAAAAGGCTTGGGGGTCATTTATTACACATTTCAAAACCATAGATCAATAAGGATGTAAAAAGGGTAGACATGGCCATTCATAAAATAAAACAAGTTATGCTTTAGTCGGATAAAAAAATTGGTAGCGTTATCAATAGGAGACCTGGAATAATGCACTCCATTTATGAGTACTAATATTCACTTTTGCCGCTCTTTTACATCAGCCTTTTTTAAATGCCAAGAAAAAATTTGTACCCTCTCTTGAAAAGCAAAATTGGGCTAAACAGTCAACGATTGGAGGTGGCTCTGGTTATTCTCCGTCCCGGGTGATTTCGGGAAGGAGGTTATAGCCACCAGGGGGCAACTCCATTTTACGACCCGCACCTCCACCATTCTTATGCATCAAACCCGTTGTAGTAATAAGCGAGGCGAACCTTGGCGACGTTAAGTGCCCCTTCCGTACTCCACTTGCTCACGTTGACCCTCATGTTCACCGTCCGAAACAACCGCTCAACCCTACTTGTTGTATTGCCCTCCAATCGGTTTTCTATAGCCGTAAACATATCGCCGCGGGCATTCTCAAGATAAGATGCCGTGTGCGTAAATCCCTTTTCCCTGCAATACGCTATAATATTTTCCAGTCGTGTCCTTTTAGATGCAATCATCGCTTGAATCGTATCCCGGCAGTCAATTAGGGGCCTTATCGCGCATATCTCCATAAGCTTATGCCACTACATACAACCATTCCTCGCCTTTTTTGTTTGACGCCGTCTTTCCATAAAACATACTGCGCCTGGTAGGGAATATGCCACAAACAGCGCTGAATAAGGATTGTAACCTTTCCTTTCAGGCTTTCAAGGATTGAGGCATCACCATAAGTTAAGAGAAGAAATGGTCGCTTGAAACCTTTGATTACGTCAAGACTCTTTTGAAACAGCTTTTTCCATGAACCGTTGTAATTGCCGATATCAATGCCTGCAACCCTGATTCCACCTCCCTTCTTGTACTGCACTAAGACCTTCAATTCCTTGCCACGTTTGGGAATCTAAGGTAATCCCAACTCCCGTTCCATCTGCCTCACCATGAGGCTCCTCGTTTGAGCTAAGCATAAAATCAAGCCTTGAGCCAATCTGCTTAAAGACTTTTAGATCGTCATTTTATCCACAGCCCATCCGAACATCTTGCCGATCTTCTTTGGATACCCGATAGGGGCTTAAAGATCCCACCAAGGCCAGCTTGCGCCGCGTTTCATCCGGCACACGCTTCATAGGCTACATGCCAAGAAGCTCTCGGGTGATATATTGCTTATGGCCGCATTTCTGCACTGCACCTAAAGCTGCCTAATAGTTATCCAGCGAAACCAGGTGAGAATGGTCGTTGGCTTGCCATGCCGCGTCTTTAAGATAAATTCGGCGTCATTCCCACATGCTGTGCAAACAAACGATTTCTTTCATAATCCCATTTCATACTCGGCAAAGCCAACCAAGACTTTCTGAAAAAAATCCTCCAGCAACTTTGGCAACAACATAAGAAATGCCCTCATGATCGATGAAAAATTGCTGCTCGATAAACCAACTCTGAATTGACACTCAAATTAAATAGTGATTTACTTTCATCATGGGTATGCTCCCATAGTGCCCTCCTTTATGGATTTCGTTTGTGGCGAAACATTAATACCATATTGGAGGGCATCTAATAATTTTAATGCTCAGGTCCCCTATATTCTACGCTACCAATAAGTTTCCATCTTTTGGGTCCCAAGTGGTCCCATGGACCGAAGAGGTAACCTGTTTTGTGGTCTTTTGTATGAATCATGTATCTATCCTGTAAGCCTTTAATATCATAAGTGTAATCTAACATATTACAGGATACCTTGCAGGCGGATATTTAACCTTTTCTTAATTATTTTAACCTATTGTACGATTAAGACTTTTACGAAAGCATCAAGATGGCCTAAAGGCTAAAAATCAAGCCACCCTAAATACAGCAGTCTCTTGAAAAATCGGGTAAAAATGAACCAATAAATCTACTTGACAAAGAGATGAGGTCATGTTAGGTGTAACTTAAGTAAGTAGAGATATCCAAGTGCCGTAAGGCTTAATAGGGAACCCGGTTAAAAGCCGGGACCGGCCCGCGGCTGTGATCGGGGACGAAAACCGCAAAGTGTCACTTGCCTGGAAGAAGGCTGGGAAGGTGCGGTAAGTAGGGTGATCCGAGAGTCAGAAGACCTGCTTGGACGAAATAAGGCTCATCCCTCGCGGACAAGGGATATAGCCAAGTGACTCTGAGGATAAAAAAGGGAAATCCCCGGATCGATTGAGTTCGGTCCGGGGATTTTTTTATGATTAAAACCAAACGAAGGGAGGTGAAATCACGAAGACAGGCATTATTGATTTATGCGACAGAGCACATTCCCACTATAGGGATGAAGATGCTTCACGGATTACGGGTGCATTGAGCATTCAGGCCGACATTGTTGATATCGTTTTCGCATCGGCAGGTTGTGAAGACGCCATTGATACATGGTGTATGTTGTTGGCCCGGCGAATAAAAAGGGCAATTTGTTATATCATATCAACTATGGACGGGAAAACCTTTATCTTAACCCTCAGCCGCTACCGCTGTGCGGCTGAAAGAAAGGAGAAGAAAAATGGAAATGACAAAAAAGAGGTTTGGCAAGAATGAAGAACAAAAATCGAGCTAATGGAGGGATTTCATGAAGTCGGTAATGATTGCCTTAATTATCTTTGGACTGGTTTTGGCAGGTTTTTCTTATCCTGTTTATGCGGGCGG
>Ga0114934_10001306_pt1 | contig 16185 bp, 13 predicted proteins | sample 4SBtaG_2_FD_99695 | JGI IMG/M metagenome (GOLD analysis project Ga0114934, IMG submission 99695) | Deep subsurface microbial communities from Kolumbo volcano to uncover new lineages of life (NeLLi) - 4SBTROV10_white metaG | ecosystem: Environmental > Aquatic > Marine > Volcanic ... | reverse complement strand
AGCTATAACATTCAAAACATTATCTGAGTTTTCAAGTAATGCAAGCACATCCCCCCTTGACTCGGGCAGCAGCATTTCTACATAAATTCTACTTTCGATTTCTCTCCTATGTGAATCAGCAATACCTTCAAGCTGATCTATATGCCTTTCTCTCTTTTCAAATTCATCTATGTCACCATCAAGATAATATTTAATTGACTGTCTGAATTCGAGTGCAGCAGCAAGAATTGTATCGAGGAATTCATTTATTTTGGATTCCATTTCTTTTGTTTTTTTAAACATTTTGAACATTTTCTCCCCCTTGGTTATTTTACATTTTTTATAATAATCTAATAATTAACATTGATTTTAACATGAAAATGATTTTAAGTGAATTACAGGTTTTGTCAATCCTAAGATGGATAATTATTAAAATTAAACACAGACAGGTTGCTTAGCTCGGCCTGAGCCTGTCGAAAGGGCTCATCAGAATGACGACATTGAAGCAGGATATAAAGTATAGCAGAGATAAACGGCAAACAACGGAGACAAACGATGACATCAAACTACACAAAAAAGAAAAAAGGTTGAAATATTATTTTATTTGTGTTATATTATAAATGAAATGTTTCTCTTACTATCTTTATTATTAATGGCAATAGAAAACAAAGGGGGTAATATGATTAGAGAACCTGTAGTTGCGGGTGCCTTTTATCCAGCTAATCCTGAATCCCTGGATCATATGATAAAAGAATTCCTAGAAAATGCGCATATCTCAATAAAGGGGCATATATTCGGAATAATCTCACCTCATGCAGGTTACCCCTATTCTGGTCCAACTGCTGCTTATGGATATAAGTCAATTATGGGTAAAAAATATAGTACTGTTGTTTTAATCGGACCATCCCACTACGCATTTTTTGACGGGATGTCTGTATATCCAAATGGAGAGTGGCGTACCCCTCTTGGAAGTGTAAAAATAGACGAGGATTTTGCAAAAAAATTAATGGCTCAAAATGAAAAAATTGATTATTTCCCTGAAGGACATTCTCAAGAACATTCCCTTGAAGTAGAGCTCCCCTTCTTACAGGAGGTACTAACAAATTTTAAGATAGTCCCTATTGTAATGGGAAATCAAACCGAGGATAACATTAATATTCTTGTTCAAGCACTTATTAAAACGATAAAGGATCCGAAACATACCCTCCTTCTGGCCAGTTCTGATCTGTATCATGGATATTCTTACGAGCAGGCAAAGGAAATAGATCAAAATGTTATAAATTATCTCTCTGATTATGATGGTGATGGCCTTTTTTCGTTTGTGAGATCAATGGAAGAAAGAAGAATAGCAGCTGCCTGTGGTGGAGGTCCCATCGCAGTAGTACTAAAGACAACAAAAAAATTGGGTGGAAAAGGGGTTAAAATCCTCCATACAACTACCTCTGCAGATGTCACAGGTTCATATGGTGGCTATGTAGTAGGATATGTCTCTGCAGTAATAACCGGAGAAAATGAAAATAAAAAAAAAGTAAATAACCAGGAAAGCAATGTTTTTAAACTGAACAAAAAGGAGAAAGAAACACTCCTGGGCATTGCAAGAAAGACCCTTGAACAATATCTCTCCAGCCATACAAAACCAGAGTTCAGCGTTAGTGATAAAATCCTTAAGACAAAAACAGGTGTATTTGTAACCCTAAAGGAGGGAGGAAATTTGCGTGGCTGCATTGGCTTAATTAGAGGAATAAAACCACTATATGAGGGTGTTACAGAGATGGCAATTGCAGCCGCAACTCAGGATCCGAGATTTCCACCTGTTTCTTATTCGGAATTGAAGGATATAGAAATTGAAATTTCGGTCCTAACGCCTTTTCAGAAGGTGAATTCTCCTGATAAAATTAAAGTAGGAAGAGATGGGTTATATATTGAATCAGGATTTTATTCGGGGCTCCTTTTGCCTCAGGTCCCAACTGAATATAATTGGGACAAATGGACATTTCTGGAGGAAACCTGCCACAAAGCTGGGCTTTCAGGTGACTGCTGGAAGAGACCTGAAACAAAAATATATAAATTTCAGGCATTGGTTTTTTCTGAAAATAATGAATGAGTCTTGAGACAAAAGTTTCTTCATCAATTTATAAATACAAATTGCTTGAAAGGGGTGATAGTGTAGCTATTGCATACTCAGGTGGCAAAGACAGTGCAGTCCTTCTTGATATACTCTCAAAAAACAAAAACATCAAAAATTTATTTGTAATTCATCTTGATATGGGATTTGGAGAAGACTTCAATGGGATTAAGACATATTTACAAAATTTGAGATATCAATTTCACGTAGAGAAGACAGATTTTGGAAAACAAGCCGAAAAAACAGAATATTCTCCTTGTTTTCTCTGTTCCTTCTTAAGGAGAAAGAGAATCTTTGAAATAGCACATAACAATGGCTTTAAAAAGATCGCCTTTGGGCACACGAGAGATGATGCTATTATAACCTTTTTAATGAATATATTTTACCACGGAGAGGTTTCAACAATATCCCCAAAACAGGTCTTCTTCAATGGTGAAATAACTATAATCAGACCATTATACTATGTAAGCAAGATAGAAATTGAAAGATATATCCAAAAGAGGGATTTATCATATTTTGAAAATCCCTGTCCGTACAGTGGGAATACAAAAAGAAAAAATATGGAAAAACTTCTGGATAAATTTCCTGATGGAAGAAACAATGTTTATAAAGCCTTATTTACCATAAAGAAGGAATTTCTACCTTGAAAAAGGTCTTTTTGATCTTCTTCTTCGCTATTTCCCTATTTGGGAAGTTTATATTAATAGATGTAAATTTTGAAGGGAATAAATTTTTTTCAAATAAAGAATTACTAAAGAGAATAGAGAGCAAAGCCGGGGTAGAATATAACGAGTATGTTCTCAGACATGATGAAATAAAGTTAATACGACTTTACAAAGATAATGGATTTTTTGACATCAATATAAAAAAATATATAAGGGTGAACTTCAAAAAGAAGGGTATATCATTACTTTTTAAGATAACAGAAGGACTGCATTATTCTGTATTAAAAATACGTATTCTTGGGAATAAATCTATACCGATTCAATCCATTTTACCTCTTTTAAAGATCAAGAAAAAAAGTCCTTATAGTGCACTCTACTCTACCCTTTCAGGATATGCAATAATGGATTATTATTCAAGAAATGGATATCCCTATACCCATGTAACAGATACATTTTCTGTTTCTAAAGGAAAAGGTGTCATCATACAATACCTTATAGATGAGGGGAAAAGGGTATATATTCGAAGAGTAATAATAGAAAATAAAAGTGGAATAAGGGATAAAGTTATAGTAAAATATGTAAAAGGATTAAAATCTGGGGATATTTATAACCCTGAGAAGGTAAATCAGGTAAAACAGGAGCTTCTTCAGACATACCTCTTCGAAAGAATTGAAGTAAAAACACCTGGACTTTTAGTACATTCAGATTCTGTAGATATTATTTTTAATATACTCCCATCTAAGAGGACTGAAGTAGCAATCGGTGGTGGCATACAATCACTTGAATGGATTGTAGGAAAAGCAAGGTTAACTCAAAAGGGATTATTTTCTGGTGAACATAGTTTAAAATTTGAATTAGAACAGGGATTTAATGTAGAAGGGGGCATAAGAACTAACATATTTACAAAATTCAAATCAAAGGATATTCTCCTGACGCCTCTCAGTTTTATTCTTACATACACACTTACTTCAGAAAGAACAGATACGGCTCTACATTATGAAGATCTCGAAACAAAGCTTGGGTATACAAAAAATTACAAATATGGAATTTATCTCAGTTATATATACAAGCAGGAAACAAGCGGTTCCAGAAAAAGTATAAGTCGCATACTCTCCCATCATATTGAATCGGATTTTAGGGACAATATGCTTGACCCTAAGAAAGGCATAAAAACCCGAGTTACATTCTATAAAGGTGGCGGTTTCCTCGGTGGAGATGATAATTTTTACAAATATGATTTTGGGATTGCAGCATATTTAAATATTAAAAAAATAATATTTGAGAATTACTTCAAGAGAGGCAATATAATCTACCATTCTCTTCCTTCTTACACAAACATATTTCATCTTGATGGCATTAATATGCTCAGAGGATATAAGGAATACGAATATGGTGATATTCTGGATACATTAACAGGAAGATGGTATTTAAAAGAGTTTAATCAGTTCACATTTCAGCCAAAATTTCTCATAACAAGGGGATTATATCTTGTAACTTTTGTAGATCTTCTTCTCCTCCATTCAGAGTTTTTAAAAACATATGGGACAGGCATCCATTATTACACACCCATAGGACCAATAAGACTTGAATTCGGCTTTGGGAATGGACATAAAAATCTCATTTTCTCAATAGGTGAAATGATACAATGAAAAGGATACTCAAAAGAATTTTCGTAGGCTTATTAATTTTTATAGCATCCATTTTCCTCATCACAACTATCACAATAAACACCCCATTAGTCAGAAAGATCATTGTCTCCAGACTGGAGGATTTGCTGAATGCAAAAATTGTATTAAAGAGAATTCACATAACACCCTTAAGTGCAGGAATCTATAACTTTGGTATCATAAAAAATAACAAAAAATTAGTGGGTATAAGTAGAATAAATGTAACCTTTAACCCATTTAAACTAAAAAATCTTAAAATTAAATCGGTATATATTTCAGGATTAAATGTAGCTTACACAAAAGAAATACAGCAACTAATTCCAAAAACTAAGGGTAACACAAACGTCCTGCCTTTAAAGATAAAAAAACTGAGAATAAAAAATTCAAACATTAAAATTAGGGATTATTCTATAAAAACAGATATAGAACTGAAAATTACAAAAATACCCGAAGGTATCAAGGCATCCATAAAAAAATTCCGAATCAATGTTAACGGAAATAATTTAATAAAAAATATAAGTGGTGATGTTTCTCTTGTAGAAGAGGGCATTGTTATATCTAATATGAAGGCACAATTTAAAGAGGGTGAAGCTTATTTTGCGGGACTGATATCCGATTCCCTTAATCTGGATGTTGTAATGAGAAATATCCAGATCAAAAATTACTACCGCTATATTGCTGAAGATGTTTCTGGAAATTTAAACCTGAATATGAAAATCTTCGGAAAAAGGGCAAACCCCACCTTTAATGGTAATATATATATTACGAACCCATTCTACAAAAATTATAGGTTTGAAAATGTAAATTTATCATTTCTATATAATAATAATTCCATTAATGCATCAATTACTATTGGTGATATAGTTAAGGGATTATTTTCAGGGAATATAAACAGAAGAATAACTGGGAAGATTGATATAAAAAATCTTGATATATTTAATTACACTGGTATCAAAAGTGATGTAAACGGTTCAATTTTAATACATACAAATAGAACTGGCAACGGAAATTATACACTAAAACTGAAGAAATCAACGGTTGAAGACCTGGTAATCACCGACTTGTTTATTCAACTTACAAGAAAATACAGGAATATTGTCCTTCAGAACCTCTCAATAAAAGGGAAAGGTATATCCATAAATTCGTCTGGATTTTACAGCCCAGAATCAATAAACATAGCCCTGAATGTTGATAGCACAAATATTAAAAGCTTCAACTCATTTCTCCCCTTCGGAAATATAAATGGCACATTGAGTATGAATATTAATGCGCAGGGCAAACCAAATTCGCCTTCCATAAAAGGAAATGCCCTTGTCAATGAATTTGAATATAAGGAATTCAAGGGTAAAAAAGCCAGGATTACTATAAACCTTTCTAACCTGCAAAATGGAAATATCAATATGTCAGGGAACGATTTCTATATTGGTAAAACTCAGGTTGATAGCTTTATTCTGAATACATTACTGAAAGAAAACTTAATACATTACGATATATCAGCTCTTTTAAAAAAGAAAAATTTATTTTTAAAGGGCAAAATAAAAAAAGAAAAAGAAATAGATATCCAACTGGACACACTACTTATAAGACAGGAGGGAAAAGGAAATATTATTAATAGAGATCCTATAATTATTGTTAAAAATAGGAAAAATTTTGAAATTAAGAATTTTTCTATTTTAGGTCCCGGCTTTCAGATAATATCGAAGGGGACCATTGGAGAACAAATGGATGCAACAATCAATATCTCATCAACAGACTTGAGGAAGATAGGAATGTATTCTGAATTGAAACATATTTTAAAAGGAAGTATGGATATGTATGTAAATTTGAAAGGAAACAATGTAACCCCTGTAATAGGAGCATATGGCGTTATAAATAATTTTCAATTTGATGAGGCATCCTTTGATTCAATATCAATACTTATGGATATAAAGGATAACTATCTCAATATTTATGGGATAAATCTTATACAAAATAGCAAAAAATCCTCCATTACAGGCAATATCCCATTTGATTTTAAAGGGAAAGAAAAAATATCTATGAACGAACCTCTTAACTTTGATCTTTCGCTAAATCTTGAAAATTTCGGGAATTTACTTGGGTTTTTAAAGTCACAGATAAATATTTACAGAGGAAGTGTTACTATGAATATCTCTGGGAGGGGCACAATGAATAATCCTATTTTAAACGGTAATATTAATTTTTCGCGTGTTTCTTTTAGGATTCCCCAGGTTGATTTAAGGATGGAGAATTTTAATGGATCTGTGAATATAAAAAAGAGAAGGGCCACAATAGATATAAAAAATAAAGAAAAATCTATTGTTGTAAATGGAGGGCTTAGACTCGATGGATTCAAACCTGAATTATTAAATATAAAAACAAAAATCGATAAATTCCATATTAAAAACATAAAAAATACTGAGGCACTGCTATCAGGCATAATAAATCTTTCAGGAAATATAGAAAATCCGCAATTAAAGGGAAATATCGATATACATAAGATAATTTTGAAGATACCATTCCAGAAACAAAGGAAAACTGGTAAACCACGAAATCCGCCCCTGGACATTGATGTAACAATTAATATGCCAAAGAATGTGTGGATAAGAAATGAACTTGTAGACATAGAGCTTGGAGGAAAGATAAGATATCAAAAGAAACAGCATATGGAAATAGAGGGGAAAATGAACGTATTAAATGGATATCTTTATTATTTTGACAAGCCATTCAAGGTTGAAGAAGGCAATTTTGAATTCTATGGGTCTGTCATCCCAAATATCAACCTGAAAGCAAAATCGGAATTTACATACAGGAAGATAGATGAAGAAGGAAAAACCGAGGAAATAAGGGGGCCTGTTGTGCTACTTGTTTCAGGAACATTGGGAGACCTAAATTTTGACCTCTATACAGAGCCCCCTCTTCCTCCAATGACGCTCCAGGAAATAATACCTCTTTTAAATCTTGATATGACTTGGTCGGAACTTGCATCATTCCAGAGAATGAGTAAAACAATACCTTCAAAGGCGGTTTCCTTCTTTTTAAGGACCCAATTGTTGGATAGAATACAATCCTCCCTCGGGATCGATGCACTTGATCTCAATGCAAATCTATTTGGGGAGAAAAAATCAACTCAAATTACTGTAGGAAAATATTTTACGAAGAATGTATATGGAAGTTATACACACGATATTCTCTCTGAATTTCCTGACCAATTTCAGTTAAAATACATTATGAAGAAAGGGAATATTCTATTTGAAAGGGATGAAAGAGGAAGCCTCTGGGGTGGTTTCGAGGTTGTCATAAGAAGATAGAGGTAAAACAGCGTAGATTCCAAAACTGAAAAAGAAATTCCAGAGGTTATTTTTCACAGGATTTGTAATATAAAGAAAAAAGAAGGATGAGTGTGAAGAAGAAAGAAGAATACCTTATCCATCCAAACAGTATAGATATTGCCCCTAAAACACATTGACATTGATGCGAAAATTGATACAATACAATTGTATTATGTTTGCTACCAAAAAAGGATTAAATGAATGAAAAGAAAGAAAATAATGGAAAGGTTAGTGAAATTTTCTGAGGCTAACGACGAATGGGATATAAAATTCTGGCAAGAAGCAGGTGTAAATATGCTTTTTTCTGCTGCTTGGAAAATGATTGAGGAGTATTATAAAATGAAGGGGATTACAGAAAAGGATGGAAATAAGTTCAGACTACAAAGATCTATTCAGCATATTAAAAGAGCATAAAGTAAAATATCTTGTTGTTGGCGCTTATGCAGTAATGTATTATACTGAGCCAAGATTCACTAAAGATCTTGATATTTGGGTTAAATCAGACAAAGAAAATGCCATTAAGGTTTATAACGCTTTGAAAGAATTCGGTGCCCCCCTTATAAATGTTTCCCCTGAGGATTTTACCAAAAGGGAAATTATATATCAGATTGGTGTTGCACCCATAAGGGTGGACATAATGACGAGCTTGCCGAATGTGAGATTCGACACTGCTTGGAAGAAGAGGAAAAAAAGTAGATATGGTGACATTCCAATTAATATTATTGGATTAAATGAATTGATAAGAAGTAAAAAAAAATCTAATCGTAAGCGGGACGAATGGGATGTAGAAATGCTTAAAAAGGCCTCAACTTAAATTCAATATTCTCTCTCTTTATAAATCCTAAGCCCTGTCTTTGGCATTGTGATTTTTTTATTGCAGTCGCAAAGATTCTTACGAAAGAGAGTAGCAAGGGGAAATTCAAGATTGACCTATACAATTATAGGAAAAGGAACTGATTCACAATGAACGGATTTAACTGCTTGTAGACCTTGCAACCAAATTGTTAAATATATGATATTCCTATAGAAGAGACAAAAAAAACTTTAACCACAGACCAAAAAACAATATTGACATTGGTAATTTATATCAATATAATTGCTTATAGAAAAATGATTGCGCCTGTGGCTCAACTGGATAGAGCAACGGACTACGAATCCGTAGGTTGGGGGTTCGAATCCCTCCAGGCGCGAAAATGTTCCTCTAAGGTGTAAGTAATACTACTGTTTCTATATGGTATGTCATTGGGAAGAGATCAAAGAGTATTATTCTCTTTGGCTTCAATCTCTTTAAAAGTGAAATATCCCTGGAAAGCGTAGCAGGGTTGCAGGAAATATATACCACTCTCTCTATATTTGAGTTATCAATCATTTCCATAAATGTTTTTCCAATACCTTCTCGAGGAGGGTCTATTATTATTTTGTTAATGTACTCATAATCACGAAATTTCTCTACAGAGGAAAATACCGAATTTACATTCTCAATGAAATTTCTTTTCTTATTATAAATGGAATCCTCAAATGCATATTCATTTGACTCAACAAGTGTTACCTTTTTAACATATCTTGCAAGAAAAAGGCCAAATGTCCCAACGCCAGAAAAGGCATCAAGGATTATGTCCTGTTTTTCAGGTTGAATAAAATCAGAGACCACTCCAGCTATTTTCTCAACCATTCCAGAGTTAACCTGGAAAAAAGAAAATGGGGAAACGACAAGTTTTAAATCCCCAACTTCATATTCAAGGAAATCCTCTCCTGTCCATTTATTACCAGGGGAAATAACAATATCTACGCCAGCCCTTTTTAACTTCTCAATATTGTCCCTCTGTTTCCTTACCCCCTTTATTATTCCAAATACTTTTTCCCTCGCATCCCTCCTCAAAATAAGTTTCTTCACCCCACCCATATCTGATATTCTCTTCCTAACAGATTCGATCCGATTATCCTCAATAATACATTCTTTTATGGCAAAGGCTTTATTATCAATACTGTAAAAGGATGGCTTTCGGTTAAAAAAAGAATATTCTACTTTATTTCTATAGTGTGTATCTTTGTCTGTAATAATTTTCTCTATATCAATATTAAATTTCCCTATCCTACTTAGCGTTTCTTTAACGATGTTGAGTTTATAGAGTAACTCTTTTTCCCTCTTGATGTGTTGAAATGCGCATCCCCCACATAATCCAAAGTGGGAACATTTAGGTGCAACCCTATCCTGAGAAGGCTTAAGGATCTTTACAATTTTGCATAATTCGTAGTCGTTCTTACTCTTACATTCTACGTTTACGACATCCCCTGGAACGGAAAAGGGTACAAAATGGACTTTATTATTTTCCCTGGCTATTCCATTGCCTCCATAAACCAGTTTTTCAATCGTTAATACCTTGATAATGTCCTCCCTAAATCCTAACTTTCTTTTTTATCCTTTCCCAGACAACCCTAATCTCTCCTGTTAAAATAACAAAAATGCCCATAAACATTAAAAGTACTCTGTGATATTTTTTTAAATATCGGACTAAATCTCTATGAAGATACCTTATTCTTTTTTCCCCGAGTTTCTTTGCCAATTCTCCCGTGTAATGGACCACCTCAACAGAAGGTATGTAGCGTATTTTTATATGGTTGTCCCTTAACCTCCTTGCAAAATCAGCATCAAAAAAATACAAGAAAAAATTGGCGTCAAAGAGACCTACTATGTTATCAAATAATTTCCTTCTTAAAATCAATGCACAAGACATAGGTAGAGGGACATATTGTTCCTTTGTATAATCAAAATTAATGTATTTCCACCTATTTAAAATTGACGATTTTTTAAAAACAAAAGACAGACCCGTAAAAAGTAGAAGAAAATCTAAATCGGTAGGAATATTTCTTATAGAATGTATTAGTTTGCCTTGGTTATCAACAAGTTTAGGAACAACAATTGCTTCCTCCGATTCAACAACACTGATAATTCGCGAAATATCTTCCTTGAGGATAGAGGTTGGGTTCAACAAAAAAACAATGTCCCCTTTTGCTACCCTTACCCCTTTATTTACTGCCATAGGGTATCCCATATTTCCTGATGATTGAATTAATCTAACTGGAAATTTTTTTATAATATCAATAGATTTATCAGATGAATTGTTATCCACTATGATTATCTCTTTCTCAACGGTCTGCTTTAAAATACTATTGATGCATTCACCTAAATGCTCCTCTCCATTGTAATTAACTATGACAAAACTGACCATAAAATATCCTCATATTTAGCGGCGAGGTTCTCCCAATTGTATTCATATACGAAGCGTGACACTTTTTTTCTTCTTCTTTTTCTGTAGGCATCTAAAATTGCCTGGTAGATACAACCAACATCACCATTATCACAAAATATACCATTTTTAATAATTCTTCTTAATTCTCCCTTACTTGCAATAACAAGGATTGGAATGCCGGTTCTCAGGTATTCATATGTTTTACCCGGAATAATGTAAGGGGAAGCAACACTGGTGAGAATAAGTAAATCCGAGTCATAAAGTAATTTAATTGCATCCTTTCTATTAAGATACCCAGGAGATCGATAAAAACAGAGCTTCTTCAATTTATTTTTCTCTTCCTTGGTGGCACTTCCAATATGCAAAAATTCAAATGAATCCTTAAGGTGTGAATTACAAATTTTCCGTAATGCCCTCCCAATGTCATCGGTTCTGTGGTCCCTGTTGAATGTTCCCATATATGAAATTCTAAACTTATCTTTTTTTGTAACCCTTAAATTTTGAAAATCGCTTTCTTCATAGCCATCAGGTATAACAAATATTTTTTTGACCATATGTCTTTTAGACAATCTATCTTTCAGGGTCTCTGTTGTAACAACAATGGCACTTGCCGATTTTAAAAATTTATGCTCATACCACAGTGCAATCTCTTCTGAAAAGGGAAGTATATATCTACCAAGATCAAAATCTGTATATGGATCTCTCATATCTGCAATCCATTTTTTTCCTTTTCTATTTAAATAAATACCCAACAAAAATAATGAAAAAGGTGGGGTGGAAATTATATATATATCTTCGTCACCAATGTTCTTTATCAAAGGAGGAATCGAACTTACTTTGTTATCAGGAAAAGAAAAATAGTCTCTTTTTCCACCAGCAGTAATTATTCTGCCTCTGCCCAGATGAAAAATATCAAACGGAAAAAATCTCTTGATTTTGCCACTAAAACTAAACTTACCTTTAAAGTTAGTAAACGGAACGGGTGCATAAACTGTAACTATATGCCCCAATCCTGATAGATACTCAGGGACATTGAAGTTCCTTTGAATCCCCCCTCCGCCAAGAGGGGGGAAATAATAAGTAACCCAGCCTATCCTCAACTATTCTGTTTTATCCTTAATTTTTTTAAATCCCTCTAAGAAAGGCTTAAACAGGTCAATTGGAACGGGGAACAGGGTTGTAGAATTATTTTCTGATGCAATCTCGGATAGGGTCTGGAGGTATCTTAACTGTATTGTAATAGGAGAAACTGACATAACCTTTGCAGCCTCAGCCAATTTCTCTGCTGCCTGATATTCACCCATTGCATTGATAACCTTTGCCCTTCTATCTCTCTCCGCTTCTGCCTGTCTCGCCATAGCTCTCTGCATATCTTGTGGGAGATCGACATGCTTTATCTCAACAGTAGAGACTTTTATCCCCCAAGGGTCAGTTTGTTCATCAATAATCTTCTGAAGTTTTAAATTTAACTTTTCCCTTGAAGACAAAAGTTCATCAAGCTCGGTTTCTCCAAGGACGCTCCTCAGTGTTGTCTGCGCAATTTGTGAGGTAGCATAAAAATAATCCTGTACCTCAATAATTGCTTTTTGTGGATCCATAACCCTAAAATAAACCACTGCATTTACCTTGACTGAGACATTATCCTTAGTAATTACATCCTGGGGAGGAACATCAAAGGCAACAATCCTTAATGTGACTCTTACCATTCTATCTACGATCGGTATCAGTAGTATTAAACCTGGACCTTTAACATTTAAAAATCTTCCCAACCTGAAAATAACCCCTCTCTCATATTCCTGTAGAACTTTTATTGCATTTGCAAGAATGATGAGAACAATAATAATTACGACAATCCATACTGCAACCATTACTCCTCCTTTTTTTTGACTTTTAATTTTAAGCCCTTTACCTCAAGAACCTCGATTTCCTCTCCCTTTTTAATAGGTTCGTCGGAAAAGGCATTCCAGTACTCTCCCCTTAAAAAAACCTTCCCTTTTCTATTATCTATATCGGTTTTTGCAACACCTTCCTGTCCAATCATTCCCTTATCCCCTGTCGTAGGCCTCCTCCTCATAGCCTTGATTGCCATACCAAGGGCGAATATAAAAAATGCAGCAGTTGTTCCTACTGCAGCAATAATTAGAGGGATCGATATCTTTAGATATGGTGCGCTTGTATTTATTAACATCATTGATCCAATTGTCATCGAAATTATACCTCCTATAGTTAATGGTCCAAAAGTAGGTGTCAGTACTTCAAGAATGAACATTATTATTCCCAAAATAATTAAAGCAAGTCCTGCATAATTTATTGGCAATGTTTGAAAGGCAAAAAATGCAAGGACAAGAGAAATTGCCCCAAATACGCCAGGCGCAATGGCTCCAGGATGGGTAATTTCAAAAAGGAGACCATAAAACCCAAGGATCAACAGGATATATGCGATATTAGGATTTGCTATCTTTGAAAGCAACAATTCCCTGAAAGACATTGGCACCTTTTTAACCTCCGCATTTTTCGTTCTAATTACTTTTTTCCCTCTCGGTAGAACTACACTCCAGCCATCTATTTTATTCAAAAGTTCGGAGACATTGTTTGCAATAAGATCTATTACATTCAAGTTGAGGGCCTCTTTTTCTGTTATTGATACTGATTTTCTTACCGCCTCTTCTGCCCATTTTACATTTCTTTTTCTTTTCTCTGCAATTGCCTTTATATATGCAGCTGCATCATTAGTCATTTTCTTCTTCATTTCCTCGTCCACTTTTTCTCCCCCCATACCAATAGCAACGGGGTGTGCGGCACCTATATTTGTACCTGGCGACATAGCAGCAATGTTGGATGCAAGGGTAATAAATACGCCAGCTGATGCATCCCTTGAACCAGGCGGGTAAATATATACCACAACGGGTACATTTGCGTTTAACTCTGCCTTGACGATGTCCCTCATAGCCTGATCAAAACCGCCTGGCGTATCCATAGTTATAACAACGGCTTCAGCGTTTTCCCTTTCACCTCTCTCAATAAGATTTATAAAGTATCTGGCTGATATGGGCCCTATTATCCCCTTAAAATTCCCTAAAAGTACCGCCTGGCTCATAAGAAAAAATAAAATCATACTATAAGTATAGGTTATATAGCCAATATGTCAATAAAACAAATGCCTATAGAGGGGGGTAGACAATGAGGAAGAGCGTAGAGAGGGAAACAATGGAGACAGAACAGGATAAAAAAGCTTTTACTTATCATTTATCTTTAATCATAGTACCCCCTAATGCGAAAAGCATCAATGGGTAGATAGGAAGCCTGAAGCGGGATGCGCTCATTGGACCTGTGATAAGTGCTATATAAATAATAATAATAAAAATTGTAATCCTTACTTTCAAATCGATTTTTTTTGTAAACAAAAAGAGAAAAAACATTACGGTAAGAAAGATGTTATAAGGAACACCTAAAAATAGAAGCAATACTGTACCTGAATGAGAAAAAATTTCCTTCAGAACACCTCTGTATCCTGCGTGGAAAAACTTTAATAACATACCCTTTCCCTTCTCCCCTCTCAGGATAGCAAAATCAAATCTTCCTGGATCAAGAAAGAAATTTACAACCCCCTTTACCCAAAAAAATGAAAATCTTGGGAGATGATTCTTTATAACCTTTAAGCATTCTCTTTTAATAAAATTTACATCTTGAGAAAAATTTTCTTTACCCCTACCCTCTCCTTCTATACTGTCAACGTATGAAAGGGCAAATTCGTCTCCATAGTTTAAATCAAGGAAACCATATACATCCCTGTCCAGAAGATTTACAATGCCTGCAGAGCTAAAATGGAAATTTTTTGTCACTCTATAACCTCTATAAGACCAGGTTGCAATAAAGAAAAAGATAATAAAAGGATAAAATATCCAGAAAATTTTCTTCTTCCTAAGCAAAAAAGCAAGTATCAGGGCAAAATAAAGATATGAAAAATAAAGCATTACAGGCTTTGTGAAAATGGCAGCAGTAAGAAAAAGGGATGCAAATAAAAGATCTCTCTGCTGCTCATACATAAAAAAAGTTATAATAGAATAAATAAATAATAGTATAGTCGTCTGAAAAAGAATTTCCGTCATTATGGATAATGTATAGATAATCTCAGCTGGAAATAAGAAAAGAAGTGCTACCAGTAGAACTTTCAATTTTTCATTTAATTTCAAGATATCAAGAATTTTAATTAGTAGAAAACCGTTAAATAACATTAAAAGAAACTGAAATAAAATTATCGCATTTATGCGAAGGTGTAACTTCTTTACCATATATATCAATAATGGATAAAGTGGTGTCCTCAAGGTATACAAGTATGGGTCTTTTTCTTTACTCATATCACCTGCATAAAATGTTCTGTAATTCTCCATATTATCAGCACAGGCAATATACTGATATGAATCATTAATTATTATAGGCTTTCTTTTGCTATAGCCAAACCATAATACAATGTAAACAAGTGTTGTTAACAACAATAAATACAGGAATAATTTATATTTTTTAATATCCATTGGAAGATCAAAGTTAGGTTTGCCTTCTTGAAAATCCCCAGTATTCTACCAAATCCCCTATTTCATAATAAGAAACCTGATGATAATTCCCAATGATTGGCCTGAGTTTATTGAAGTCAATTTTTCCTGTAGTATCAATTACACCTGGCTCTATATGTGAGTAAACAACTTCTCCAATTATCACATCGTGATCAGTAAATTCCTTTATTTCATCTAATCTGCATTCAAGTCTTATAGGGCATTCTTTTATCATAGGGGCAGAAATAGAATGAGCCAGAACAGGTGTTAAACCAGACTCTCTAAATTTGTCGATTTTCTTTCCCGTAGTATATCCACAATAGTCAACAGCCTTAATAATATCAAGCGTGGGAATATTAATACCGAATTCTCTGTATTTCTCGATTAGTTTGTACGAATACCTCTTCTTTTTTAATGTAACACCAAGGGTTAGTGGCTCTTCAGAAAAAAAACCTATCCAGATCAAGGTTGTAATATTCCCTATTTTTTCTTCATCCTTTACAGTAAGAAGAACAACGGGCATAGGAACAGGGGATTCTCTGAGCATATCAAAATTCTATACCAATATTGTGTACAATGCCCAACGGACCTGCAAAAATGGCATTGTACATCAAGCTTT
>Ga0114934_10001305_pt1 | contig 16187 bp, 13 predicted proteins | sample 4SBtaG_2_FD_99695 | JGI IMG/M metagenome (GOLD analysis project Ga0114934, IMG submission 99695) | Deep subsurface microbial communities from Kolumbo volcano to uncover new lineages of life (NeLLi) - 4SBTROV10_white metaG | ecosystem: Environmental > Aquatic > Marine > Volcanic ... | reverse complement strand
TTTCAAAAGTTATCAACAATTGTGTAAAAAAGTGTTGGATTGTGTTGGATTGTGGGTATTTTTATATTATTTTTACAAAAAATTTAATACGAGTGACAAATTTCATCGGCAACTATACCGGCAAAGTTGACAGCAAAGGCAGGCTCTATTTCCCTGTACCGTTTCAAAAACAAATGAGCGGACAAATCACCAATCGTTTTGTAGTAAAAAAAGATATTTTTGAAAATTGTTTGGTTATTTTCCCTTATGATGAATGGGAAAAGCAAGTGGAACTTATCCGTAGCCGCCTCAATCCATACAACAAAACTCACAACTTGTTTTTACGGAAATTCTACAAGGACACCGTAGAAGTTGCCTTGGATTCAGCTAACCGTCTGCTGATACCGAAAAAACTTTTGGAAAGTGCACAAATAAATTCAGAAATTATTTTAGTCGGACAAGATAACAAAATAGAGATATGGAATGCCGAGGAATTAGCATCTAAGGACATATCCCAAGATGATTTTGCTAAACTGGCAGAAGAAATTTTTAAAGACGAAAATGAATAACTATTAAATGAAGAAAGAAAAAGAAACTTTTAACCTCAATCTTTTCATTTGTAATTAATTATGAAATACCACACCCCTGCGTTACTGCAAACATCTGTTGACGGTTTACACATACAAGGGGATGGTGTCTTTGTTGACTTGACTTTTGGTGGCGGTGGGCACAGTCGTGAAATTTTAAATAGACTTTCTGAAAAAGGTAAGCTCGTAGCTTTTGATACCGATAAGGACGCTGCTAAGAACCTGCCCAACGATAAAAGAATAATTTTTGTTCAAAGTAATTTTCGTTATTTTATTCAGTTTTTAGAATATCATAATTTGCTTCCCGTGCAGGGAATTTTGGCCGATTTAGGGCTGTCATCACATCATATTGACATGCCGGATCGCGGCTTCTCCTACCGCTTTGATGCGCCCCTTGATATGCGAATGAACCAAAACGCAAAAAAAACCGCTTTTGATATTATCAATACCTATCACAAAGATAAACTACTTAATATCCTTGAGAATTTCGGTGAACTATCAAAAGCCGGAAAAATTGCTGACGCTATCGCTAATCAACGCGAAGCAAAACCCATAGAAACAACCTTTGAACTTAATGATATAATAAAATCAACCTTTGACGGTCATGTGTCAAATAAGGTGTTATCAAAAATTTACCAAGCCCTTCGAATTGAGGTCAACCACGAACTTGATGCACTAAAAGAGATGTTGCAATCAGTTCCCAATGCCCTATCTTCCGGTGGGCGAGTTTGTATCATCACTTACCATTCGTTGGAAGACCGTATTGTCAAAAACTTTTTTAAGCAAGGCGAAATCGATGGTCAACTTATTGATGATTATAATCAACTAAAACCAATAAATAAAAAAGTAATTATTCCTGAATATAAAGAAATAAAAGAAAATAAGCGGGCACGAAGTGCCAAATTACGGATAGCAGAAAAACAGTAAAAACAAATAGACTCAGCCATTTGAAGAAATGAAATTATTCAACAAAAATACAGAAACTAAATTTCAGGCAGGAGAAATGCCAAAAAAAACGAAGCAAAAACGGTTTCAGTTTCGCAGTGTCATTGATGGATCTATGTTAGCCAAAGACGCTGTTTCAAAAAATTTGGGTTATTTCATATTTTTGAGTGCCTTAACAATGTTGTATATCGCCAATAATTTTCATACTGAAAAATTAGTCCGTAAAGAAGCCCACTTAAAAATCATCACCAAAGATCTCCAAACCAAACAAATATCGGAATCATTTGAGTTAATGAAGAGTGTTCAACAATCACAAGTTATTGATAAAATAAAACAAACCGATTTAGGATTGAAAGAAGCCACTAAGCCCCCTTTCATTATAAAAATTACAGATTAATGAAGGCACTACGAAATAAAATATTGAATCGTTTTGCGCTGATATATATTGCCTTCTTAATATTGGGGATTGTCGCCATTTTTCGCATTGTTAAGCTCCAATTCTTTGAGCGTGAGAAATGGACACAGGAAGAAAAAAAATATACACTAAGAAACAGGGTAATTGAGCCGACAAGAGGAAATATCCTTTCAGATAAAGGCAAACTCCTTAAAAGCTCAATCCCATTTTATGAAATTCGGTTCGACACGCAAGTAAAAGCCCTTACCGATAAAATTTTTAATGAAAATGTTGACTCGCTAGCTTACTTACTGGGCAAAGAATTTAGAAGACCCACTAGATATTACTACGACAAATTGGTTAATGCCCGTCGTCAAGGTAAACGCTATCTTTTTATCGCAAAGCATGTGTCAAACGCACAATTGCACCGGATAAAAAAATTCCCAATTTTTCGTGCAGGCAAATACAAAGGTGGTCTTATCTTAAAAATGTCAACGGTCAGAGTGCAACCCTTTAGCTATGCTACTCGTACACTTGGCTACCTGATGGATGGAAACCATGCGGTAGTAGGATTGGAAGGAGCTTACAACAAATATCTCAAAGGACAAAAGGGATTAAAAGTCATGCAGCGACTTACCGGCAATGTATGGAAAGAATTTCCTTATTCAGATAAAACGAATCAGGTAGATGCCAAAAATGGTATCGACATTCAGACGACTATTAATCTGCAAATACAAGACATTACTCACCATGCTTTATTGCGTCAGCTACAGGAACAAGAAGCCGATCATGGAACCGCCGTTGTTATGGAAGTAAAAACCGGAAAAATTAAAGCCATTTCTAATCTTGGCAAAACCAAGGAAGGGACCTATAAGGAAATTTTCAATTATGCCATTGGAGAACCATACGAACCCGGTTCCACTTTCAAATTAGCATCATTTGTTGCCGCAATGGAAGATGGATACATCACCAATTTATCGGACACTGTCAATACTGGAAACGGTGTGACTTATTTTTACAATCACAAAATGCAAGACGCTCATTATGGGGGGTTTGGTAAAATTACTATTCAGCAAGTTTTTGAAAAATCTTCTAATGTAGGGGTATCAAAACTAATTTATAAATTCTATAAAAACCAACCGAGAAAATTTATTGAACGACTTTATTCCCTGCATCTTGGTGACAAACTCGGTATTGAAATCAAAGGTGAAAAGAAACCATTTATCAAATATCCGGGCGATAAATTCTGGTCAGGTATCTCTCTGCCACAAATGTCAATTGGATATGAGTTAAAAATCACACCGCTGCAAATATTAACATTCTATAATGCGATTGCAAATAATGGGAAAATGGTAAAGCCACAGTTTGTCGAAAATTTTATGGCACATGGGAAAATAACAAAATCTTTTAAAACACAAGTTATTGACCCGTCCATCTGCTCCAAAGAAACAGTAAAAAAAGCCAAAATCCTTTTGAAAGGCGTTGTAAACAATGGTACCGCACGAAACATAAAAAATCCATACTTCAAAATAGCAGGGAAAACAGGAACAGCACAAATAGCAAACCGTAGCATGGGCTATAAAGAAGGTAAGAAAGTACAATATACGGCTTCTTTTGTCGGTTATTTCCCCGCTGACAATCCGATGTATTCAATTATTGTTGTTATTCACAAACCAACAAAAGGAAAATATTACGGAAGCCAAGTTGCCGCACCTGTTTTTAAAGAAATTGCAGATAAAATTTATGCGACACAGTTCCAATTAACCAAGCCCATTAATCTGACAAAAGTTGACACCCAACTACCTCCACCCATTATAAAATTCGGCAAAAGCCAAGACATTAGAAACTTAGTTAGTGATTTACACATTCCTACTGATTCGTCATCCTTAAAATCTGATTGGTGTGTGTGTATAAATAACCCGGATAAAGTTGAATTAAAAAATCGGTTTATTGCCAATAGACAGGTACCCCGTGTCATAGGGATGGGACTAAAAGATGCTTTATATATTTTGGAAAGTCTCGGACTATCGGTTGAACCAATTGGTAGTGGCACCGTTGTTTATCAGTCAATTAAGCAGGGGGCAAGAGTTAATCGCGGTGATAAAATATTTTTAAAATTAATGTAGTAATAACCTGAAATGAATTTAAGTAAGATTTTAGAAAATATAGAATACAAACTAATTCAAGGCAACTTGGACAAAGAGGTTCATGCCATTGTTTTTGATTCACGAAGTGTTGAAGAAAATGATTTATTTGTTGCAGTAAACGGGACCATTACCGATGGACACCAATACATTAACACAGCCATTGATAAAGGCGCTACAACCATTGTATGCGAAAAAACCCTTATAAATATTCCGAAATCCGTAACACTGCTCCATGTTGACAACAGTGCTAAAGCATTAGCACTTATGGCTAATAATTTTTTTGGTAAGCCATCGCAATCCATGAAAGTTGTCGGCGTTACCGGAACCAATGGAAAAACAACCATTGCAACCCTTCTCTACAAACTATTTGAAAAAGCAGGGTATAAAGCAGGTCTGTTATCTACCGTAGAAAACTATATTCACACTACAGTTATCCCAAGCACTCACACAACACCCGACCCCATTCAGATTCAAAGTCTGATGCAACAGATGGTCAACACCGGATGTGACTACTGCTTTATGGAAATCAGTTCCCATGCCATCAAACAAGAACGGATTGCAGGTATTGATTTCGATGGCGGCATTTTTACCAATATCACACACGATCATTTAGACTACCACAAAACATTTAAAGATTATCTCTATACAAAAAAAAGGTTTTTCGATTCCTTACCGGAAACAGCTTTTGCTCTTATCAATCATGATGATATTAATGGTAAAATAATGGCACAAAACTGTGACGCCAAAGTTTACAAATATTCACTTTTTTCGCCTGTTGATTTTCATGCAAAAATTTTACAAACGGATTTTACCGCAACCAATATTTTGTTGAACAATAAGGAACTTTGGGTAAAACTCATTGGAAAATTCAATATCGCCAACCTATTGGCAATATATGGAGCAGCCATTCTGCTGAATTCTCCAGAAGAAGAAACGCTTATCCTCATCAGTGAATTGGAACCGGTAAAAGGACGCATGGAAACCATGCTAATAGAAGGTAATAAGACCGTAGTCATTGATTATGCACACACCCCCGATGCGTTAAAAAACATTTTAGAGGTACTCAATGATATTGAAACAAAAGGGGAACATATCATAACTGTTTTTGGAGCAGGTGGCAATAGAGATAAGACCAAACGCCCCGAAATGGGACAAATTGCAGCAGAATTATCAAATAAAATTATCATCACTTCAGACAATCCAAGAAACGAAAATCCTGAAGATATCATTAAAGAAATTTTTGCCGGCGTCCCCATCGAAAAGAAGAAAAATTCAGTTACGATACCGGACAGGAAATCAGCAATAAAAACGGCTATTATGATGGCAGAGGATAGTGACATTATCTTGATAGCCGGAAAAGGCCATGAGACCTATCAGGAAATCAACGGCAAAAGATTACATTTTAGTGACAGAGAAACCGTTGAGGAAATTATTAATTTAAAATCATGAATTGTGAATTAAACAACTTGTAGTTATGTTATATTATTTATTTGAATATTTAGATAAACTTAATTTCCCCGGCGCCGGTGTTTTTCACTATATTTCTTTTCGGGCAGCCATTACCATCATCACCTCTTTAATACTATCTATGGTTTTTGGGAAAAAAGTTATTCATCTACTTCAAAAAAAATTAATTGGAGAAACCATCCGTAATCTAGGACTCAAAGGGCAACAAGAAAAAAAAGGCACGCCAACCATGGGTGGTATTATCATCATTGGTTCCATTATTATTCCCATCCTTTTATATGCAGACCTGACAAACATTTACATTATCTTAATGATTGTTACCACGCTATGGCTCGGACTTATTGGATTTCTTGACGACTACATTAAAGTTTTCAAAAAAAATAAAAAAGGACTCTCCGGGAAATTTAAAATTATCGGGCAAGTTGGATTAGGAATCATTGTAGGCATGGTTCTCTATTTCAGTAAAGATGTCGTTGTCAGAATTCCCGAGAGCAAAGTGACCTCACAAGAAATTGTTCAAAGCAATAAACAAGGAGAAACGCTCTCGAAAGAGAACACCAAATATGTCAATGTAAAATCAACAAAGACAACCATTCCTTTTCTAAAAAACAATGAATTTGATTACAAATATATTATTTGGTTTCTTGGTGAAAATGCCCATAAATGGGTTTGGTTAATCTATGTGATTGTCGTCATATTTATTATCACAGCAGTGTCAAATGGTGCCAATATGACTGACGGGCTCGACGGTCTGGCTACCGGAACATCAGCCATCGCCGGCAGCACTATGGGAATTCTTGCTTATGTATCAGGTAATATCATATTTGCCAATTACCTTAACATTATGTACATTCCATTTACCGGTGAGCTAGTAATATTTGCTGCTGCTTTTATCGGTGCAACCATTGGATTTTTGTGGTATAACTCCTACCCTGCACAAGTTTTTATGGGCGACACCGGCAGTTTAACGCTTGGCGGCATCATTGCAGTGTTTGCCATTGCCATACGAAAAGAATTACTGATACCAATTTTGGCAGGCATCTTTTTAGTAGAAAACCTCTCTGTCATGATTCAGGTATGGTATTTCAAACGGACCCGTAAAAAAACAGGTGTCGGAAAACGAATTTTCCTAATGGCGCCACTACACCACCATTATCAAAAAAAGGGCTATCCGGAAGCTAAAATTGTAACCCGGTTTTGGATTGCTGCCATTTTCCTTGCCATATTAACCATTGTAACTTTAAAAATCAGGTAATGAAAGAACGCATTGTCATATTAGGTGGTGGCGAAAGCGGCGTGGGAGCAGCTATACTAGCTCAACAAAAGGGCTTTGAGGTCTTTTTGTCTGATTTTGGAAAAATAAAAGAAAATTACAAGGCTGAACTCAACGAAAACAATATAGAATTTGAGGAAGAACAACACAGCTTTGATAAAATCTTAAATGCACAAACAATTATAAAAAGCCCCGGCATAAGCGATAAAGTACCGATTATTAAAGCAATTATTGAAAAAAACATTCCTATTGAAAGTGAGATAGAATTTGCTTCGAAATATACCGATGCAAAAATTATTGCCATCACCGGCAGCAACGGAAAAACAACCACCACGCTACTCACCTACGAAATATTAAAAAATGCCGGATTAAATGTGCAGGTTGCCGGTAATGTGGGCAATAGTTTTGCGCGCGAAGTAACTAAAAACCAATACGATTATTTTGTATTGGAAATCAGCAGTTTTCAATTAGATAATTGTTACAGCTTTCACCCGGATATTGCCTTAATACTAAATATTACGCCTGATCATTTAGACCGTTATGGATATGAATTCAACAGATATATCAGGGCAAAATACAGGCTTGTTCAAAATCTTACCGGTGATGACACTTTTATATATTGCTCCGACGACGAAGTCATTAATAAATATAATCAGGAATTAGCTAAAGGTAGTTTATTTCCTTTCAGCATAAAAAATACGGAAAATCAAGCCGCTTATCTTGAAAATAATCAAATAAAAATCAATATTAATCAAAATCAATTTAATATGTCAATTTACGAATTAGCATTACAAGGGAAACACAATATCTACAACTCCATGGCAGCAGCTATCACAAGCAATGTCTTAAAAATCAGAAAGGATTCTGTAAGAGAAAGTTTAATGCACTTCAAAGGAGTTGAACACCGCTTAGAGTATGTCATCAAAGTACATGGCATCCAATTTATCAACGATTCCAAAGCTACCAATGTCAACTCTACATGGTATGCATTAGAATCTGTCAAACGACCGATAGTATGGATTGCCGGTGGTACAGATAAAGGAAATGACTATGCTCAGCTAAATTATTTAGTAAAAAATAAGGTAAAAGCAATTATCTGTCTCGGTGTAGATAATACAAAATTAATTGAGTCATTTAAAGACATTGTCCCTGTAATTACTGAAACCCAATCAATGATTGAGGCAGTAGGAAAAGCTTATAATCTGTCGAAAAAAGGGGATACAGTACTATTATCACCTGCCTGTGCCAGTTTTGACCTCTTTGACAATTACGAAGACCGTGGTCGTCAATTTAAAAACAGCGTTTATAATTTGTAAATAGTCAATGAAAAAAAATATTTTCACATATTTGAAAGGAGATCGCATCATTTGGATTGTTATCGGTGTGTTTGCTATATTTTCAATGCTGGCAGTTTATAGTGCATCTGTTTCCCTTGCCTATAAATACCAAGGTGGAAATACCTTCTACTATTTTCTGAAACACGGCCTGATTCTTTTCATTAGTTTCATTGTCATATATTTCTTACACAATCGCCCTTATCGTATATTTCTAATCTGGTCGAAACCCTTATTCCTGCTGAGCATCCCACTATTAGTAATTACTTTAGCTTTTGGCAGCAGTCTTAATGAAGCCTCACGATGGATAGCGATTCCTTTCATCGGACTAACGATTCAGACTTCTGACTTTGCCAAAATTGCTTTAATAATGTATTTGGCCAAACTACTGGCACAAAAGCAAAAAAACGATGAGATAAAACGATTAAAAGATGGTTTTGGACCTTTAATTATCCCAATTCTACTAACTGTTGCCTTAATATTTCCTGCCAATTTATCAACGGCAGCTTTGGTCTTTACCGTATCACTTATTTTACTCTTTATAGGACAGGTAAAATTTGTTCATATCATATCACTCATTGCTATTATACTGGTTTTTGGATTCTCTTTTATTTTTATCGGCTCACATTATTTGAAACATTCGCGAGTGGCAACATGGAAAAACCGTATTGAACAATTTTGGAATCATGATGAAGTTGTTGATGAATCTAAAAATTTTCAAGCCAACCAAGCAAAAATTGCAATTGCCACAGCCGGCATCATGGGAAAAGGTCCGGGCAACAGCACCCAAAAAAACATTTTACCGCATCCTTATTCCGATTTTATTTTTGCCATTATTGTTGAAGAATACGGACTAATAGGGGCTATTCTGCTAATTGGATTTTATTTAATTCTAATTTACAGGTCCATTGTTATTGTCAAGAAAAGTACTAGCTATTTTGCCTCATTTCTAACGATTGGGTTGACCTTACTTATCAGCATGCAAGCATTTATTAATATTGGCGTTGCCATCAATTTATTTCCTGTTACAGGACAAACGCTACCTTTAATAAGTATGGGGGGCACATCATTAATATTTACCAGTTCTGCTATCGGTATGATTCTAAGTATTAGTAGATCCGTAATCCAAGGAGAAAAAGCAGATACAAAAAAAGACGAAAAACAAGACATATCAAATAATATTAATCAAGACACAGAAAATGAAAGCATTAATTAGCGGTGGTGGAACCGGCGGACATATTTTTCCTGCTATATCCATAGCCAACGAAATAAAACGACAAATACCTGAGTCAGAAATTTTATTTGTAGGGGCAAAAGGAAAAATGGAAATGCAAAAAGTGCCCGCTGAAGGATACAAAATTATCGGTTTGCCTGTACGCGGATTCCAAAGGCGGTTATCAGTGAAAAATATTAGTTTTTTCTTCAATCTACTTGCCAGCATGATAAAATCCCGGCGCGTTGTCAAACAATTTAAACCCGATATTGCTATTGGTGTTGGTGGCTATGCCAGTGGTCCTATCTTGAGAACTGCCACAGCAAAAAAAGTAAAAACCCTGATTCAAGAACAAAATTCTTATGCCGGTGTTACCAATCGGATATTGAGCAAAAAAGTAAATAAAATTTGTGTTTCATACGAAAACATGGAAAAATACTTCCCGGCAGAAAAAATTATTCTAACCGGAAATCCTATACGGCAAGACATCCTGAACATTAGTGAAAAAATTGCTGAAGCATCCTCTCATTTTAACCTCAAAGCTAACAAACCGACCTTGTTAGTTATTGGTGGCAGTCTAGGCGCTCGTTCTATCAATCAAGCAATACATCAGGATTACCAAAAATTAATTGATGCCGGCATACAAGTCATTTGGCAAACCGGTAAAACATATTTCCCACAAGTAACGGATTTAGCGAAAGAACTATTACCAAAAGGCATTGTGATCAAGGAGTTTATCAAACGAATGGATTATGCTTATGCCATTGCCAGCATTATTATCTCGCGTGCCGGAGCCGGTACCATCTCAGAGCTGGCTGTTGTGAAAAAACCATGTATTTTAGTCCCTTCGCCCTATGTTTCCGAAGACCATCAGACCAAAAATGCGATGGCACTGGTTAATAAACAAGCTGCTTTATTTGTAGCCGACAATAATACGCAAGAAAAACTTATAGATACCGCATTAGCATTAATTAATGATGAAATACAGCGTAATCTCTTACGAAAAAATATTGCAGATTTTGCTAAACCTGATGCTGCAAAAAACATTGTCAAAGAAATTATTAAATTATTAGATACGAAGTGAAAATAAACGACTATACATATTATTATTTTATCGGAATAGGAGGCATTGGGATGAGTGCCTTAGCACGGCATTTTCACGGATTAGGAAAAATCGTCGAAGGATATGACAAAACTCCAAGTCCACTAACTACGACCTTGCAATCAGAAGGCATAAATATTCATTTTGAAGAATTTGATTCGCTGACAAATAAATTTCCGAAAAATAAAACACTCATTATTTATACACCTGCCATTCCAAAAGACAATAAAGAACTTCTTTTTTTCCGTGATGCCAACTATGATATTCTAAAACGGGCTAAAGTATTAGGACAAATTTGCAAGGACTTCCAAAATATAGCAGTAGCAGGCTCACACGGCAAGACAACCATTAGCACACTACTTGCTCATTTATTTAAACAATCACCTGTTGGCTGCAATGCTTTTCTCGGTGGTATCAGCAATAATTATGACACCAATTATCTGTATAGTCGGTCGTCTCGCTATGTAATCACCGAAGCAGATGAATACGATCGCTCATTTCTACAACTAACCCCTCACATAGCGATAATTACTGCAGTAGATTTAGACCATTTGGACATTTACCACAACGAGAAAAATCTCTTATTTTCTTTTCAGAAATTTATTAATCAATGCCAACCTGATGGGACACTCATCTTGAATCATCGGCTAAAAAATAAATTCTCATTGCCCGCAAACACGGTTACTTACGGATTGACACCGGCGGCCAATTTTTGGTCAGAAGTAGTAAATCACCAAGAACATATTTTCTCATTTCATACCCCCACAGAAGATTTTCACAATTTACAATTAGGCATTCCGGGAGAATATAATATTGAAAACGCTACCGCCGCACTAACAGCATTGTATTTGGACAATAACTTTTATGCTGCTTTGCCGGATAACCTCAAAAACTTTAAAGGCAATAAACGGCGTTTTGATATTCGTTTTCAAAACACAGACACCATTTACATTGATGACTATGCTCATCACCCACAGGAATTGGAAGCTATTATCACAGCGGTCAGAAAACTATACCCGACAAAAAATATGCTCGGCATTTTCCAACCGCATTTGTTTTCGCGAACAAAAGATTTAGCAGATGATTTTGCAACAGCACTTAGTGATCTTGACAAATTAATCTTATTAGAAATTTATCCTGCCCGCGAAAAACCAATAGATGGCATCACTTCAGAATGGTTACTCAGCAAAGTTAATTTGGATAATAAACAATTATTAAATAAAGATGAAGTTATTCCCTATCTTTCAAAGACAGAAAATGAAATTATCTTAACACTTGGTGCCGGCGATATTGACAGATTAGTGCCCCAAATTGAAGAATTACTAACCCTGAAATATGCTAACCATGAATCGTAAAACAATCAAAGAAATAGCATTCTGGGGATTGCTTGGTGTTTATTTTGTAACTATAATCATATTCTCATCAACGAAAATGAGCACTTTGCGATACAACAATATAGCCATAATTATTACGGACAGCGCACAGCACCAATTTATTAATAATAAGGATATTACTAAAATTATTTCAGAGAAAAAAATTAGAATTTACGGAACCCCTTTTGATAGTTTAAATACCTTAAAGTTAGAGCAACTCATAAAAAAAAATAACAATGTCATTAAAAATATTGAAATATATTCAACTTATAGAGGAAAATTATTTATTCAGATAACACAACGGAACCCTATTTTACGAATTATTACTTATAATCATAATAGTTTTTATATTGATGAAGATGGTCATCTGATGCCTTTTTCTACTAAATACATCTCGCGTGTACCTGTTGCTACCGGCGAAATCAACGCAAATCTTAGCATGTTTTCATCTAATTTTGATGCCAAAAATCAAGGTTACAAATTTCCGGCTGAAAGACTTATTCATAATCTATTTGATATCAGCACAATAATCTACAATGATTCGTTTTGGCATAATAATGTTCAACAATTGGTGATAAAAAGTAAAAATCAACTAATAATTATACCCGAAGTTGGAAATTTTATCATTAATTTTGGTTCTTTTGAAAATATAATCAACAAGTTGAAATATTTGAAAATCATGTATAAATCTGTTCTTCCAAAAGTTGGATGGAATAAATACAGTGAAATAAATTTATCATATAAAAATCAAATTGTTTGTACTAAAAAATAATAATATCTTATGAAAAAACAAAAAATTGCGACTATTGACATTGGAACCACCAAGATTGTATGTATTTATGGCGAGCGGAATGAAGATGGGAGTTTTTCTATTAAAGCAATGGAATCAATTCCTTCTTCCGGCGTGGTACGGGGTGCAGTTATCAACTTACAGAAAACAACAGAAAACATTAAATATGTAGTTCATGCCGTAAAAGAAAAAACAGGGGAAGACTTCAAGGAAGTTTTTGTCGGTATTGCAGGGGATCATATTCGCACCATCAAATCCAGTGAATACATTAACTTTGAAGAACCCCACATTATTACCGAGAAAGACATTCAAGAACTTGAGAAAAACATTAAAAAAATTCATTTAGACGCCAATCAAGAAGTCCTTGAAATTATTCCACAAGATTACAATACGGATAATATTCGGGGTACAACAGAACCTATTGGACATTTCAGCTCCCGTTTAGAAGGAAATTATCATATTGTTACAGGTAAAACACAATCTATTGGTATCATCAATAAATGTGTAGAAAATGCAGGACTAAAAATAAAACAACTGATTTTAGAACCATTGGCTTCTGCCTATGCTACACTAACAAAAGAAGAAGAGGAAGGGGGTGTAATTATGATTGATATTGGTGGTGGCACTTCAGATATTGCAGTTTTCAAAGACCATAGACTAGTTAATACAGCAGTAATTCCTTTCGGAGGAGAATCCATTACCGCTGATTTGGTTAAAATCTTAAAAATATTGCACCGTCAAGCTGAAGAAATTAAAGTAAAATATGCCTCTTGCCTCCCTTCTATGGAAAAAGAAGAAATTGTGGAAGTTCCCGGCATCGAAGGACGAAGCACAAAAAAAATTCATCTAAAAGAAATTGCTAATATTATTAATGCTCGTGTCTCGGAAATTTTTAAATTTATCTTAACCGAGCTGAAAGAAGCTAAAATTGATTTAGAAAATATTGGTATAGGTGTTGTATTAACAGGTGGAGGCGCCCAACTAAAATACATCAATAAATTAGTAGAATTACTCACCACCAAAGAAGTCAGAATTGGAACGCCGCAAATGGACAATGCAAGCATAATAAATAAACCACAATACGCTACAGCTGTAGGTTTAATCATTGCAGGCAGCCATTATTTAGACAAATATGATGAAGAATTAGAACATTCTCAAGAGCAAATCGATGAGGAAAAAGAGCAAGTAGAACAGGAAGAGCAAAAACAAAAGAAAAAACAAAAAACAGGAAGATTTATCGATATAATTACTGAAATGCTTGTCGGAAACAAAGAAGACCAAAATTTTTAACTAAAAACAACGCCTTATGACTGACCAAGATTTTGTTAATTTCTCAATGCCCAAAAAGACTTCTTCCATTATCAAAGTTTTTGGTATAGGTGGAAGTGGCAGCAACGCTGTAAACACAATGTTTACAAATGGTATCAAAGATGTCGAATTTTACATTTTCAATACAGACATCCAACATTTTGAAGGGAGTGATGTTCCCAATAAAATACAGTTGGGTGCTAACGAAACAGAAGGGCTCGGCGCCGGCAATAACCCCGAAAAAGGAAAGGCATCTGCCATAGAAAACTTGGATATCATTCATGACATCTTGGAAAACAATACTAAAATGCTTTTCATTGCCGCAGGCATGGGGGGGGGCACAGGAACAGGTGCTGCACCCATTATTGCAAAAGAAGCGAAAGAAAAAGGCATTTTAACGGTTGCCATTGTAACTTTTCCAATGATTAATGAAGGACGAAAGCGATGGAAACAAGCCGCCAAAGGCATTGAAGAACTCAAAGAGAATGTTGATAGTTTATTGATTATCAACAACCAACGCATATTAGATATCTATGGTGACATGACAATAATTGAAGCCAATAAAAAGGCAGATGAGATTTTGACCATTGCCGCTAAAGGTATTGCCGAAATCATTACTGTAAGAGGCAGTATTAATGTTGATTTTGCCGATGTGGATTCCATTATGCGAAATAGTGGGGTGGCGCTCATGTGTAATGGTATAGCATCGGGCGAAAACCGTGTGGAAGTAGCACTAAAGCAAGCACTCAATTCGCCGTTATTAAATGATAATGATATCCACGGCGCAAAAAATATTTTGGTAAATATTACTGCCGGAGGAAAAGGTGTTTTGACAAGCGAACTTGGGAAAATTCTAAATACACTTCAAGAACTTGCAGGCGACATGGCTGATGTTATTTGGGGTATCGCCACTGACGAAAAGCTCGAGGAAGAAATTAGCATTACAATCATTGCTACAGGATTTGAAATTAAAGATATAACCGAAGAAAATAATCACGAACAATCTACTGGGTTTACAGAAAAAGACACCAAAGAGCCTTTAGAAAATACCAGCACAAATGTTCCCCCAAATATTCCAAAGCAAAAATTCAACATCAAGTCCACAAAAGATATCTTTGAAAACATCGAAACACTCGAAGACACCCCGGCAATTCAAAGAAATGTAGTACAGGGTTCTTTGTTTCATGAGACAGAAGAAAAACAGGAAATAGAACAAAAAGAAGAAGAAATATCCCGATATTCCATTAGAACGGATAACGACGATTCCAACATTGACGAAAACCCCTATTTTGACAAAAAAGTAGATTGACAAAAACCATATTTTGGCAATGACATTATGGGGTATAAATTGCTCATAATTTTTATAATTTGGTCAGGACAATGTGTTGGTCAAAATACACAAAAAGCTATTTTTAAAAATTTTACAAGCAATAACATTGTTAAATGGGAAACTCCTATCAAACATTTAGAAACAAATCCGGCATTACCAAACAATGATTCTCTTTTGCTTGTTTACAACGAACTGCTATATGGTATTGTAGGAGTTTACATTGCTGATAAAAACAATAAAGCCCCTGATTTTCTTTCAAAATTTTATGATGCCATTGTCCTCTTAAAAGAAAAACCAAATTTGAAATCCTATTATCTTGCCTATTCATCTGCTGCCATTGCTTACGATATGGCATTAAATTTATATAAGATTCCTTTTCTTGCCAACAAAAGTTTTTCATTGGCATACGCTGCCGTTAAGCAAAACAGCACCAACCCTGTGGCATGGGTCATTCTGGGAAATGCCAAATATTATGCACCTAAAGTCTTTGGTGGCGACCTCAACGAAGCATTAAAATTTTTAAAAACGGCTAATAAATTATGGGAATATCTCAACCAAACAAAAAACAATTGGCTATATATTAACACCATGGCTTGGGTGGGTTTTATCAACTATAAATTAAGTGATTACCATGAAGCTAAAACAATTTACATACATATTTTAAAAATGGCGCCTGACTTTTTCTGGGTCAAAAACGAATTATTGCCTGATGTGGAAAAAAAACTGTAAAGGCAAGTTTACTAGCAATACAGCATTATGTATTATCTTTGTTTCTTTTAAAAAAAAGTAATTAATAGAAATCCCTAAAAAAAACGCTAACGGTGTTCTTGGACTCAACCATTTGTGCTATTGCTTCTCCCTCCGGTGAAGGTGCCATTGCCATTATCCGTTTAAGTGGCAATGAGGCTTTTACGATTGCAGGCAAGATTTTTTCATCAAAAAATA
>Ga0114934_10001304_pt1 | contig 16190 bp, 11 predicted proteins | sample 4SBtaG_2_FD_99695 | JGI IMG/M metagenome (GOLD analysis project Ga0114934, IMG submission 99695) | Deep subsurface microbial communities from Kolumbo volcano to uncover new lineages of life (NeLLi) - 4SBTROV10_white metaG | ecosystem: Environmental > Aquatic > Marine > Volcanic ... | reverse complement strand
ATACAATACCTATTTATATGATAATACTTGCGATTATCAAGTATAAATTGTAATATTAGGGGTAAGGGTTGTGGATGAGATAAAAGGGTTAAAGGTAAAAAGGACATTGAAGAAATTTTGGATTATAGATTTTGGATTTTGGATTAATAAGTTGTAATAATTTAAAATTAAGAATTTAGAATCTAAAATTGAACTTCATGAATAGTGAATGGACAAAAATAAATAAGAGGTAAATTTGAAGGGAGTAAGAGTTAGAGTTGCACTTATCATTCGTGGAGAAGAAGGTATTCTTCTTATAAAGCATAAGAAAGGTAATGATGAATATTGGCTTGTCCCAGGAGGGGGAGTTGATTTTGGTGAGACCATGGAAGAATCTGCTAAGAGAGAGTTTTTAGAAGAGACTGGTTTGAATGTAGATGTAGGAAGACTTCTTTTTACATGTGAGACAATTGGCGGAGCCAATAGGCATATTATCCATTTTTTCTTTGAAGGAAAGGTTATTTCCGGAGATTTGAGATTAGGGGAAGAAGAAAATCTTATTGAGCTTAAATATGTAAAAATAGATAGAATCCCTTATATCAGATTATATCCTAAAGTAGGTGAAAAAATAGTCGATTCCATTAATAATAATGAATTTATCCCGCATCATATACACGGGAATATCTGGGAGGATTGATGCGTCATCGCGAATTTTCTCAAATAATCCGCGAAGAAAAACAAAAAATAAAAAATAGCCCGGCTGACTTTCAGTCATATTATAATCTTGGAAGAACATATCAGATGAAGGGGAATATCGAAGAAGCAATAGGCTATTTCCTTCAAGCAATAAAATGGAATCCAACAGATGCTTTTAGCCATAATTTTCTTGGACTTTGCTATAGGATGCAAGGTGAAAATCAGAAGGCAATTGAATGTTTTAGAAAGGCTATTGAACATAGTCCGAGATATATCTATGCCTATAATAATCTTGGTACAGCATATAGAGAATTGGGAAAGCTGGATGAAGCAATAGTATATTTTAATCATGCCCTCAAGATAAATCCCTTTTATATTTCTGCATATATTAATCTTGGACTAATATATGATGCAAAGAACATATCTGATCTGGCTGAAATAAATTTTAAGAAAGCACTTAGTATAAATTCCTCAAATGCATATGCACATTTCTGCTTAGGAAAGCATTTCCTTAATAGGGAAAACCTTAAAGAAGCTATAAGAGAGCTGAAAAAATGTATATCTCTAAATAGTTGTGACCCATATGCATTCAATTTACTTTCAGAAGCATATGAAAAAAAAGCAATGTATGACCATGCTGAGAAAGAAAGCAGAAATGCGATAATGCTTGAAAGAAATTATTTTTTTGGACATCTTATGCTTGGAAGAATATATCTTTCTAAAAAGAAATATGTCGATGCTCTAAATCAGTTGAAAAAAGCTCTTGATATACAACCTGATTTTATTGATGCTCACTTTTATATGGGGCAGGCATATCTTTTCAATGATCTTTTTGAACAAGCTGAGCAGAAATTCAATTATATTTTGAAGAAAAAACCGAATATGCCCGAACTTCATCTTTTTATCGGTGAACTTTATAGAAGAAAGAATAGATTTGATGATGCAATAAAGGAATATCAACTCGAAATCGAGCTTAATCCTAAAAATGTAAGTCCTCATTATTATTTAGGATTATGCTATAAATCAAAGGGAAAGGTCAGATTGGCAATTAATGAGATGAAAAGAGCAGTCTCTATGCGCCCAGATTTTTTCAAGGCATATAATTCTTTAGGTGATATTTATGATTCTAGAGGAGAATTTGAAAAAGCTGTGAAATTTTGGAAGAAGGCAGAAGAACTGGAAGAAGAAAAAGGAAAAGAAAAAAAAGAAAAGATTAGTTCCATAAGTATGGAAGAAAAGCTTCGAAAAATAGATTCGCTTAAAAAGAAAATCCTTATAAATCCTGATTCAGCAGAACTTCATTATGAGCTAGCTACAATTTACAGAAATAATAATTCATATTCAGAGGCTATTGATGAATATGAAAAAGTATTGGATATTAATCCTTCTGATAAGTATTCGAGATTCTATCTTGATTCACTTCTTCAATATCAGGGCCATTTTGATAAAAAGATAATGAAATGGAAAAAAGCAGTTACAATCAATCCTAATGATTCTATGGCCCATTTTAATCTCGGAAATGCATTTCGAGAGAATGGGCTTATAAGTAATGCTATTGAAGAATGGGAAAAATGTATAGCAATAAATTCACAAATGATAGAAGCAATTTCTTCTCTTGGAGAAGCTTATAGAGATCAGGGAAACTCAAAGGCTGCCATTATTATGTGGAATAGGGCTATTCAACTTAAACCAGGTTTTATAAAAGCATATCTGGAATTAGGCAATTTTTATAAAAATAGTGGAAAATATGATTATGCGATTCAAATACTCTTAGCTGGTTTTGATGTCGCACCGAATAGAGCTGATATTATGCTTGAATTAGGAGAATGCTATAGATTTGATTCACAACTTGATGAAGCCAGAAATATACTCGAGATGCTTGTTGATTTAGATGAAAAGAATGCAGAAGCTCATTATCAATTAGGGGAAGTATATTATAGGAAAAATGAGACAGATCGAGCAATAATAGAACTGGAAAGATGTATAGAGTTAGATAGTCAACATGAGAATGCAAATTTTAGGCTTGGTTATATATATAAAATAAATAATAATTTTGAAAAAGCTATTCAGTTTCTTGAAAAGGCTATTCAATTAAGAGATGATGATGAATTTGCATTATTTTCTCTTGCACAGTGCTATAGAAAAACTGGGACTATAGACAGAGCTATACCTCTTTTAGAAAGAGTTGTTGCTATGAATGACACCGATGTATATGCCAGAACTAATCTTGGACTTTGCTATTTTGACAATCTAAATTACTTGAAAGCATTAGATGAATTTCAAAAGGCTGCAAGTATTGACCCAGACGATGAAGTTACTTTGTATAATCTTGGTCTTGTATATTTTGAACTCAAGATGTATGAAAACAGTATTAATATCTGGCATAAGCTTCTTGAACTTAACCCGAATGATGCATATGTAAGATATCATCTTGGCTGTGCCTATGAAGAGGTAGGACTTATATTAAAATCTAAACATGAATGGGAAAAGGTAGTAGAACTTGCTGAAGAGGGGAGTTCTATTTTGAGCTTTGCAAGAGAATCTCTAGATCGTATTAAGGGGCTTGAAGGAAAGTGAAAAAAAAGGCATTAGCTTTATTTTCAGGTGGATTAGATAGTATTCTTGCTGTATTGGTAGTAAGAGAATCAGGGGCTGAAGTAATTGGCATTAATTTCACAACTCCCTTTTTTAACTCTAAAAATGCGGAAAGATCAGCGAAAAGCATAGGACTTAAATTAATCGTCAAAAATATCTATCAAAGACATATTGAAGTAGTCAAAAATCCAAGATATGGATATGGAAAGAATATGAATCCATGTATTGATTGTCATGCTCTTATGTTTAAAATAGCAAAAGAGATGATGACTAAACTTGATTGTGATTTTTTAGTGAGTGGGGAAGTTCTTAATGAAAGACCAAAATCTCAGACAAAGCAGGCATTGAATGCAGTAAAAAAATATTCTGGAGTTGATGATCTTCTTTTAAGGCCTTTGAGTGCAAAACTTCTGGAGCCTACAATTCCTGAAAGAGAAGGCTGGATAGAGCGAGAAAAACTTCTTGGCATATCAGGAAAAGGGAGAAAAGCACAATTAAAGCTTGCTGAAAAATATGGTATAAAAGAATTCCCAACTCCAGCTGGTGGATGCTTACTTACTGATATTGGATATAGTAGAAGACTAAAATGGGCTTTTGAAAATAATATTTTTGGAGAAAGAGACCTTTCTCTACTTAAATATGGAAGGCATTTTATTATTGATGGTTATCATACCATCGTAGGAAGGACTCAAGCTGAGAATTTACAACTTGATGAGCTTGTCTCTGAAAAAGATATCAAAGTCCATCTATATAAAAGGCCATCGCCTACTTCTCTTGTGATTGATGGAAAAACGGCATGTTTTGAGACTATAAGAAAAATAGCAGCATTGACTTTAAGATATTCTAAATTCAGGAATGAGACTGGAATTGAGGTAATGGCAGGTGATAATAGAATATTAATTGAAGAGGCTTTATATGAAAATAATTTCGAGAGGATAATATGAGGAATGTTTATCTTGATTATTGTGCAAGTACACCTGTAGATTCCTTTGTTATTGAACAGATGAGTGCTTTTTTTAGAAAATACTATGCAAATCCATCCAGTATCCATTCTGCAGGACAGGATTCCTGGAATGCTCTTGAGAATGCAAGAAGATATTTTGCAAAGCAGATAAATGCAAGGCCTGAAGAAATATATTTCACATCTGGAGGTACAGAAGCAGATAATCTGGCATTACAGGGTATTATGAATGCAAATAAAGATAGAGGGAATCACCTGATTATATCATCAATAGAGCATTCTGCTATTTATAATACTGCTAAATATCTTAAGAATAAGGGATTTAATCTAGATGTGATAGGAGTTAATAAACAAGGATTTATTGATCTTAAAAAACTTGAAACCATTATTAATGATAAGACTGTATTGATATCTATAATGATGTCTAATAATGAACTTGGAACAATACAGAATATAAAGGCTATTTCTGAACTTTGCAGAAAAAAGGAAATATTCTTTCATACTGATGCTGTACAATCATTTGGCAAATCTACGATAGATGTGAATAATCCAAATATTGACCTGATGAGTGTTTCAAGTCATAAGATTTATGGCCCTAAAGGAACAGGATTTCTATATGTTAAGAGTGGAATTAATTTTGAACCACTTTTTTATGGTGGCCCACATGAGCAAAAAAAACGGGCTGGTACGGAAGGGCTTTATAATATATTAGGCTTTAAGAGTGCATATGAACTTATGGTGAAGAATATGGAAAAAGAAAATAAGAAATATATACTTTTCAGGAAAAGATTTTTAAGCAATATAAAAGACAATATCAGCGATTTTATAGTGAACAGCCCAGAAGAGAATTGTTTAGCAAATGTAATAAACATTTCATTTCCGGGAATAGATTCTGATACTATGCTTTTAGAACTTGATTCTCATAATATCTTTATATCAGCTGGGTCAGCCTGTTCTTCAAAGAGTATCAAAGTTTCTCGTGTATTGTCAGCATGTGGACTTTCCGATGATATTGCAGGATCGTCGGTGAGAATAAGTTTTGGTAGATTTACTACACAAGAAGATATTGATTATGCTGTCGATAAAATAATAGAGTCAGTGAGGAAACTACGCGCCATGAATCCAGAATATAGTTTAAGTTATTAAAATTATGGTATTATGGTAATATATTATTGACAAAATATTCTTAATTAAGGTATAATTTAATTGTAAGATATTTTCCCAATAAAGGGGGTGATATTTTGTTAATACATGGAAGTCAGCCTAGTTTGGGTGCTATTAAAAATCTTAATAGTCAGGAAAACAGAATCAAAAAACTTTTTAATTCTCTATCAAGCGGAAAACGAATAAATAGTTTTTCTGACGATTCTGCGGGTGGAGCTATTTCAGTCAAACTACAAGCTCTATTTAAGCAATACAATCAGGAAATAAGAAATCTTCAGGATAAAGTATCCATGAATCAAGTTAAAGAAGCCGGATATTCCCAGATAGCTGATAATCTTACCGAAATCAGAAAGTTACAGGTACAAGCAGGAAATGATACACTAACTGGCGATGATAGAAAATATATTCAGGACCAGATAGATGGTCTTAAAAAAAATATTTCGGATATAGTTGATAATACCAAATTCAACACAAAAAAGCTTATTAATGCTGGTGAAGGCCTTAAAAATTTTTTGGAGAATGAATCTGATTTTCAAGGAAGAATTGAAGACACAGATTCGGTGATTAAAGAAGTCTCTTCTCAGACAGCGGATATCGGAGCAGAGGTGAATTCTCTCAATTCACAGATAGACCAGAAAAGCATTGCTTTCGAAAATACTATTGCATCTTATTCTGGTATATCTGATATGGACATTGCCAAAGGGATGGTGAATCTTATAAAAAATGAAATTCTTGATCAAGGCCCATTATCATCATTGCGAAAATATTATCAACTAAATACCGAGCAAGTTACTAATCTTTTAAATAGTCTTTGATACAATTTTTGGTATTATGACTTTTCTTAAAATAGTATTTTTTTATTTTTGATTATCCAGTAAGTTTTGCAAGAGCTTCCAATATTTCTGCTTTATATTTGAAATTTGGTGACAATTTTAATGTGTTTTTATATTCCATTATGGCTGATTTAAAAAATCTTGCTGAATGATATGATTTTGCCAAATAAAAATGTGCTATGGCATTATATGGTTGTGCCGTGACTACTTTCTGAAGTACATCTATTGCTTTTTGAAAGCTTCCATTAAATGCTAGTATCTGGCCTTTTAATAAATTAAATTCTGGAGAATTAGGTATAAGTCTCTCACATTCAGCCATTTGTTGTTTCAATAAAAGAGTTTTGTGCCCTATAAAATATAGATTTGCAAGATAAAGTCTTGCTTCTCCATTATTTGGTGCTATCCGTATAGCCTTAAAAAGCGTACTTTCAGCATTTACAAATTTTCCTCTGAGTGTCTTAATATAACCTAAAAGAGCATATGTTGAAGGGTTTTGAGGATTTATTTCCATTGCTTTGGAAAGAATTTTTTCTATAAGTGTAAGGTCTGCTCTTTGATATCTCAAATAAAACCGTGAGAGTTCAAGATAAGTTGTATCAGTGTTTGGGAATTCATTAACAGCTTTTCTAAGCATTGCCTCAGCATTATCAAGATCTCCTTCTTTTTCATAAAGCCTTGATAGTGAGAATAAAGGATTAATATTCTTTTTTATTGAGAAAAGTTTTTTTTGACAAATTATGGCATCATAAAAGTGAGTAGTGTTTTCATAAATTTTTGCTAATTTTTCAATAGAAGAATAGTCATTTCCCCTAGATAATATCCTGAGAATATATGCAGCTGCCATATAATGACCATGATCAAGATATATTGAGGCTATTGCCGGATACCAGTTAATAGCATCTGCGGGGGAAAGTTCAATAATTTTTGAGAATGTTTTGAAAAACCTCGAATAATCTTCTTCAGTGAGGTATATATTGGCAAGTATTTTTAAAGTATTTATATGATTTGGATTGTATTTGATTATTTGATTTGCGATTTCTTCTGCTTTTCTGAAGTTTTTTCTAGCCATTTCATCATTTATCTGATTAGATAGTTTTTCAATAGTATTTAATTCTTCTGATGTATATGTATTGATTTTGAGTATACCTTTTGATTGAAGTATTGTATATACTGTGATTAGTTGTTTTTTTTCATTATAATTGCAGTCAAGGCTTATTATATTAGATTGCATGATTATAGGAATACTTGAACCAAGATTTTCCCATCCATGAATATTTTCATATGCCATGAAACCATTCCCTGCAACCCATGCTTTTCCTGTCTTATCGATTGCTAAACAACTAATATTGAAACCCTCAAGTTCTTCTCTGATACTACTACCATTCCATATAATCAAACCAGAATTAGTTCCCAAATAAAGTTTTTTATTATGGGAAACTACAGTTTTGACCTTTTTTTTGCCAAGCCATGGAGGAGAAAATAGTGTGATTTCCTTTGTCCCCATCTTATAAAGACCATTTGATGTTAATACAAAAAGAGAATTATTATAAAAATCCATATCAGATATAATTCCTATTTCTTCTTTTGTCTTTATTTCATTCCATAAATCTCCAGAATATGTAATAAGTTTGTTTTTTGATGCCAGAAAAAGAGTTTTTTTATCTGGACTAAAAATTAGCTTTTGAATAAAATCATCAGGCAAATTAGAGTTTTCTTTTGAATAGTGTTTAAAAGTAAGAATACCATTAAATTCATATAATCCTGAAGGAGTAGATATATAAATATTGTCATCCCTAAATGATATGTCGGTTATGAAATCATTATTGAGTTCGCTATTTTGACTATTCCAGCCTTTAAACTTTTCATTATTTAGATAATACAAACCATAATCACTGAAAAAATATGGAGTATGGTTTATTATTTTTACACCTTTGAATGTATAGTTTGGTAAATTACTATTTTTTTTTGTATATATAAAATAGTTCATTCCAAAACTAACTTGAGAAAATAAAAGTATAGATATTAAAAAATATATCTTTTTCATCTTTAAAACCTAAAAACTGCTTCTAAATTGAATAATCTGGCTTTATAAGAATCTGAAGAACTCGATTTATTATTAATAAGGTCGATATATGATGAGATATCTATATCATCTTTAGGTTTAAGATTTAGTCTTATCCTATTTAAAAGTTTAACCATAGATGTATCTTTTTTACTGCTTTCTCTTTCAAGATCCCAGCCAATAATAAATTTTTCTGATATATGATACTCGAATCCACTTGAAAGGAGTTCTCTTCTTTCTTTTGATTCACTTTTTTTATCGATTATATCATAACCAGTAGAAAAATTTAAGCTGAATGCTGATGAAAAAAAATGTTCCATTGATGCTTTAATCTTTTGTATAGTCTCATCATTAGAATCAAGTATGAGATCATTATTTTTTTGATGAGAATAACTTAGACTTGTTGATGTAGAATTAGAGGCAGCCATAAGCCATTCTATTTTATTCTGAAGTTCTTTTCTTTTTGTTATTCCGGTCAACTCTCTTATAAGGTTTGAAAAATCGGTAAGATAAGTGATTGTGTGATTATGATAATGTAAATTGATTTTATTTCTGACATTATATCTTTTTGATTCATACATTGAAAGATTCGTGTTTTCCTTGGAATGTTCCGAAAGACTGAGATTATTCTCAAGATTCTCTATAGGAAGAAAGCGCAAATTGATACTTATATCTTTATCAAGTACTGGAGTCTCATTATATTTATTATTTGCATCATCCCATTTTAAAGTAGTCATTTCTTGCTGAAGATATTTAAAACTGGAATAAAGCTTTGTATTTGGTGAATAGTTCAATCTTCCATCTATAGCATTACTTGTTTTATTTGTAGAACTTAGAGGAATATTTTCTTCTCTTCTACGAAAGGATAGATTACTTCTGAAATTACGACCAAGATGAGAATTCCAGCCAATACCACTTGTAAGTATAGAGGAAATCTCATTTTCTTTAGTATCTTCCTTTTTTTGTTCAGAAAGCATGAGATTAAGTACTGAATTGCGATCATAGCTATAATCCATATTAAAGGAGCTTTTAGTCAGCTGATATGAGCTTGATTCATCGAATTTCTGCTCAAAATCTCTTTCATCTAATGAAATCATAGTATTAAGCTTTTTCCATTTCTTTGTCATGGAGAGCCTATTTGTATTGTCATAGTTTTCAAGTTTGCTAGCAATATTAATCTTTGTATTCCTATTTGCTGAAAATGCAACTGAAAGCCCTTTTTTCATATCAATATTTAATGATGCGCTCTTAGATAAATCATGTGCCTGAATAGGAGAAGTAGATTCTGAAATATTTAATTCAGGGTCTGAAAATATTATTCTGCTACCATCTAGATAAGAAAAACTTGGACGTACTTTCCCATTAGGCCATAAAGAGGCTTTATATGAATCGAGGCTATTATATCTATAACTATCTTTCATTCCAATTACTTCAAAATCAGGATCCCTTCTGCTTCTATTGAGCTTAAGAACCATATCAGGGGATGATTTTGCAATGCCTAAATCATATACTTTTGCTTTTTTCATCTTATCACTAGATAGCAAATTAGATTTAAGATTATTGTCTTTATAGCTTCCAGCATGATTAAATATAATATTGAAACCTTTTTTATAAAAATCCAGATGTTCACCAAGTACAAAGTGACTAATCGGGTTTCTATTATTATCTTCTGATGTATTGTCACCTGAAATTTTTTTATTTTTATTGTCTTTAAGACCAAAGAGATCAATTGAAAAATTATTCTTTTTTCCCCAGTTTTTAGAATAGCGTGTTCCGAAAAGGTTTCTTTTATATCCTTCACTACCTTCTTCATATTCATAACTTACTGTAACTATTACATCTGATTCTATTGGAAGGAGATGGGTTTTAATCATTATAGTTCCTTCGTCATTGTCTATTATATAATCCTGTCCTCTTGAGAGTATTTTAGAGCCGATTTTTACTACTTCACTGTTTTCAACTACAGGTGTTTTGTCTGGATCTAGCCTGTATTCTTTAGTATTGCCACGCCCTTTAAATAGTTTTACTTCGGATTTCCCTTTTGATCTTGTATATAGAAGATATATAGATTGTTTTGCTGGTAGTATTCCTGTAAATTCTACACCCTGAACTTTTTTATTGAATACAGCATATGGATTTTCTGTTTTATCGATTTTAAAGTCTCCAAGAGTAAGATTGTAAAATTTTCCCTTAAGATTAAGAGTCATATATTTATCTTCTTGATCGAATTCAGAATCATCAAGATATGCTGAAATAGATGCATTATCATCCAATTTACCATCAATTTCAAGTTGAAGAGACTGCTTAAGTTTGAAACCTGTATTCCAATCCTGATAATCGGTAAGAAATCTTGAAAGGCTACCAGTAACATTTGCTTTTCTAATCCTAAATACCTTTGAACCGGTTATTTCTATATCGTCATCAGCATAGCAAATAAGCGAAAAAATTAATGAAAATATAAAAATATATCTGAAAATAATGTTTTCTCCAGAAAAAATTTTAATTTTTATCGGTAAAATAAAGAAAAAAGTGATAAAATTTAATTATGATTTATTTGATTTTGGCTATATCTTGTTCTGTTCTTATTGCAAACCTTATTCGCATGAGTCAGGAAAAAAATGCAAGGCTTTTTCCAACTATAGCTATAAATTATGGCATTGCATTGATTATATCTTATTATCTTTGGGATGGAGAAATTAAGTGCCATGATATTGATATTTTTTTAGGATTTTTAAATGGAATACTATTTTTTTCAGGATTTATCTGTTATTTTGGAGCATTAAAAAGTGCCGGTATAGCTACATCTGTATCTATTATGAGACTAGCTATAGCAATACCAATAATTTTCGGTTTTTTTTATTTTAAAGATTTATTAAGTCTTAACAGAGTTATAGGCATTGGTATGACATTCTCAGCCTTGTTTCTTCTTTCGAAATTTGCTTTAAAGACTCATGAACTGCGAGCTTTTATATGGTTGGGAGGACTTTTTGCTACTTGTGGATTTGCTGATGTAATAAATAAATTTATGAATGTATATGGGCATAATAAAGGAGTATATTTAATATCTATTTACGGATTTTCATTATTATTTTCTAGTATATATTTGATTATAAAGAGAGAGTTTCCCAATCTCAAAGAGTTTATTTTTGGAATTTTCCTTGGGATACCGAATCAGCTTACGACTTTATTTACTTTAATGGCTTTAAAAAATATAGATTCCATAGTTGTATTTCCAACAATTGGTCTTGGAGTATTACTTGGCTCTGTAGCCTCAGATATTATTATTTGGAAAGAAAGTATTGATATTGAAAAATGGATTGCTTTTATTATGGCTAGTATAGCTATAATATTATTGAATACTGCATGACAAATATTTTATTCGGGAGCAGGAGTTTTTGATAAAAGAAGTCGAATCATAAATTCTCCATCAATATTTTTAAAATGGTTTTTTGTATCAATTACAGCGGATCTACCAAGATTAACAGAATCATCATAGGGAAGACTAATATTTTTTTTACCATGAATAATAAATGAATTTACTCCATGTTTTATCAATTCATTTGGAAGAGAAAGAAATGATACAAGATATTGATTTGATCCCTCTTCAAAAAGTACTTTTACATTAGCATTTTTCAGTATTTCTTTTTTATCATTTATTTCGACTTCAAAAGTATTTTGAGCCTCTTTGGCAATATAACATATTTGTAGAAATAAATAAGGGGTTTTTCTAGTGATTTTTATATCTTTTTTAGCCTTGATTCCCTTTCTAAGTTTGACGATTTTCCTGGATCTCCAGATATTATTATCATCTATTGCTAATTTGCCGTTTACAGTTTCAATAGTTTTGCTGGGTTTGAATCTCATTATAAAACTTGAGATTGTGGAAAAATTAACCAGTGAATATGATGCAATGAAGACAATGATAATAAGAATGCGTTTATTTACATTTTCTTTAAAAAATCTGTATACATTCTCCAAAGCATAAGCTGAAAATATAATAAATAAAGGTATTGCTGGCATTCTAAATCTTGATATTACAAAAAAGATACATACTGCTATAATATATAAAAAAAGTGACCATAATAAAAATGTGGCTTCGGTACTATGTTTCTCACTATAAAAATAAATAAATAAACCCATAAAAAATAAAGGACCTATGAGACTAAAGCCCAATGGAATTATTTTTAATATATAACTTCCTTTGCGTATTTCAAATAGATTCAGATTATTAGGTATCTCATAACTATCAAAAAAAAGATAAAGTTTCTTTAATTGAAGAAAAATGAATTTTCTTGGTTTTGTGGTCGCAAAATTTATAATATCCTTTAAATATTCTCCATTCCCATTTTTTTTTACTTTTTCCCTAATTGCATTCCTATTATCCCCAAAAAACATTGAACCATTTGCCATTTCATTATTTCCTATCCAAAGCGTAGAACTAGAGCCTACAATTAATTTAAAATGCCCTGATACAGCATAATTTCTTATCATTGGGAGAATTATCAAAAAAGAAGAAAAGAAGAGAAAACATAATACATTGAATATATTTTTCTTCTCTATTTTTGGAAAAAGAATATAAATAAAAACAGGAAACATGATTAAAGTGTTTGGTCTAATAAGTATAAAGGAAGAAACAATAAGTCCTGCCAAAAATAGTTTTATCATAGAAGGCTTATTTCTAATAGATAAAAGAATGAACAAAGATGCTATCATGAGAAGTGTTTGAATTATTGTATCAATAAAGAAATAAGAATATGCATAATATGGAAAATAAAGAATGCTCAAGATTGCAGCTAGTAACCCTGTTTTCTTTCCAAAAATCATCTTGGCAATGCGATAGGTGAAATATGTTATAAATAAAAGCGATAAAGATTGAATAAATCTTGCAAGGAAAATATCCCTCATGGAGATAATAAATATTCCTGCTAATATATATATATAGAAAAAAACATGCATATATGGTGAGTTACCGGGAAAATTTCCTTTTAGAAGAGAATTAGCTTCTTTTATTCTGGTAAGCATATCCGTCCCGGGTGGAGGATACATAAAAAAAGGATAATTTGATTTTAATTGGAAAAAGACAAATATTATTAGTAAAAGCTGTATAGCTATCAGAAAAAATATAATTTTTTTAGATAGAATGTCACTCATTTATTCCCTTTTTATTGAGTGCATATGAATATAATTCATCGATTTGGGCTATCATACGATCAACTGGATATAGACTAAGTGCTAGTTTTTTACCCCTAATTGCCATCATATTTGCTTTAGCCTCATTTTCAATAATATAATTAATTGAATCTGTGAGTTCAGAAATATCTTCTGGTTTGGTGAGCATCCCTGTGGTTTTATGCACTATTAATTCCCCTGCACCATCAATATCAAAACTTATAACAGGTTTACCCATTAAGAGAGCTTGTGGTATAACCTTAGCAAGTCCTTCTCTAAGTGAAGCATGTACAAGAATATCCATTTGTGCAATATAATCAGCTACTTTTTCGGGGGGGACTAATCCTGCAAAAATAACTCTTTCTCTAATACCCAATTCTTCTGCCTGAGCCATGAGTGTTTCTTTTAAAATACCATCACCAACCAATAAGAGCTTTGAATTAGGATGTTTGGCAAGTACTTCTCTAAATGCTGCTATTAAATATTTATGACCTTTAAGATCAAAAAGTCTTGCTACTTTTCCAATAACAATATCATTTGGAGAAATACCGAGTTTTCTCTGTAGTAAAATGTCTTTTTTCGCATAAAGAAAAGGTTCGACCTTGAATCCGCTTCTCACAAGACAAAATTTGTCCCTAGGAGCAATATTATTTTTAACACATTTTTCTATCATAGCCTTTGCTACACAAAAAATATAATCCGTATACTTGGCTGCTTTGCGCTCAAGTGATATATAAAATTTGTTCAAAGCTTCAGCTTGATAGTCATGAAAAGGGAGCCCATGAACAGTATGTATTATTACAGGGACCTTGGCATAATGAGCTGCTATTCTCCCAATAATGCCTGCTTTGGATGAATGCGTATGTACTATGTCGAATTTATTTTTTTTGAGAAAAAATACTAATTCAAAAAAAGAAGTAGCATCTCTTAATGGTGAAATATTTCTTCTTAATTGAGAAAAAATATTATATTTTATTCCTTTTTCTCTACAATATTTAAGGAGTTCTCCCTCTGGACCTAAAGGAGGACCAGTAAGAAGTCTTACATCATATTTCCCTGCCTTTTCAAGCCCTTCTATAGTATAAAGCGTATTTTCCTGAGCTCCTCCCAGTATAAGTCTTGTTATTATATGAAGGACTTTTATTTTTCTCATATTAATATCCTAAAAATTAACTTTTGGCGTTTGTTTTGCTGCTTCTTCTACCTTAAAATACTGCTTTGCTTTTAATCCCATTATATTGGCGATAAACATATCAGGAAATTTCTTTATTGCATAATTATAATTCTGTACGGCCTCATTATATCTTTTTCTGGCAACTGCAAGGCGATTTTCAGTACCTGCGAGCTCATCTTGTAAGCCTTGAAAATTCTTATCTGCTTTGAGTTGAGGGTAATTCTCAACAATAACCAATAGTCTAGAAAGAGCAGAACTTAATTCATTATTGGCTTTGGCAGTTTCTTTTACTCCCTTTGCACCTGCAAGTTTTGCCCTTGCATCTGCAACATGTGTAAAAACATCTTTTTCATGTTTTGCATAGCCTTTCACAGTATTGACAAGGTTTGGTATCAGATCAGATCTTCTTTTTAATTGATTATTAATCTCAGCCCATGAAGATTCTGTAAGAGTCTGTAAAGAAACAAATTTATTGTATTTAGATGCGAAAAACCCACCTATTAATAAAATAAATATTCCTAATACTATTAAAATACTAATAAATATTTTCATTTTTTATCTCCTCCTTCTCAATCACCTAATATTTATCATCCACTTTATATTTCACTCAAGTTTCATTTGGGGCACAAACCCCAATCTATAATCCTCCATTCTCCATTTTACTCTTTTAACACTTAACCCTTCACGAAGTTCAATTTTAGATTCTAAATTCTTAATTTTAAATTATTACAACTTATTAATCCAAAATCCAAAATTTCTTCAATGTCCTTTTTGCCCTTAACCTTTTTATCTTTTTACCCTTTTGCCTTTTTACCCAATATCTATTTCATTGTTTTATACTGTAAAAATTTGTGTATGGCACTTTTCACTTTTTGATTAATTTTGCTATCTTTTTGGAGGTATTTTACTACTGCATATGTGAGGTCAGTATATTCATCCAAAATAAATCTTCCCATATACTCCCCTGGTATAGTAGTTTTTTCCTTTTTTATTATATCGTTGATATAAGCATTCGTAAAATTATTTAGTTCTGCTCTTGACAAGTGTTTATCATTGAATTCCCCAACAATTGCTGCAACTCTATTATAGTCAGGCATAACTCTATTAATATCTGTAGTAATACTCTCTGGAGTTTGATATTTCCAGAATGAGCTATTTAGTACAAGAGAAACACCTGAAGAGGAAGAGACCTTTTTTATAGCATTTTTAATTTCTGAGAGTATTTTCTTATTCATCTCGAGGGTTTCCTTTTTATTGGTAAAATTTACATAGAAAACTCCTTTTTGCAATTCCTGCTTTTGATTTTCAATTTTTTTCTTTTCATTTGATATTTTCAACATCTTATCTTTTAAAGGTAATATCTTTTTGCTAAGTTCTACAGCGGCCTCAGCATTTGCAGCCTTTATGTTTTTACCATTTGCTATAATTCTTTGTGTTTTTTCATAACTTAGCTGTCTTTCATGTTGAATTCTTTTCTGTAATTGAGTATATTGATTTTCCAATTTTGTAATCTTTGAATCAAGCTCTTTTGACTCTCTTTTTATTTTTGCTGAGAGT
>Ga0114934_10001303_pt1 | contig 16193 bp, 18 predicted proteins | sample 4SBtaG_2_FD_99695 | JGI IMG/M metagenome (GOLD analysis project Ga0114934, IMG submission 99695) | Deep subsurface microbial communities from Kolumbo volcano to uncover new lineages of life (NeLLi) - 4SBTROV10_white metaG | ecosystem: Environmental > Aquatic > Marine > Volcanic ... | reverse complement strand
TGTTGGTGCAAGTGCTAGTTGTGGGGGTAGTAGTCCTTACACAGTCGCAGTTTATCCTAATACAGGTTATACTTTAACTAGTACTTGTGGAACTACAGGAACTACTTATTGCGGTAATTCAGGCTACAATGGTTGTACTGGTAGTGGAAGCCCTTATCGTTGTCAAAGAAAATATGATCAATATAGGTGTGGAGCAACTCATACTTGTAATTATGATACAGGAACAGATGGAACTAGTAATATCGCCACTGGTAATGTTTGTACTGGCTCTGGAACTCAAACAGCTGGTAGTACTACTTATTATTCTAGTAGTGCTTATACTAGTTGTTCTGGTTCAGGAAGCCCTTATTCTTGTCAACGATTACAAACTCGTTATAGTTGTGATGGTAGTGGGGGAACTCAAGGAACAAACGAAGGAACTGTTACTTATAACATAGGTACTGGTAATGTTTGTACTGGCTCTGGAACTCAAACAGCTGGTAGTACTACTTATTATTCTAGCAGTGCTTATACTAGTTGTTCAGGTGCAGGTACTAGTGCGACTTGTCAAAGAGATCAAACTCGTTATAGTTGTGATGGTAGTGGGGGAACTCAAGGAACAAACGAAGGAACTGTTAGTTATAACATAGCTAATGGTTATGTTTGTACTGGCTCAGGTAGTCAAACTTTAGGAAGTAGTACTCATTATGCTTTCTCTGATACTAGTGATCGTTGTTCTGGAACTGGAATTAGTGATGGTTTTGGTGATCGTGTTTATGATGTTTTTGCTTGTAATGGTAATAATGCTCAAGGCGGTGACGTAGGTGATAAAACTATTGATTGTGGTACTGGTTGTTGTTATGACGCTGGCTCAACCACTAGTTGTATAAGTTCAGGAGCAGAAACAACTAATTTTTATGATTTTGGTAGTGGGGATACTGCAACTGCTGATTATTGTACTAGTGCAACTGTTGTTGATTGTAACTCGGCTTCAGGTTGTGAATCTGGTTATTCTTGCACTTATAATAATTGTATAGATAATAATGGTAAATTAATAGTTAAAGATTCTAGTAGTAATGATTTAGCTTACATAGATAGTTCTGGTAAAGTTTTGTTAAAAGGTTCTTTATATCAATCTACAGCTACTAGTCCTCCAGCTAATAGTTTTCAAATAAAACAAGGAGGCAGTTCTTGGGCTTGGATTGATAGTTCAGGAAACTTATACTTAAAAGGAACAGCTTCTCAAAAACAAGGTTCATTAAGTCCTAGTGGTGGTAATGATTGGAGAATCCAAAACTCAGGGAGTAATGATGTGTTATTTATAGACGGAGCAACAGGTAACTTGTTAACATTATCGACTATTGTTGAAAATGTTATTTCATAAATATTTTCAATTTTTACTTCTTACTTTTCAATATTGATCTATATCAGTTTTTCAATATTAATTATTTCAACTAATTTTTTAAAATAGATTGAGCTATCGTTAACTTTTCTTTCATTAACAAAATTTAGTGAGAATAAAAATCCTTTTTTGGGTTTATACTGCTCAATAAAACTAATGTATGATTTTCCTAAAGATAATTTGTTATGGATGGTTTTTACTTCTATAGGAATTATTTTACCATTTTTTTCTAAAACAAAATCAACTTCTGCTTTTGATTGTGTTCGCCAAAATTTTATTTCAAACTCTTTTTTAATAAGTTCTTGAGCAATAAAATTTTCGTATAATGCACCTTGATCAGTTCTTTCTTTAGAAAAATTATTTATCGCAATATTTCTAAAACCAGTATCAATAAAAAATATTTTAGGACTTTTTTTTAGTTCAGTTCGTTTATTGGTATGGAAATTTTTACTTCTTATTATTAAAAATGTTTTTTCAAAAACATTAATCTTATTTTTTACTTCTTGAATTGATAGTCCAGAAAGCTCGCTTAATGATTGATAATTAATTATGTTGCTTATTTGTAAAGATAAAGTTTTTAGTAAAACAGATATTTTATAATCATCTTTTAATTGAAAAATTTCTTTTATTTCTTTTAAGAAATAAGTGTTATAAATATTTTTTAATACTAGTTCTTTTTCTTCTTCATTAGATGCTATGACGACTTCAGGATAACCTCCGTATAAGATATATTCATCAAGTAGTTTATTAAATTCAAATTCTAATCCTTTAATATTATTTTTTATTAATAATTTTTTTAATTTAGGATTTTTATGTTCTAAATATTCTAAAAATGAGAATGGATATAAATTATAAATTAATACTCTGCCAACTAAATATTTTAAACTTCTTATTGATAATTCTGAAGCTGAAGAACCTGAAACTATGATCTTTATTTTTTGGGTATCATAAATGTATTTTAATTGTTTACCTGAAGTTTTTGAGTATTGAACTTCATCAATAAATAGATAATCATAATTTTTAACATGTAATTCTATAAATGCATCTATGTTTTGTTCAAATAAATTTTTTGTTTTAATATCTTCAAAAGTTATTGAATTAGTTTTATTAAATGATTTTAATAAATGTTTTACAAGGGTTGTTTTACCTACTTGTCTAGGACCTATTATTGCAATAATTTCTTTTCTATGTAAATATGGTTTAATAGTTTCTTCTAATTCTCTTTTAATATACATAAAAACAATAAAATACGAAATCATTTATAAACTTTGTTATTTATCCTATGTATTCTTATAAAAATATTCTTTTTAACAAGGTTATTTTGATTACTTAGTAAATAATTATGGTATTAATATCCGTTAATATCTATCATAATCATATCTTTCTAAACAAAAATAATTTCCTATTAATCGTCAAACCAATAAACAATCTTCATAAACTGTCGTGGTTAACCAATAAGCATATAAATCAATTTTATTGATTTATAATCAAGAAAAAACAATAAAAAAAACAAGGAAAAATTATTAAATTAATGTCTTTGTAACAATGTTGATAAAATGAATTATAAACTAATAATAACAATATTAATATTATGTTTAACAATTATCTCCAGTTGTAACTCTAATAATATAACTGGTAATACTGTTTTAGAACAACAACAAGTTCAAATTAATCAACCTGTTATTGTTCATGTCAATGGACGATCTATGACTGGTCTTTTAGAAAATAATCATAATTACACCTTTGATTTTAATTATACAAAACAAATTGAGAAAGGAGATATTGTTCTTTATGATTACAAAGGTTTAGAAGGAGGAGTTGTAAAACAAGTTAAAGCTCGTCAAGGAGATCATTTTGAATTAAAAAAACAAAAAGATACTAATTATTATTACTTGTATGTCGATGAAGAGTTAGTAACAAACTCTTATGATAAACCTATCAAAATAAATAATCAAGGCTACAGAATGCTTCACCTTTATGAAAAAGATTATCATAACACCATACCTCCAAATACTTTCTTGTTATTAGGAAATAAACCATATAACACAATAGATAGCACTAAATTTGGTTTAATTTCTAGACAAGATATATTAGGAGTATATGTTGAATAATTAATAATTTGAAGGATTTTCAATAAACTCGTTTTTTCTTCAATTTTTCTTCAATTAGTTTTAATAAAGATTATTTTTTACTAATTATTAAAAACATTCATATTTAAAATTATAATCAAAAAAAGATAAAGTTTATATATTAGTTATTAATCATAACTATTATGAACATCAATTTATTGACAATTGAAGGGCTTTGGACAGCTGAAATATTAGCAGAAGAACTAGGTTACACTAGACAAAGCACTATTAACTTACTAAGCAAACTAAAAAAACAAGGTCATGTCACAGCAATAGGAAATAAAAAACGATTATACAAAATAACTGCTAAAAAACAATTACCAAGAAAACCAGGACTTTACGACATCCTAAACAAATACAATCCTAATTTTCAAATAATGCCGCCCTATGATCATCAAGCACATTATAATTACCAAGTAGAAAATGCACTAGTAGATGCTGTTCAAACAAAAAACTTCAGAGTACTATTAGCAACTTTAAAATTATTTAATCACATAAAAAACTGGAAAAAACTTTATGCTCTAGCAAAAGAAATTGATGTTTGGCAAGAAATAGGTGCATTATATGATGTTGCAAAATTATTTTTTAGAGTTAGAAAAATGCCTGAAAAATACAGGAAAAACAAATTCAAAAAATGGAAATATTTAATTTTGACTTATAAAACAAAAGAACTTATTTTTAACTCAATTAAAGAAAAATGGAAAGTTCAAATACCTTTTAAACTAGGTGATTTGAGGAAGGTGAAATATGTTAACTCATGATGATCAATTATCATTACTAAAATTAATAAGCAAACAATTGAAGAAAAATATAACTTGTTATGCTTTTGGCGGAAATGCAATGATGTTTTATGGCTATAAAGCAGAAACAAAAGATGTTGATTTATTATTTGAAACTATTGAAGATAGAGATGAATTCATAAAAGCAATAAAAGTTTTGGGTTTTCAACAATCTTCCCCAATAAATGTTTATGTTCCTGAAAAATTAAAAGATAAACATAAACCATTAATGTTTAGTAGACAAGATTATAGACTAGATTTATTTGTAAAAAAAATATTTAGAACAAAATTAAGCCCTAAAATGAAAGAAGATAAATTTGCAGTTCATGAATTTGAAAAATTAAGAATAAATGTTTTAAGAAAAGAACACCTAGTATATTTAAAAGGAATAACTAATAGACAAAATGATTTTGATGATATTAGACTAATATTAAGTAAAGAAAAGAATTTTGATTGGAATTATTTTATAGAAGAAGTTTTATGGCAAGATTCTCAAGGAGACACTTGGGCATTAATGGATATTGAAAAAATGTTAAAGGAATTAAAAGAATATGTTTTCATAGAGGAGAAGTATTTTAAACGATTGTATGATTCTAAAAAATGATTTTCAAAAAAAAACTGAAGGATTTTCAATAAACTCGTTGTTTATCCTGTTTTTTCTCAATTAGTTTTAATAAAGATTAATATTTACTAATTATTAGAAACATTTAAATATGTGTAATCACTTATATTCACTTATTATTGAATAGGTGATAATATGACTAATATAACTTTGGCATTGCCTGATGAACTCCATTTAAGAATGAAAGAGCACCCTGAAATAAGGTGGAGTGAGGTTGTAAGGCAAACAATTCAAGAAAAAGTTGAGGAGTTGGAATTAATGAATAAATTAACAAAAAAAAGTAAATTAACAAAAAAAGATGTTGAATTAATAAGTAGAAAAATAGATGGCAATGTTGCAAAACAATTAGGATTAAAATAAAAATGAAACTAATAAAACTAAAAGATAAAATTCCTCCTAAGGTTTACAAAGAACTTGAAAAAAGGAATTTTGAAGAGCTTAGACCTAACCAAGTTAAGAGTATAAAAGCAGGTTTGTTTGAAGATAAGAACTTGTTAGTTTGCACTCCAACAGCGAGTGGAAAAACACTTGTTGGAGAACTTGCTGCTTTGAACGCTGTTCTTCATGATAGGGGTAAAGCTGTTTATGTAGTGCCGTTAAAAGCACTTGCAAGTGAAAAAAATAAGCAATTCAAAAAAGATTATCCAGATCTTAAAATAGCACTTACTTCTGGGGATTTTGATAGTAATGATTCTTACCTTGCAAAGTATGACATCATTATTACGACTAGTGAAAAGTTTGATTCATTAATTAGACATAGGACTCCCTGGCTTTCTCAAGTAAAAACAGTAATTATAGATGAGATTCACTTATTAAATGATGTTTCTCGAGGACCAACTCTTGAAATCTTAATAACAATATTGAAACAGCAACTTAAGAATTTGCAACTTATTGGTTTATCTGCAACTATAGGTAATACTGAAGAACTTGCTGAATGGTTAGGTGCAGAATTAGTAGTTGATAAATGGCGTCCAGTAAAACTCGATAAAGGAATTTATAAAGATGGAGAAATAAAGTTTTATGAATGATTATTTATTTTTTATTAATTTTTTTAACTTCTTTTTCTTTCTGTTCTTTTTTCAAAACTTTATTTTTAGGCAAGTCTTTTTTTTGAACAATTGTTCTATAAGGAAATGGTATTTCTACTCCTTCTTTATCAAATCTTTTCTTGATACTTTCGATTAAGTCACATTTAATCTTGAAATTAGCAGTTTGATTCTTAGCCCAATAATAAAGCCTCATATTTATAGAAAAATCACCTGCTTCTACAACCCTAACAGTTACAGGATCGTTCTTAGCAAGCATTTCTTCTTCAGTACGATTATCAAGGAAATCAGGATGAGCTATTGCTTCTTCAATCATTATTTTTCTTGCAAGATCAATGTCAGAATCATAACTTATGCCTATGTCAAAATAACCAAGCATCTTAGGATCATCAATAGTGTAATTATTAATAATCTCTTCATCCATCTTGGAATTAGGAACAATTATTCTTCTATTATCCCACGTTTTAATAATGGTGTGTCTGAGATTAATATCTTCAACAACTCCTAGTTCTTCGCCTAATTTGATACGGTCACCTATCCTGTAAGGTTGATAAGTAGCAATTATAACTCCTGAAAACAAGTTACCTATAGTTTTTTGAGTAGCAAAACCAATAATGATTGCTAAAACACCTGCACCTGCAAATAAGCTTACACTAATACTTCTAAGAGCAGGAATCATACTACCTGCAACACCGAAGCCGATTATGTAAATCATAGCAGTTGTTATTTTGCTGAATAAAGAATATTTTGTTTTGTCAACTTTTAATTTTTTAGTTGCTCTCTCAAAATATTTTTGTAAAGATGTACTTACTAGTTTAGCGATGATTATCGTTGTGAAAATAATTATTAAAGGATTGATAAAGATGTCAAATGAACTTATATTAATCAAGTCTTTCAAAAAGTTTAAGTAACCTTTCTTGATAATGATAATTAAAGCTATCATTAATAAAGCGAAGAATGCTGTTCTATGAGCCTTGTGTTGAGCTTTATTATCCATAAAAAAACTAAGAGAAATATCTGTTTATAAATCTTTCTGGAGAATGATTTTTTTTTATTAACACAAACTTTAATAATTAACCTTTATTATTCAAAGATTAAAATGGTAATTAATGAAATATTAACTCAGACTTATTTTGGAAACACAATAATGCAATACTTATTATTCTTAGGAGTGATAGTGGGAGGAATAATCCTTGGAAAAATCTTTTATTGGTTAAGCACTAATTTCATAAGGTTATTCACCAAGAAGACTAAGACTAACTTAGATGATTTGTTGGTCCAATACTTAGAAAAACCAGTAATGTTCTTAATTTTTATATTAGGATTTTTTTATGGTATAAAATTTTTGACTTTAAGCGAAGCAGGAATTTTAAGACTGGACAACATCACAGAAATATTAGTCACTCTTAATATAGCTTGGTTTCTTACAGGTTTCATAGATGCTTTCTTAGAGAATTATTTAAAACCAATGGCTGCCAAATCCAAGACTGATTTAGATGATCATTTATTACCCATAGTTAGGAAACTGATAAAATTTGTGATTTGGGCTATAACTTTAATAATGATAATTAGCAAGTTCGGATATGATGTTTCTTCTCTCGTAGCAGGTCTAGGAATAGGAGGTTTAGCATTCGCTCTTGCAGCTAAAGATCTTCTAGGAAACTTGTTTGGAGGAGTAGCTATACTTGCAGATAAGCCTTTCAAACTAAGAGATCGTATAAAGATAGGGGATATTGATGGTGTTGTTTCTGAAATTGGAATGAGAACAATGCAGATAAAGACTTTTGGAGGAACTATTATTACTGTCCCAAATTCAAAAGTTGTTGATTCAGTAGTTGAAAATGTTACTAAAGAAAAAGCAAGAAGAATGGTGGTTACTCTTGGCTTAGAATATGATACTCCTCCTCTAAAAATGGAGAAAGCTAAGAAGATTTTGATGGACATTTTGAAGAAAGAAAAAGAACTTGTTCATGAAGATTCAAGTGTTTATTTCACTAATTTTGGAGCTAGTAGCTTGGATTTAAGAGTGGTTTACTGGATAACTAAAGAAGGACTTAAAGATTATTGGGGTATTCAAGACAGAATAAACATGAAAATCTTGAGTGAGTTTAATAAAGCTAAACTTGGATTCGCATATCCTAGCCAAACTATTTATGTGAAGAAGTGAGTTAATTAAGTCAGCGCCAAATGAGGTGACATGCTCGACTATGTTTTAAGGAGAGCATATGGTCGCCGTGCCCTGACTTAATTTTGAATAAACTTATTTATTTAAAAACAAAAGCTTAATTTGAACTAATTTAAGCAAAAGATTTAAAAAGCCGTTTCTCGATAAAAACTATTAATCAAGTAAAGATAAATTAATGATTACTGGAGGCGCATTATAATGAAAAGATTTTTTTCACTCAAAAAACTAAAAAAGACGCATTACGACGATGATGACATGATGGAAAATGAAGACGAATATGTTGAACTAAACACTGACATGGGTGTCGATTCTAGAAAAGACCAAAAAGTCATTGTTAGAAGCTTTAACATCACAGACTTCGGGGATATTAAAGGAATATTAGAATCCTTAAGAGAAGGATACACTATTTGTTTGTGTAACATTAAGCCTTTGAAAGAAAAAGACTTGGTGGAGTTAAAAAGAGCTATTAACAAGTTAAAAAAGACTTGTGAAGCAATTGATGGCGACATAGCAGGTTTTGGAGATGATTATTTAGTAGCAACTCCTAACTTCGCAACTATTTATCGACCAGGCTCTGAAGACGACATGATGGAATAATTCTTTGTTTAATAGAATTAAATTAAAACAAATTTAAAACAAGTTTTTTTCTGTGATTATTCATTATCATCATTTTTATTCACCAACTTCTTCTATTTTTATAGCGTAAACAGGGCAACTATCACTAGCGTCTCTATTAACATCCACTTCTCCCTCTTCAACTATTAATTCAAATTTGCCATCGTCTCTCTTAGTAGCGCCTTTAAGATTTACTTTACCATCATCTGCTAATTCCCAGTATTTTTGAGCTACTGCGTAGCAAGCAAGAGCACCTATGCATTTACTTCTGTCAAATATTATCTTGTATTTTTTAACCATGAAAAATCACCTTCTAATAATAACTGATTATGAGTTGCCTTTTTTATAGTTGATTGTTTGAGTAAGGTTTTTAAATAAAAACTAATTCACTATTCAAATATGGCTAGAAAAAAAATAAAAGAAATAAAAGAAATTCCAAAAACTATTTATGGTGAGCGGTTTGATCCTTATTTATCTTATGATTCAGGGCAATCTTTAGCAGACGCTTGTATTCCTCGTGATGAATTAGGAATAGGTGCTTTAGTAAGTAATTTTGATTCAGGAATTAATCCTATGTCTTTTGATAATCAAGCTTCTTCAAGAGTAGGAAGTGATATTTATTCTTTTTTTCGAATTTTGGGCAAAGCTTCCATTAAACTATTGGATAGATTTTCTGAAGCTGTAAAAACTGTTTATGAACAAGGATATTTTAATAATAAAAACTGATTTATTAACACAAGCATTTTAAAAACCCTTTATTTTTCTCTTATTCATTATGAAATTGCCTAAAGGACTAATTGATGATGCATTGTTGTTCATAGATGAGCATAAGGATGACCTTCGGTTTTCTAAGAAATTCGATGCAGAAAAAAGAGTTTTGTGTAAAAAACACTCTGTAAAAAAATTGTTTAGTGATATTGAATTATTATCCAACCTCGATGATGAACAATTTCAGAAATACAAATCAATATTACAAATAAAACCTGTAAGAACTCAGAGCGGGGTTGCTGTAGTTGCTGTTATGAGCAAACCTGGAAAGTGTCCTCATGGAAAATGCACTTTCTGCCCAGGTGGTTTGGATAGTACTTATGGAGATGTTCCTCAATCATACACTGGTTATGAACCTGCGACTATGAGGGGTAAGAGGGCTAATTATGATTCTTATATACAAGTTTTTAACAGGTTAGAACAATATGTTATTACTGGTCATAATCCTGAAAAAGTTGAATTAATTATCATGGGCGGTACTTTTCAAAATTTTCCTAAAGATTATCAAGACGATTTTATTAAAGGAATTTTTAAAGCTATGAATGATTTTTCTAAATTGTTTTTTATTAATGATTCTGATTTTAATACTGATTTTAATAATAAAAACTATTTTGATTTTTTGAAGTTCAAAGAGTTTTTTGAATTACCTGGAGAATTACGAGATAAAAACAGGACAAAAATAATTTATGATAAGATAAGAAAAGAAAAAATAATCAATTGGGATTCTACTTCTATAACTGAGGAGCAAGAATATAATGATTTTAACAGCAGGATTAAATGTATTGGTTTGACTTTTGAGACTAGACCTGACACAGCAACTTTAGAAGAAGCTAATCAAATGTTAGCTTATGGTTGCACAAGAATAGAATTAGGAATACAAACTGTTTATGACGATGCTCTTTTAAGAGTTCATAGAGGGCATACTGTTGCTCAGAATAAAAAGGCCATTTACTCTCTTAGAAATCTCGGTTTCAAGCTTAATTTTCACATCATGCCTGGGCTTCCAGGAGTTTCAAAAGAAAAAGATTTAGAAGTTTTCAAAACTCTTTTTAGCAATGAGAGTTATCATCCTGATATGTTGAAGATTTATCCTTGCATGGTTATGCCTGGAACCGCTCTTTACAAAGATTATGAGCAAGGAAAGTTTAAACCAATAACTACTGATGAAGCTGCTGATTTGATTGCAGAAGCTAAAAAATTTATTCCTAGATATACTCGTATAATGCGTGTTCAGAGAGATATTCCTACTAAAGTTACTACGGCAGGTGTTAATGTTACTAATCTTAGACAATTGGTTGATAAAAAACTGGTTGAGAAAAGTATTAATTGTAATTGTATTCGTTGTCGAGAAATAAGGTCTTCAAAGATAACTTCCCCAAAGTTAAACATAATTAATTATGATGTTCTTAATGGTGAAGAATATTTTATTAGTTTTGATGATGAAGCTAGTGATTCTTTGATTGGTTTTGTTAGGTTGAGTTTTCCTGCTCTTCAATTAAGAAAAGAGATAACTAAAGATACTGCGATTATTAGGGAGTTGCATGTTTATGGATCCGCCACTAGGATTGGTAAAAAAGGAAAAGGTGTTGAAGTTCAGCATAAAGGTTTTGGAACTAAATTATTGAATGAAGCTGAAAAGATTGCTAAGGAGCACGGTAAGAATAAACTGCTTGTTATTAGTGGAGTGGGTGTTAGAGGTTATTATAGAAAATTAGGTTATGAGTTAGAAGGAGTTTATATGTCTAAAAAATTGTGATTGAAAATTTAAGTTTTTATTCTTTTGGTTTCCATTTATATGCTTTATCGTGATGATCAAAATAAAATATTGTAACTATTTTTTCTTTGTGATTGATTTGAAAGATTAACACGAAATGATCATCAATGTGTACTCTATTAAATGATTTTAATGGTCCTCTTAGAAATTTATATTCGTGATTTGGTTGTGAACAAATTTCAAGTATTTTATTTCCAATTTTTTTTAATAGTAGAGGATTCTTTTTAGAAAGTTTTGAAAATACTTTGTCCACCAATGGTTTAACATCAAGAAAATACATTTTTATAATCCGTATCTTTTATAAAAATCATTGACCCGAATAGATTTTTCTTTAGTGGCTTTTTTTACATTTACAATAAAATTGGGTCGTAGTTCAGGTTCTCCTATTTCTTGAACATATTTTTGAACAACAAGCTTTATTGCTTGACTTTTATCTTTAAGATTATAAGTTGCTTTAACTATGTTTAAAACACGATTTGTTTCATCTTCTAATTTTATTAATGCATTAACCATAACTTATTTCACCTAAGTTTTAATAAGTTTAACTTATTTATATATTTTTTCTTTTAATTAAAAAAATTAATGGTCATTATCGAAAATTAGGTTATGAGTTAGAAGGAGTTTATATGTCTAAAAAATTGTGATTATTTTTTTTATGGTGATTATTTTCTGTATAGTTTAGGATTTAGTTCTCTTATGGCATGATCAATTATTGTTTTCACTTGGTCTCGTCTATCTTTTCTTAGCACGTCAAAAGGAGAACTAACAATTCTATCAAAACAAGCTTCTATTGAATTTGTTCCTTTGTAGCCCACTCCTATTCTTATACTTATGTCTTTACTTTCAAAAGTGTCTACATAACCGTTTTTATCAGGTGGTTGTAAGTAGTTTAGTTCTGCAACTAGTTCTATTCTGTCAGCGAAGCTGTAACCTGGTTTTCCATTATCTTTGTATTCAATCAGTTTAAGAACTATGCCATAATTTTTTTTCTTTGGATTTCTGTGTTTGATAAGATCTTTTCCTCTTATAACATACAGTGTTCCGTTTGGTTTTGGTATTGTTAAAGTTGCTGGATGATTAATGGTTTTAGAAGCTATTTCTTTTACTTTAGATTCTTTTACTTTAGATTCTTTTACTTTAGATTCTTTTACTTTAGATTCTTTTACTTTAGATTCTTCTACTTTAGATTCTTGTATTCTAGATTCTAGTCCTTTTGCTAAAATACTAGGTTGTAAGCTTGTTAGTAATGTTAATGTTATTGCTACTTTTTTTAGGATTGAAGTCATATTTGGAGGGTTTCAACTTATTATTTAAAACTTGGTATTGTCGTCGAAAAAGTTTATTTATTTTCTATATAGAAACTATTTATTTAATCATTATATAATAGAAACATTTATATATGATTACTACTATTAAGTGATAATATTGATATTGGGGAGTTTATTATGAATAACTATCTAAAAATACTAATAATTGTAGCTGTTTCATTTGCAGTAGGACTAATAATAGGATTAGCCAGCAATACACAAGCAACAACATTAAAAGATTACAGTGATGGTGTAAGTTATGAACTTCCCCAAACAATACAAACATTTTCAACATTAATAACTGGTAAGGCAATAGAAAGACCAAGCCCTAAACAAAGAATAACTAAAGACAAAGTAGAAGTCTATAAGGACAAAGTGATTCTTGATTTAAAAGACGTAGTTTGGGCATCGTTCACAAACACAAACAGCATGGATCCCTTATTAGATGAAAGCTCTTATGCTTTAGAAACAGTTCCTAAGTCAGAAGATGACATACAAGTAGGAGACATAATCTCGTACGAAACACCTTTAGCAGAAGGAACAATAATTCACAGAGTAGTATACAAAGGTTATGACGACAAAGGAGTTTTTTTCAAAGCTAAAGGAGATAACCTGCCAAACGCAGATCCAGGCACAATACGATTCTCTCAAATAAAAAGAGTCTTAATAGCAGTTTTATACTGAAGCTTAGAGGATGAGAGATGACAAAAAAACAAAAAAGAATCTTGAAATTGAAAAATAAATTATTAGACACTTTGTTTATAACAACAGGACTAGTTTTAACTTTAATAACATTAGTAGTTGCTGTTAGATAAATTAGAATATGAAATTAGAACAAAAAAATAGAACATAAAATTAGAATATGAATTAGAAAACAGATTCAGAAAATAAATTATTAGTAATTCTAAAATAAAAAAATAAAATGTTAGTTCATTTTGCTTTTCGCTAAATTCCTAACATTCAAATAAGTTTGAATGAACTGTGAGGGACTTTCATGCTAACGCATTCTGTCGTTATCGACAAACTCGTTAACTATTTGAACCCACGACCTTCCGGTCACTCTGCCTCTGAAAAAGAGGATTAAGAGCCGGATGCTCTACCAGGCTGAGCTAACAGTCCATTGTAAAAGAGTTTGTTATTGTGAAAAATTAACTTATTATTACCCTTTGGGTAAATGTTTTATTTAAATAAGTTTCGAGTCAATAACTTTAAAATAAGCCATACTTTTAATTTAATTATGAAACTAGCAATAATAGGAGGATCATCATTAAAACATTATAATAACAAAGAAGTAATATTTATTCAAAGACATGAAGGAAATAAGCTTCCTCACATGATAAATTATGAACAACTTTTTCGACAATTAAAAAAACAAGGAGTAACTCACATAATAGGAATAAGCTCGACAGGATCATTAAAAAAAGAGTTAAAACCAGGGGAAATAATAATACCTGATGACTACATAAATTTCTCAACAATTACCATCTTCAAGAAAAAATTAGTTCACATAATTCCTGGGTTAGACGAAGAATTAAGATTATTAATAATAAGAACTGCTGAATCATTAAACCTAAAAATAAAAAAGAAAGGAATTTATTTTCAAACAAAAGGACCAAGATTCGAGACCAAAGCAGAAATATCGATGATAAAAAACTATGCTGACATTGTTGGAATGACGATGGCCAATGAAGCAACAATTGCAAAAGAATTAGGATTAAAATACGCTTCTATTTGCACAATAGATAATTATGCTAACGGATTATTAAAAGATTTTTTGAACCACGACGAGATAATTCAAAATCAACATAAAAACCAAGAAAAAATTATTGCTCTTCTTGATAAAATATTCTTATTACAAATTGATTTTTAATTGTTAATTCAATATTTAATTCTTAATTCAATAATTTGTTCTAAATTATTCTCAAATCAGGAAGATTTCTAAACTTCTCATTAAAATCAAGTCCATAACCAACAACAAACTCTTCGCCTAAAACAAAACCATAATAATCGTTGATTAAAGAAGTCTTTTTCTTAATCAAAGAACAAATATTGACTTTTGCATTAACTACTTCTAAATCTTTTTTTAATTCAGTCATAGATAAACCAGTATCAACAATGTCCTCGACAACTAAAACTTTTTTGTTTCTAAATCTTTCCAAATCAGAATAATCTTTTTTAACTTTACCAGAACTATTTTTATTTTCATAACTCTTTAATCTTAAAAATTCTATGTCAAAATCTCCGTTTAATTCTCTAACTAAGTCACTAGCAAAAATAAAAGCGCCTTTCAACACAATAATTATTGTGAATTTCTTGTTATAAAAATCTTTATTAATATTTTTTGCAATTTCTTTAACTTTATTTTGTATCTCTTCTTTAGTTTTTAGAATCTTCATTTACACTCACATCATCTTCGTAATTTGTATCTTTCTCTTTATCGTTAACATCATCTTTGTTGTTATTATTATCTTTGTTGTTAACATCATTTGTCTTTTTTTCATCAATATTATTTTTTTCATCAATACTATTAATATCTTCATCAATCTTTTTATCCTCAGAATCTATTTGTTCATATAATTGTTGTTTGTTTTCATAATGATTATAAAGCATTTTTAATTTATTATAAATTATTTTGATAGAATAATTTTTTCCACTAAGCGTTTTGAAATTCTCAGCAGTTTCCAACCTATAAATTTCGTCACAAAGCTCTTTCTCGAGAGTAAAAGGATTCTTATTTTTCTTATATTGTTCATATAAATTTATTAAATGTTTATATACTTGAGCTAAATCAGGATATTCCAAAAATATTTCTTTTAAACTTTGATCTTGAGTAGCCTTATAAATATCATTACTTAATTCTTCTTCGATTATAGAAAGATGTTGATTTTCAATTTCCAATAATCTTAACAAGTGAAGTCGATGTTTGTTAGTTGTTCTTTCTAAAACAAGCAATTTTTCTTTCTCGCTAAAACTAAACTTCTTAATAATCCTACTGATAACAATAGGAGTGACGATTAACAATACTAACAACCACCAAGCAGTATCAAAACGAGCATTACACTGAATAAAAGCATAATAATACAAGTAAAGCAAAATTGCTAATGCAACAATAATCAAATGAAAAACTAAGTTTGCTCTTCTAACTTTAAAAATCTTTTTTAATCTTTTAATCTCTTCAAGCTTAGTATTCTTTTTTAAACTTTTAATTCTTCTCCAAGAATAAAGTTCTCTAAAAACTAAACCAATAATCATCAAAATAAAGAAAATTATTCCTCCATTTTTAAAAGGATTAAAACTCTTTTCACAAATAAAATTAGGAAATTCAATTAAAGGCGGTTCTTTACAAGCTAAACAATATCTTCCTCCACAATCAAGACCAGTCTCAGTCCAATCTTGGATACCATTTTCACAACTATTACAAGGCCTACAAGGACCACCACAATCAATATTTTCTTCACAAATGTTAGTGCCATTATCAAAATAATAACAATCTTTCACACCGTTTTCACAACTAGCACAAGGACTACAAGGGCCTCCACAATCAACACCTGTTTCCTCTCCATTCATTAATCCATCAAAACAAGTAG
>Ga0114934_10001298_pt1 | contig 16208 bp, 10 predicted proteins | sample 4SBtaG_2_FD_99695 | JGI IMG/M metagenome (GOLD analysis project Ga0114934, IMG submission 99695) | Deep subsurface microbial communities from Kolumbo volcano to uncover new lineages of life (NeLLi) - 4SBTROV10_white metaG | ecosystem: Environmental > Aquatic > Marine > Volcanic ... | reverse complement strand
GGTGTGGGTATTACGACGCCTGCCTTTGTCGCACCGTTGGTTGCAGCTCTATTGGCCATTATTCTAAGTCCTGCGCATAGTCCGGTTGTTGCCTATGTATCCGGAACACTGGGCACGCTAATAGGTGCCGATTTGCTTAACCTGAAAAAAATTCCCGAACTGGGAGCGCCGGTTGCATCCATTGGCGGCGCGGGTACCTTTGATGGCGTGTTTTTGACGGGTATTATTGCCGTGTTGCTGGCTGCCTGGTAATGAATCAGAAAACAGAACAAAACCGGAAGAAACAGCAGCTTTTTCAATTCGACAATGTTTCTCTAAAAAAGGGCAATCACACAATTATACAGGATGCCTCGTTCACAGTTGCCCCCGGCGATTTTACCGTTCTTCTGGGGCCATCCGGCGTGGGCAAAACCTCTCTGTTGCGCCTGTTCAATGCTCTTGAAATTCCAACTACCGGAAAAATCCTTTACAAAGGCAAAAATCTATTGGATTACTCTATCCCGCAATTTCGACGCCGTGTGGTAATGATTTTGCAGAAACCGGTCGTTTTCGGGGGGAAAATTCGGGATAATTTGACCCTTCCTTTTGCGCTGAAAAGACAAAAGGCTCCGGTCGATGCAACCTTAAAGGAGTTCTTGGGCAGATGTCACCTGTCGCACGATTTGTTGAATGAATCCGCGGAAAATTTGTCAGGTGGTGAACAGCAACGCCTGGCTCTTGTTAGAGCGCTGCTTCTGAATCCGGACGTACTTTTGTTGGATGAACCGACGGCATCCCTGGATGTGGAATCAGAAAAGCGCGTGATTGATTTGCTTCTGAATGAAAATCAAGAATCAGGACGTACGCTGGTCTGTGTAACCCACTCCCTTCCTTTAATTCAGGCGGCGTCAAGATTGGTATTTATGGATCAGGGGAAAATTGTGGCGGTTCGATCAGGAGCGTCAAATGATGAAATCAGGGCTTTTATGAAAGAGGCACTGGATGGAAAAGGGAATCATTGATTTAAGTTTGGTGCAACTCCTCGTTGCTTACTTTCTTGTGGCGTTTGTGTTTGCAATTGCTGCCTTCAAGCGTTTGAAATTGAGCAAAGATATCTGGGTTTCGGCCACACGAATGACACTGCAACTACTGATTCTTGGATTTGTACTGAAGTTCATTTTTGCCATTCAATCCTGGATTTTGGTATTGCTTCTATTCCTCTGGATGGTTTTCTGGGCGGCTCGGGCGGTGGTTCAGCGGACCGGAGTGAAATTCGCAGGTATTCGTCGTATTGTAATTCTTTCCCTTTTCGTTGGAAGCGGTAGCGTGACGATTTATTTTGTGTTCGGCGTCGTGCACCCGAGTCCCTGGTTTGCCCCGCGCTATTTTATCCCGCTGGCGGGTATGATTATGGGGAATTCCATGAACGGCAGTGCCCTTGCTTTGGAGCGCTATTACAGCGAAATCAAACAGAACCGTCTTCGGATCGAAACGCTGCTTTCTCTCGGAGCCACTGCCTCACAGGCGGCACGAGATGCATATCGCAAAGCTTTTAGAGCAGCGATGCTGCCGCCGCTGATGGCGATGAGTAGCATGGGTATTGTGAGCATTCCCGGCATGATGACCGGGCAAATCCTGTCCGGAGTGTCTCCAATAATTGCGGTGAAATACCAGTTGAGCATTATGACGGCCATCCTGGGAACGGTAGCGCTAAATGCTCTGCTCATTCTGCATTTCGAACACAAACTTCTCTTTAACAAATACCACCAACTTAAAACAGATTAACCCGGATGAAGATTTTAAAGGAACTCTTTTCTGCAAATCGTGTCCTGAATTAGTAAAATTTTCGAAATAATTGTCTCTTGTTTTTATAAAAATGGCATTAAATAATAAAATATTTAAAAAAATACTTGACAAATAATAAAATATTGAATAAATTAGTACGAGATTTCTGCTTGCAAGAATATTTGCGAAGGAATTTAAGATGAAATTTCTTAATATTTTCCTCTTCTTTCTCTTTTTTCCACTAATTTTATTTGCACAGGCTGGCCCGATCCCCGGATTAAATTCATCCAGCGACTACCTTTGTTATTATGGCTCATGGGACGCTCAAAAGGTTATCAAGGCGCAAGCCTTCGATCTTGTGATTTTAGATTCGCATGGTATCACCAGGGAACAGGTTCAGGCCATTCGAAGTGGCATGGATGGAATTCTGGGTACGGATGATGATGTGATTGTAGTAGCCTATATTTCCATTGGAGAAGACAACCAGGGGAATCACACTGGAAACGGAAAGGGCCCGGTTTATTGGGATAGCCAATCAAAAAAAATCGTATTTACGAACAGAGGCCTGGCATCCTGGTATCTGGATGATGCCGATCATAACGGAAAACCGGATCAAAATGGAACATGGGGAAGCTATTATGTGAATGCGGGCGATTCACTTTGGCAGGAATTTGTTAAAACCATGCCAGGGGGTGCGGACTATATTATAAATGTGCTGGGCTGTGATGGGCTTTTTCTTGATACTATTGATACCGCATCCCCCTGGACGGCCTACAGTTGGACATCCCAGGGAATGTCGGCTTTTATTGCGCGCTTACGCCAGTGGTATCCTGATAAAATATTGGTTGCCAATAGGGGGTTGTTCTATTTTAATCCTGACCTGAAAGATTACGCATACACCATTCGGCCTTTTGTTAACGCAGTCATGTTTGAAGGCTATTATCTCGATTGGGATTGGAGCAATCACAGGGGGAAAATTAGTCCCTATTTTAACAGTAATAAATATGACTGGGCTCCAAAAATCAACGCCGAGGCCAGTAAGCCCGATGGGTTCACGGTGCTTTGTCTGGATTATCTAAATCCCGCTCAGGGAGACTACCAAACGCTTTTCGATCAGCAGTACCACGAAGCGGTGGAGGTTCAAAAGTGGGTGGATTATATTTCTTCGATTTATCTAAATGAGATTCGATATGATATTTTTCATCACCACGCATTAGACAAAAATCCTCCCACCTGGCCCAATTGGGTTGGCGCCAAATCGGCAGTTGCAAGAGACGGCTCGGTTACAATTCGCTGGCAGCGAGCTATTGATCAGAACAATCCCGTTTATTACAATATTTACTTTGGCACGGTTTCCCCGCTGGATTTGCAATCTGCAAATAAATTAGCCCATGTTTCTCCTCAGCCGGATTCCAACGGCTACGATTATTCCTACACCATTTCGGGATTGACGAATGGCACCCCTTATTATTTTGTGGTTCGGGCTGAGGATAGTGCCCCCACGCCTCATGAAGATTACAATCATGTTGAAGTTCGGGCGATACCAGGTTCTCAATCCCATGAAATCCAAATTCGAATCGATGGAGCTTTTGACGATTGGAAAGATGTGCCGCGTTTGGATCAATCTCCGAATGAGATTGAAGGGGCAGGGGATGCCAGCAACAGCGATGTTGATTTGGTGGACGTTCGGGCGTACAACGATTCAAGACTTCTCTACGTCTTCTACCGTGTAGCCGGTACCGTTCGTTCCAATTATTTTTACCATGTGTTTATCGATGTGGATCGTGATTCCACAACCGGTTATGCTCCTGATAGCTCGGCTACGGGTGGCGATTTTATGGTGGAAAACAGTAATCTCTGGCGGTATTCAGGGGGCGGGGGTAATGATTGGAACTGGGTTCCCGGGGGAGCTATTTTATACGGAAAGCAAGGCGGTTCCGTGGAAATCGGCATTCCGTTGTCTACGCTTGACCTAACGGCGTCGTCTAAGGGTGTGAATTTGCTATTCAATGTGAATGATCTTACGGATGCACCGGATGACTACGCTCCTTCTCAGTATCAGCAAAACACCTATTCCTACGAATTTCAGTTTTCGGCAGAGGTTTTTCAGACACCACAAACATCCTTGCCCAATCAATGGAAATTAGAACCTGCCTATCCGAATCCGTTTGAAATGGATTCAGGCGTGCAGGGACATGTTACAATTTCCATTCAAATGAATCATTTGGCTAAAACGAAACTTGTTCTCTATTCAATCCTGGGGGAGAAAGTGGCTGTGATTTTCCGCGGGAATTTATCCCCGGGTTTGCATAAATTCTACTGGAATGGTGAAAATGAGGAGAATCGAAAGTTACCCTCGGGGATCTATTTCATTATGGCAGAAAATGGTTCAACCATTCAAACTCAAAAAATAGTTTTATTGAGGAGGTGATGAGATCCAACGGATTAATTTCACGAATAAACCCGCTCAAATGGTCTGAGGGTTTATTCGAAGAAGCTATTTTAATTCAAGATGAAGGAGGAGTGCAATGAAAAAAGCAGTACTGTTTGTAATGCTGGCTTTTGGGCTTTTCAGTGCCCAGCTATTTGCCCAGATTAACATCGACGGTCTGTTTACCGACTGGGCGACAACAAGCGCGACCCACATTGATACAGTGTACACATGGCCGGTGGAAACTGTGGGCGACGCTAGTGTGGATCCGAATAATCCCAACAAATATGTGGATGCCGATTTAAAGGATATTTTTGTGACGGATGATTCCCTGAACATTTATCTTGAGATTGTGTTCAATCCACAGGCCGATTTAACCAAGCTACAGGATTCCACACTGTACAATGGATTTGCAAATGTTTCGGTTTATGTGGATGCTGATCTAAGCGATTCTACCGGATTGGATTGGGGCTTCTGGCACGGTGGTTACGATTACGCTATTCCCATCACGGAGCTTTATCCTGGCGATACAACCGCTTACAAGATTATGAAATATGCCGGCAGTAATGAGAGCGGTTCGGATTGGATGTGGGATAATACCGGCGAAACCTGTACATCAATTATTAGTTTAACCCCGCCCTACAATAAAATTGAGGTTCAAATTCCGAAAGCCGCATTCGCCGGTATGAATCCCACGATGAACGATCTTCGCTTTATGGTTTTTGTTCAGGAACAATTTAATCCCTGGGGCGGAGATTTTGCGCCGAATGATTTGGCCGACTATGCGTATGATTATCAGTTCCAGAATTTGGCTGATGCAGGGATTACGGTTGATGGTCTTTTCACAGATTGGGATTCTGATACGTTGAAGACTCAAGTGGATGTACCCGAAACCTGGCCGGTTGAAGATATTGGTGATGCCAGTGTAGATCCAAATAATCCCAAAAAATACGTCGACACGGATTTTCAGGATATTTATGTAACCGATGATTCCGCTAATGTCTATTTTCACATCAAAATGAATCCAAATGCCGACTTGACAAAATTACAGGATAGCACATTGTACAATGGATTTGCCAATATTTCCATCTATGTGGATGAAGATTTGTCCAACAAAACCGGATTGGATTGGGGCTGGTGGAAAGGTGGATATGATTTGACTGCGGCGGTTACCGAGCTTTTTCCTGGCGACACCACCGCTTTTCACATTAATCGATATGCTGGAAGTAACGAGAGCGGCTCCGATTGGATTTGGAACGACACAGGACTATCCGTCGCATCCGCAATCTCGGTGCTCCCCCCGTACAACGAAATTGAAGTAGCCTTCCCTCGAGCGGCTCTCGGCCAATATGCCTCGATGAATAAGATCGGTTTCATGGTATTTGCTCAGGAACAATTTAATCCGTGGGGTGGTGATTACGCACCAAATGATCTGGGCGGACATCTTTATGTTTACAAATGCAGCTCGGACTACATTCCAACAGCCGTTCGCGAGCATAGGAATTCTACGACAATTCCGGAAGGGTTCAACGTTAGCCAGAATTACCCGAATCCATTTAATCCAAATACGGCTTTTAAATACACGCTGCCGAAAGCCTCGCATGTGGAAATTTCAATTTACAATCTCATGGGTCAGAAAATTGCGACGCTTGTGAATGCCAATATTGCAGCCGGAACCTACCGGGTAAAATGGGATGGTAGAAATAGCCATGGCGATCTTGTTCCATCGGGACTATATTTCTACGAGGTTCGCACACCGGCATTTCGCCGAATCGGCAAAATGATTTTATCCAAATAAGCTAACGATACGGAAGGTCACAAACCTCGGTTTCTGTGGCCTTCCTCTAATTTCCTTCAATAGAAGGAGGTTTTTTTATATGAAACCCAAAATTTTTATTTCTGTTTCGTTTTTGTTGATTTTGCTACTCGTTTCAATTGGCCGGGCAGGCGTAACCGGGAAAATTGCTGGAAAGGTTGTCGATAAAAAGACAGGGAAACCCTTGCCCGGGGTCAATATTATCATTGACGGAACCTCAATGGGTGCTGCCACCGATGAAGCCGGCCATTATTTTATTATTAACATTCCGGTAGGGACCTATAGTTTGCGAGCTTCCATGATCGGTTACGAAATTCTAGTTAAAAAAAGCGTCCTGGTGCAGCCCGATTTTACAACCCTCGTCAATTTTGAACTTCAGCCTACCGTAATACAGGGTAAGGTTGTAGTGGTTGAAGCCAAACGGCCGCTCGTGCAAAAGGATGTGGTCTCGACCTCCGTTGAAATCAACACCCATCTGGCTGCCAGAATGCCTGTTAGCAATTTAAAAGATGTGATCGGTACGCAGGCCAGTGTGGTTTCGGATCTAACCTACAAAGGAGATTTTAGCAAGGAACAGTTTCGGGGGAACCCGGACGATGGACTCCATTTTCGCGGGGGACGTTCCAATGAAACCGGATATTATCTCGATGGAATCCGAATCAACAACCCTCTCTACGGAGCGTATGATTTAGGTAATTTTCCCATCATTGGGCTGGAAAGCGTTCAATTGTTTACTGGTACTTTTGAGCCTCAATATGGAAATGCCATGTCGGGGATCGTCAATCTCGTGCCTCCAGAAGGTTCCAGGCAGACCAAAATTTTGTATAATTACTTTACGGACCAGCCAGGTCGTCTTAATACGAAGGATGAAAATACCTACAACAATGATTTGTTTCTTTCGGGGGCTGTGCCCGGGACAAGGAAAAAGATTCTATTCTCGGGTGCCGCCCGGTATTACACGACAGACGGCCGTTTTTACGGATACATCTATCCCGATTATCGGGATAGCGAAGGCAAAGACAAAAGCGGCACGCCTCAAAAGATTCCGATGGCCTACAAAGATAATTACACCGGCTATTTCCAATTGACGTATCATGTTTCCTCGAATCTAAAAATTAAGGCGCTTACCTATGGGAGCCAAATTGCCTATTCCGAATATCTTCATTTTTATAAATATAATCCGTATGGCGCGCCCAGATATTGGCGCCATCAGCATCTGGGACTATTGAAAGTAACACACGTCATCAACAAAAAAATGTATCATTCGTTAGGATTGGTATACTCATTTACTGATTTTAAGGGGAAAACGTATGACGATATTCGTAAATGCATGCTTGAAAAGCATATTATTTCGCCAGAGTTTTTTTCCGTTTCAGGGGTGGATTATATTTGGAAATATTCCAACACGCATACGGATGGTTTAAAATATGATTGGGTTTTTCAGGTGAATTCGATTCACCAGCTAAAAGCAGGATTTGAGTACAATCAATACAACTTGCACATGGAGCGGCGGAATCCCACGCAGGCCAACATCGACGATCCGACCAAAATGAAAGCATGGGAATCCTACACGCGGCAGCCCAATCTCTTTTCCGCCTATTTCAGTGATAAGATGGAATTTCAGGACATCGGAATGGTTCTCAATGTAGGATTGCGGTACGATCGAATGGATCCAAAAACAAAATGGGTCAAAAATATTAATCTTATTCAAACGTCACCGATGTTTAAGGTGAAACCGAAATCGTATATCAGTCCGAGAATCGGTGTTTCCTATCCCATTTCAGACAAAACAGCCTTCCGATTTTCTTACGGCGTTTTTTACCAGTATCCCCATTTTTATCTTCTTTACCAGCGCCTAAATGATGAAAGTCCCAACTATCCGAATCCAACGGTAACGGAATTAACAACGGGTATTGGAAACGCCAATATGAAAGCTGAGCGAACGACCTCCTATGAGGTGGGGGTTCAGCATGCCATTGGCCCAGATATTTCTCTGAATGTGGCTGCCTTTTACAGAGATATGGCCGATCTTGTGGGTCGGCGCTACATTACCGGGCCCAATGTTCCGCGTGATTACTACATGTTTGACAATGTTCACTACGGCGTGGCGAAGGGCGTAGATATTATTGTTAAAAAGAAATTCAGCCGCCATTTTTCCGGCTATGTGGATTACACATATTCCAATGTGCGGACAAGCGGTTCCAGCGTTCTGTATTTCCCAACGATTTCCATAAATCGACTCTTTACAGCCGATTGGGATCAACCACATATCTTGCACATGGCCCTGGATATCCGGCAGCCGAATAAATGGGGGGTAGATATTATGGCCTATTTTGCCAGCGGAATGCCCTATACCGTGGAATTAGAGCCGAATACGGAGCGCGGACCCTGGCTCCATCAGGTAGATATTCAAGCGGATAAGGTCATCCGGCTGCTAGGAATAAAGGGGCGTTTTTATTTGAGAGCGATGAATGTATTCAATTTAGAAAATGTGTACTGGGTTTATTCAGACACCGGACGGCCGGGCGTGGACAACAATCCGGCTACATCGAGCGACTATACACGGAATCCAACGGCCTGGGGACCGACACGAAAATTTTTCTTTGGACTGATAATTGGTCAGTAAATAAATGGAAAGGAAGGAAGAATGAAGTGGAAGGTTTTAACCGGTATTCTTGCAATTTCCCTTGTTCTTGGATCAAGGGGTAACGCGCAAAACCTGGATCCACATAATTTGCAACGCTGGAACATTTTGGGAATTAATAAATTAACCACGAAATTTGCCAATTCTAATCTGTTGTGTGCCGGCACCGATCAACTTCTGGTTTTTCCGGCAAAACCGCCTGCTATGGAGTACCCGTCCGGAAGTGGAATTAATTTTGGCGGGGACATTGCACTCACGGTCGGCGGCAGACGCCAGGCGGATGCCGGGGGACATAATCCAAAAGATTGGCCCTACGTGGATTCCGGTGTGGAAGAAGGCCCGGCTTGGTTCTGGGATCCTCACCACTTCGAAACCTATCCCGAATTTGTGGCGAGTGATTCGGCTCGGGCGTTGGTCAGTAACGATCCCGCTTCATGGCCTACGAACGGCCCCAATCATGGCTGGCCGGCATTTTATCCGGGAACGAATGATTCCCTTCTGGTTCAGCCGGTCTACAATGCCCAAACCGGAGAATTAATGGGGTATTGGCCGGGGGCAGGAGCGCATGGGGAGTTAATTGGTGACCAAGAGGCCTTTTCTGTGGATCACACGGTCGATTATGTGGATGAAAAACTGCCGGGCAAAGCGGAGCGCTGGTTGAATATTCAAACTACAATGCGCGGAATTGCCTGGAATATCCAACAGTTTGAAGATATGATCTTCTGGGAGTTTACGGTTCGAAATTTAGGTGCAGCCATTGATTCGGCCATCATTGGAATGCATGTCAATCTTGAATATTTTGCTGATTTCGAACCTTACGGGGGTTCGGCTACAGGCGGCGAAGATGGAGAAGATAAAATGTATTATGATCCCAGTCGCCAGTTGATTTATGGAACCGATGGCAATGGGCAAGAACTGGATCCTCAGGGGAATTTGGTTCCCTCCTATAAGATCCCTTGGGGGGGCGTTGTGGCCATCAAAACGCCCCGAAATCTGGGATTGACGCGGGTGGATATTTTCGATGGTCTGCGCGGGTTTAGCACTATGCAGGAAAATGGTATTTACGAAGAATTGTTCTATTATGCCAATATGCTGAATCTGAATGATCCGGATGATGCGGATGGCAATCACATCGATGATGACCGCGCGTTTGACAACAATGGTGATGGCGTGCCGGATGCCGACTATAAATACGGATATCCTTATTCGTTTATGGGGACAGGTCCTTTTGAAATGCAGCCAGGAGAGATTGATACGCTCATCATAGCGACTGTTTTTGGAGTGAGCAAACAGGATTTGTTAAAGAATGTGGATGCAGCTATCTGGCTGGTGAAGCATAATTGGCAGGTTCCCAAACCGCCCCCGGAACCCAAGGTAAAGGCAGTTGCCGGGGACCGGAAGGTCACTTTGATCTGGGGACGGGATAGCGAATCGGATCCAAATTTTGAGGGGTACCGAATTTATCGTTCATCCGATGGCGGAAAAACCTGGGGCGAAAAATATATCTCGGATGTCAATGGCACTCCTATCGGTTGGGTGCCTATTGCTGAATACGATTTGGTGGATGGCATTAGTGGCGTCAATCCGAATTTCCCCTACTTTAATATGGGAAGCGAATCGGGATTGGGTGAAATTACGAGGGTTGTTAATGGTGACACAATGCGTGTCTGGACGGACAATACGGTGGTGAACGGTTTGCCCTACCTCTATTATGTGTCTTCCTATGATAAAGGACAAAGCGTTTTTGGGCCTCTGGAAAACTCTCCGAGAACCAATCCGGATTTGCCCGGCGATAACACGGTTCGTGTAATTCCGAGCACAGCCCCCGTTGTTTCCAAGCTCGATTCCATTCGTGTAGTGCCGAATCCCTTTGTCATTGCCGCCGGATGGGAAATTCAGCCCAATGAAGAACGCATTGATTTTTCAGGACTTCCTTCGCCAAGCAGCATTCGCATCTACAATGCGTCCGGAGAACTGGTGAGAGAACTCCATCACAATAATCCGGTACTGGATCGGGAATCGTGGGATTTGAAGAATTACGATGGGCAACAGGTTGCTCCCGGACTCTATTATTATCATATTGAAACGAAAGTCGGTGAAAAAATTGGAAAGTTGGCCATTGTGCATTGATCTCAGAGTGCGCAACAGGATTTAGCTTTTTCGTGCAAAAATCAAATATTTTGCAGAAATTATTTTTTCTAAATTGAGGAGAAGCTGTTATGAAACGGGCCATCTGGATATTGGTCATATTGTGGGGCGGGTGGATTACATCTGCCTCCGCTGTTGAGCATGTGGGAACCTCGACAGCCAATTTTTTGAAAATTGGTGTGGGAGCTCGAGCCGTAGCACTTGGGGGAGCTTACTCGGCTCTTGCGAATGATGGGTCGGCCCTTTATTGGAATCCCGGGGGCCTACCGCAACTCAAACGGCCGGAACTCTATCTTACAAATACACGCTGGCTGGCCGATTCGCAGCTTAATTTTGTTGGGTTGGTCCTGCCAATGGGGAATGTGGGAACACTGGGAGCCAGCATTTACACGTTTTCTTCGGGTGACATTAAAGAGACGACCATTTACCAACCGAATGGAACCGGACGCTATTATTCTACCGGCGATCTGATGCTGGGACTCAGCTATGCCCGTCAGATTACCGATCGGTTTTCCATTGGCGGAACCTTCAAGTGGATTCAGGAAAGAATTGCCCACGAATCAGCCAGTACAATCGCCATGGACGTGGGAAGTGTTTTCCGTACCAATTTTTTTCACGAAATGAGATTGTCGTTCGTACTGTCCAATTTTGGAGGCGACATGAAATTTCAGGGGAGGGATCTGGACACCTACATACAGTCCGGCCGGCCGGTGGCTGCTACGCTAAAAACTTCTCAATGGAGCATCCCCCTGATTTTTAGAATCGGTGTTGCCAGCGATGTGGTTCGTATGGGTCGAAATAAAGTGACCGCTGTCGCCGAAGTGAATGATTCTCGAGATTTTAGTCCCCGGCAAACTGTTGGACTGGAACTCAATATGCGAAATATATTTTTTCTCCGGGGTGGGTACAAGTTTCATTATTCGGAAGATACCTTTTCGGCGGGAGCAGGTGCTCGAATTCCAATAATGGACATCGGAATATTGGTTCTCGATTACGCCTATGCGGACATGGGGCGTTTGCAGCAGGCAAACCGCTTCTCCCTGTCTGTAGAATTCTAATTCAATAAAAATCAAAATAATACAATGATTTTGGAGCTAAACCGATTGTGAAGGATCATCTGTAGATGAAGACGGACAAACTAATTATTCTGGCCGGTGGAATTTCTTCCCGGATGAAAAGGCCGGCGTCACAAGAAGACCTTCCTGAGGAATTGCTGAAAGACGCTGACGAGAAATCCAAGGCGATGATTGGCCTGGGAGGCAACCATCGTCCGTTTTTGGATTATTTGTTGTACAACGCCCGTGAGGCGGGGTTGCGAGATATTGTGATTGTGGTTGGAGAAAAGGATTTTTCAATTCGTGCGTACTATGGACAGAAGGATCGGGGAAATGAATTCCACGGACTGAAGATTTCCTACGCAATTCAAAAAATCCCGATGAATCGTAAAAAGCCGCTGGGCACAGCGGATGCACTTCAACAGGCATTGGAGCAGTTTCCGGAGTGGAAAAAGGGAAAATTTATTGTCTGCAACAGTGACAATCTCTATTCTGTAAATGCTCTGAAAATGTTGGCGGAATATGAAGGGCCGGGTGCCTGGATTGATTACGACCGGAATGCTCTTGAGTTTAGCGACGGCAGAATTTCGGCATTTGCCGTCGTTCAAAAGGATTCTGAAGGAAATTTGATCGATATTATCGAAAAACCTACTCCCGAGCAGCTTGCATTCGCGCGGGGCAAAGACGGTACAGTAGGTGTGAGCATGAATGTGTGGCTATTATCGGGAGAATTGATCGCCCCATTTCTTTTAGAAACACCGCTTCATCCGATTCGTCAAGAAAAGGAATTGCCCGAGGCCATTTTAAGGATGTCACGGAAACACCTCGGGAGCATGAAGGCAATTCCTCTGAAAGAGCATGTTCCTGATTTGACCAGTAAAGAAGATATTATTCCCGTACGAGAATTTATTCAGGTGCATTATCGCCATTTGCATTGGTAGGTTTTGATCATCAATTTATGTTTTGAGGGAGATTGACTCATGAAAAAAATTGCTTTGGCTGGTATTGGAGTAATGATAATTACCGTGATTACAATGGGATGCAATGGGAATAGATTGCCGCCAGATCCGGTGGAACAGGATCGACCTAAAATTGTTGAGCTTGTTACTCCATCTGATAGCGCTTTTGCCGTGGATATTCAAACACCCATCACGCTACAATTCAGCGAGCCCATGGATCCTAAAACGTTTCCCCAAAATTTTTCTCTTTGGATTGTTCCCGATTCAATAACCACGGAGGGGAGCTTTCAGGCAGATGGCAACCGGATCACCTTTACGCCCAAACAGCATTTGGAAACAGCCCGGGAATACGATATTACGCTGTTGGGTCACGCCAAGGATCGCCACGGAAATTCGATTTCCATTAACCCTGAGTTTCGCAAAGATTGGGAATTTATAACAGGCGGCACCTATTCAGAAGGTGGCTTTCAGAAGGTATTGGCCATTGATCCGGGAGCAAGCAAAATCTATCCAATCGATGGTCTAAAATCATCTGAAGCGCTTACCCAATTTAAATCACCGACCTCCATTGCCTTTAACGCTTCGGGGAATGAATTTTTTGTGGCATCTAACAGCGCTGACAAAGTTCTTCGGGGCTATTCTCTTGCCAATCCTTCTGCCGTACTGGATTCATTTGAAGTGGGAATGCTGCAGGCCGCGATGTGTCGAAGTGGAAATTATCTTTATGTCCTGTCACTTGGTTCCGCAACAATCAATGAAATTGATCTTTCGAATAAAACCGTTCAGAGCATTCCATTGGGAGCAGGGGTGGTTTCCACGAGCATGGCTTCAACGACGGATCGAAAAGTTTACACGACGGATTTTGTGGATGGGTCTGTTCGCATTTATGATTTTTCTACGGGTTCCGCATCCGGGAAAATCGGCAGTGTGGTTCCTGCGCGCACGCGTATCATTGGCATTGCCACAAATCCGGTGGATCAGAAAATCTATGTGCTCGATTACACCACTGGGGAAATTAAGGAGATTGACGGCAACCAAGTGAGTAAAACCATTGCCCTGGATGCTGGAACAAAGCCGCTGGACATCTCGATTGCCGAGGACGGAATGGCCTATGTGAGTACCGAGAAGGGCAAGGTCTATCGGGTTGATGTGGCCTCCGGGGAGATTAAGGATGCGTACGATTTCGGAGACAAAATGGGCGGGTTGGCCGTCACGCCTAAAGATGAATTGCTTTACGTGGTCAGAAGTCGTCTTGCGCAGGTTGTTGTGATGCTGCCATACAGCATGAGGCCGGTACGCAAAATTCAATTAAGCGGAACACTGCAGGATGTTTTTATTCAGCCGCGGTAGAATCGGCATGGAATGAATGTACCGAGTTTAAATACCATGCGTTTGTGTTTGTCTTAGGATAAGAGGAGATGAAGAATCCTGTGAGAGGACGATTTTACACCTATTTTTTGAGTGCATGGCTGATCCTTTTGTTCACCTTGAGCTGCCAGAAGGAACCGGCTTTTGTTTCTCTGAGGCATCTTCCGGATGCTCTTGTTTTAAATTTACCGGATGCAACCTTTAAAATTGATTCGAATTTTCATATTAATCTTAAACGGCGAGAAACACGAGCTAAATTTATTTTTGAAGAAAGATCTCTTCCGAACAGGAGGTCTTTTTTCTCCTTGGAAATAAATAATCGCACCGTGCGAGATTTTAAGTGGAATAAAATTTATTCAAAGTTGAATGCCGTTCATGATTCCATTGGATCGGGAAAACAAATTCTGCTTCAGGGGAAAAGTGCCAGCACGGCACTTTTGGCGAAAATTCAGGTAAAGGCTTACCCATTTCTAAAAAATGGGGTTGTTGTACGGGTATCCGTTCAAAACCAGTCGCGGGATTCTTCTCTAACCGTTTCAAAATGGACTGGATTTGAACAGGTTCTTGTGTCCAATTCCCAGAATTCTCCCGACGATTCGGCTGTATTTTGGGCGTTTCAGGGTGCTTCGTATCCTGAGCGCCCCGATTGGATTCTTCCTCTAAAAAAGGATTTTCAGAGAGAAAATTCAATGGGAATGAATGCCGTGGATTATGGAGGAGGCATTCCGGTTCTGGATGTGTGGTCTCGCCAGGCAGGTTTTACCTTGGCACATTTGGCAACGCATCCGTTATGGGTTTCTTTTCCGGTCCGGGTTAAAAATCCAGGGGAAATTTCGCTCGCTTTTTCCGGTTCGAATAAGATAATTCTACCTCCCAGAGGAATTTTGACGTTGCCTCCCATGCTCCTTGCGGTTCACAAAGGTGACTATTTTAATGGACTTGTCGCCTATCGAAGGGTGATGAACCGATTGGGTTTTAGGGAACCTCGATTTCCAAAAAGCGCCTACGAGCCCGTCTGGTGCGCCTGGGGTTACGAGCGAAATTTTACTCCCAATGAAGTGCTTCGCACCTTGCCGGAAGTGAAAAAATTAGGCATCTCCTGGGTTGTTTTGGATGATGGCTGGCAAATTGCCGAAGGGGACTGGCGGCCAAATCCACAAAAATTCCCACACGGGGATACCGACATGAAAGCCCTTGTGGATTCGATTCACGCTCTTGGATTGAAGGCAAAATTGTGGTGGATGCCCATTGGATCCGATCCGGGAACGCCTCTGGTTAAGAACCATCCGGAATGGCTTATGCGGGATAAACAGGGCAAAGGCTACGTGATTTCCTGGTGGGACAGCTACTACCTTTGCCCGATAAATCCGGGAGTTCAAAACTATATCATAAATCTGGTTCAAAAATTTATTGGCGAATGGGGTTTTGACGGTCTAAAAGTGGATGGTCAATGCTTGAACGCTGTCCCCAGATGTTTTTCGTCTGCTCATCACCATAAATCGCCTGAGGAACCATTTGAAAAACTGCCCCAATTTTTTTCGATCATTTACCAAACCGCCACTTCTATTAAACCAGATGCGGTGGTTGAAATTTGCCCATGCGGTACCTGTGCATCTTTTTTCAATATGCCTTTTATGAATCAGCCCGTAGCTTCCGACCCTCTGGATTCCTGGCAGATTCGCTTAAAAGGGAAAACCTACAAGGCACTCATGGGAGCGAATGTGCCCTATTATGGCGATCATGTGGAACTGAGTGATGGCGGGAACGATTTTGCCTCTACAATTGGAATTGGTGGCGTGCCCGGTTCCAAATTTACCTGGCCAACGGCAGGTACGGGAAATTCTCTTACACGTCTCACTCCGGAGAAGGAACGAGTCTGGAATAAGTGGTTTTCATTGTACAGAAAACTGGAGTTGCCCCGCGGGCGGTATCTCAATTTGTACGATATTGCATTTGAGAGCCCGGAGACCCATGTCATCCAAAAGGGAGATACTCTGTTTTACGCGCTTTTTACCCGAAAAGC
>Ga0114934_10001296_pt1 | contig 16213 bp, 14 predicted proteins | sample 4SBtaG_2_FD_99695 | JGI IMG/M metagenome (GOLD analysis project Ga0114934, IMG submission 99695) | Deep subsurface microbial communities from Kolumbo volcano to uncover new lineages of life (NeLLi) - 4SBTROV10_white metaG | ecosystem: Environmental > Aquatic > Marine > Volcanic ... | reverse complement strand
TTCCCGGGCGTACGTCGGGCTAACCGTATTAATTTTATCCGCATAATAAATGCCGGATTTCAAAAAGCTAAAGTTTCCATAAAACTCAACAGGTCCCTCAGGGTAAAACAGATCTTCCGGCAAACCTGTTTTCAAAAACGATTCCCGGGGAAAATTGCCCTGATAGCCGATATTATGAATTGTTAAAAGGGTATGCATTTTCTTAAAAAACGGATCATTAGCATGAACGGTTTTAATATATGCCGGAATAAGAGCCGATTGCCAATCATTACAATGAATAACATCCGCCTGCCAATGTAGAACTTTCAAGATTTCGATGGCTGCCTTACTGAAAAGAATAAAGCGCTCGTCATTGTCGGGATAATCCTTACCAGTCTCAGGATCGACGTACAATCCGTCACGATCGAAATAGGGTTTGTAATCCAAAAAATAGACCTGAATTTTTGATTTTGGCAAAAACGCAGATTTTATGTCGAATGAGATTTCTTTTCCCCCAACAGTCAATGTTATATCCTGCAGACGAATGACCTCTCTCAATACAAATTTTCGCTCCCTGATTCGGCGATATCTGGGCATAAAAATTCGAACATCATGCCTCAAATTCTTAAGTGCCTTGGGAAGGGAATTAGCTACATCGGCAAGACCACCGGTTTTTGCAAAAGGAGCAACCTCAGATGCTACAAACAGAATATTGAATTTTGAGGACATTTCGTTTATTCCTTTCTACAAACACAATTACACGTCAGAGATATTTATCTCTCGCAAAAAATTAGCCGCATCCTCCGGGGGGGTAGGATTAATATAAAAACCAGAGCCCCACTCGAAACCGGCCACTTTTGTTAATTTTGGAATAATTTCCATATGCCAGTGAAGCTCTCCCCCTTTATCATCCTGAATCGGGGAATTATGAATAATAAAATTGTAAGGCGGATGTGACAGAGCTTTATTTAAGCGCTGGAGTGTTTCTTTTAGAATTTTTGCAAAGTAAAAGTATTCGTCTTTTTTCGGCTCTTCAAAATGAATCGCGTGCCTCTTCGGTAAAATCCATGTTTCAAAAGGAAAACGAGGAGCAAAAGGCTCCCATGCAATGTAAGCCTCGTTTTCAACAACGAGACGCTTGTTGGCTTCTCTTTCCTGACGGATAATGTCACAATAAATGCAACGTTCTTTGTACTCGTAATAGCGTCTGGCGCCTTCAATTTCTTCGGCTACCCGCTTTGGAATAATTGGAGTGGCAATCAGTTGAGAATGGGTGTGTTCCAAAGAAGCACCCGCCGCAGATCCGTGATTTTTGAAAATAAGAATATATTTCAACCGGGAATCATTTTTCAGATCAATAATACGGTCGTGAAAGGCCCACAGAACATCTTCGATGTGTTCCACACTCAGATCAACCAGATCCTTATCGTGCTCGGGTGTTTCAATGACAACCTCGTGAGCGCCAATTCCATTCATCATATCAAAGATGCCCTCACCGCGGCGGAATAATTCCCCCTCGACCCTTAGTGCCGGGTATTTGTTTGAAACCACCCTTACCCACCAACCGGGTTTGTTGGGCTTCGTCCCCGGCTTTCGATAGGCAAGAACCTCAGGAGGGGTTTTATCCTCATTCCCCTCACAAAACGGACAAAAACCACCTTTTTTCTTTTCCGGTTCAATAACAAAATCGGATGGACGCTTTCCCCTTTCAGTGGAAATAATAACCCATCGTCCGATAATCGGATCCTTGCGCAGTTCCGGCATAACTGATTTTTTCCCTTGTTATTGAAGTTGTCTTAAAAAGCGTTTGGCAAGCGAAATATATTCACTATTCGGATATTTTTCAATCAGCGTTTTGAAATTATCCTTTGCTCGTTGCTTGTTCCCAAGCTTCATGTAACTCATGCCAATTTTTAGCTGAGCGTCATCCTCTTTATTGGAATTTGGAAATGTAAAAACCTTCTCAAATTCCATAATTGCCTGATCATATTTTCCAAGGGAATAGTAGCATTCACCAATCCAGTATTGGCAATTATCCGATAGGGACGTATTTGGATTTTCCTGAAGCAACTTCTCAAATTTTTGGATGGCTTCTCTGTAGTGCCGCCGATTGTAAGTTTGAAGAGCCTCATCGTATTTGGCTTTGAATGATGCAAGATTGGTGCGGGCACCGTGAGAAGATCTAGGAGATGAGGGCGTAACACTTGCATTCGATTTTAGAGTTGTAAGCATCTCTTCCAACTCTTTTAGTTTTTTTTCTTTTTCCTTAACAGCAGATTGCAGCTGATTGACTTCAGAATCCTTTTGATTCAATTCTTGCTGCAATTGGGTGATTTTTTCTTTCAACTGTTTTTCCTGTTCAGACGTAGCTGAAGATTCGGCCGTTTTAGCCTTCTTTTTTTCCTCGGGCGTAATCCCGAGCAGTTTTAATACTTCATCTTCCTCGGGTGCCGGTTTGGCTTCTGTTTTTTTGCTCTTTGACTGCACATCCATCACTTCATTTATGCCGCCTTTTTTTGTTTTCTCGGAAGGTTTCGGCTTTGTGCCGGCACAGCTCACAAAATACACTCCAAGCAAAACAGCCAGGCCTACTACTAAAATTCTCTTCATAACATCCTCCCTCAATCCGATTTTTTGATCATTTCTTATAATTTAATGTTTTGGCAGGGTAAAAAGACAGGCACTCAATTTGATCCATTTCAATTCAAAAATAGTATTTCATACAATGGATTGCCGTGACAAGCCAATAACCCATATTTAAAACGGGCATTTAGGCGCAATTTTTTATAAATTAAATCTTATATATTGAATTTATGAAACTTAGCCCGAAAAGTCAAGCCTTTTTTAATTCTCCTTGAGTATGTTTCTTAAAATAGAACAAAAGAAATACGGAAACCACTATCATCAGCAAGGTGATACCCTGGTTCATTGAAATGGCAACCCCGTGAATTCGCACAAGAACCATGCTGTTTTCGTAATATCTGAAAAAATCAACTGTAAACCGGGCCGCACCATAAAGAGCCCATAAAAGAAAGAACGTAAATCCATCGAATGTTTTATATTTCTTTTCCGCCCAAATGAGGATTAGAAAAATTAAAAGTCCATAAAACGATGAAAACAACTCTGTCGGATAGATGCGTTGATGCGGAAATACAAACCCTGCCGGACTGTTCTCCGGGAAAACCATTCCAATTGGAGAATTTGTAGGCTTGCCAAAACAGCATCCGTTTAGAAAGCATCCAATGCGCCCGATGAAAATTCCAAGAGCAACGGCAGGTGAAAAGGCGTCAGCGATTTTCCAAACCGGCAATTTTTTCCACCATAAGTATAACAATGTCACAAGTATCGCCAATAAGACCCCGCCCAAAATTGTCAAGCCGGCAATACCAATCTGACCGTTACTTTGAATAGGATTAATTGTATCCAGCCAGTGTCCTCGGAATTCATCCATGTGCGGCAAAACATAAGCGATCCTGGAGCCAATAATTCCCGCCAGAATAATTAAAACAGACAGATCCATAATTTTGTTTGGATCCAGTCCCATCTTTTTCGCCCGCACAACCGTAACCCAAATACCCATCACAAAGGCCAGAGCAAGCATGACGCCGTAGCTGTGCACTTCAAACCAACCAATTTTTACCAATATCGGATGCATTTGTTCTTCCCAATTTTATATGATCTGTTAGTCCTTGAATAACGATTAACCTAATACTCATATTTCCGGATAGAAATATTTTCCAAAATCCCCATTGAAGCCATGCTCATCAACAAGAAAGAACCACCGTAGCTAACAAATGGAAGCGGGAGCCCCGTTACAGGCATAATTCCGGTCGCCATTCCAATATTTACGACGGCATGGTAAAGAAACATCGTTGTAATTCCAATCCCCACCAAACTTGCAAAATTATTTTTAGAGGCTGCTGAAAGTTTGAAACCACGATATAGAAGAAGAACAAATAGAAATAAAACAGCCATAGCGCCTATAAATCCAAATTCTTCTCCGATTACCGAAAAAATAAAATCCGTGTGCTGAGCGGGTAAAAATCGAAGCTGTGTTTGTGTTCCGTGAAGGAATCCTTTCCCCCACAATCCGCCGGAGCCAATGGCCACTTTGGACTGAATAATCTGGTAGCTCAGGCCTTTCGGATCCGAAACAAGTCCCAAAAATGTGAGAATTCGTTTTTGTTGGTAAGCATGAAGCGAGTTCCACATAAAGGGAGTCATTATTCCAACAAAAAGATTTAACAATACATTGGCTGCACTGAAAATCAGAGGACGCTTCACAAAATAGAGAACGCCCACAAGCAGCATCATATCTGCAAAGAAGGAGTAAAAATTGAATGAGGCAATCATAGTTAAAAAAGGCGCTGCAATTAGAAACAAGGCCAAAGGCGAAACATCTGCCCAGAACAAAATAGAGGGAATAATCGCAGCAAAAACTAACGATGTACCAAAGTCCGGCTCTTCAAAAATCAAAGCCATTGGTAGAAGACCTATGGCAAAAGCGGTGATGAGAACCTTTGGGCTTCTGATTTGGTTTGTGTGATCCGATAAATACCTGGCAAGAGCAATTATTGTAAACAACTTTGCCCATTCCGAGGGTTGGAATTTTAGCCCGCCAATTGAAATCCAGCGAACGGCGCCGCCCCCCATTTTGCCAATAGCCAAAACAAAGAGTAAAAGTACAATGGAAAAGCCATAAAGCACATAGGCAAATGCTTGATAATACTTAAAATGAAGAAAGGCCATTGTCAAAAAAAGAACACCTCCGAGAGCGGCCCAGATAATCTGACGTTCATAATTCTGTTTTAGGTTAGATGAGCCGGAATTGTACGTGGCACTATAAATTGCCAGCACTCCAACGACCAGCAGACAAAGCATTGTCAGGAGTAAAATCCAGTCAAACCGTTTAATCGTTTTTGTTGTAATAGATTCCATTATGGGGTGTGAACCGTCGGTTTATCTTTCATAGCAACCTCTCCCGAGACGTTCGGCTGTCTCGGATGTTTTTGAAAATAGAGTTGAAACAAATCGTGTGCAATCGGTGCGGCCACACTTCCACCATAGCCACCGTTCTCAATCATCACTGCAACCGCCACTTCAGGATGTTCAAAAGGCGCAAATCCAATAAACCACGCATGGTCTTTGCCATGGGGATTTTGTGTTGTCCCTGTCTTGCCCGCCACCAGAACATCCGGCAACCTTGCTCGGTGTCCCGTACCGGTGGGACCATTTACCACCAGACGCATTCCTTCTTTAACGATTTGAATGTTTTTAGGATCCACATTTACCCGAAAAGAATCGATTTTTACCGGATTTGTTACGAGTGTGAGCGGATCTTGAATACCGATCACCAGATGCGGCCGGTACCCCAGCCCATCATTTCCCAAAATCATTGCCAGTTGTGCCATTTGAAGAGGTGTCACCAGCAAATCACCCTGCCCAATTGCCATATTGAGCATGAGCCCTTTTGACCACTTGTCTTTTCCGAATTTTTTGTCCAGGTACTGCCGGTCCGGAACCAATCCCGAGTTTTCCGAGGGCAAATCAATTCCCGTTTTCATACCAAAATGAAATCTGCGGGAATAATCCGCCCAGACGTCCACACCGATTTTTGCACCCAGCGTGTAAAAATAGACATTGCAGGAATTTTCAATTCCGTGAATGAGATCAAGCGTTCCATGCCCCTTTTTGTACCAGCAGTAATAATTCCGACGGCCGTATCGCAGGTAGCCCCTGCAGGTTACAGTAAAGTCTTTTGTAATAATCTTTGAATCCAACCCACCAATGGCTGCAATTGGTTTGTACGTGGAGCCGGGAGGATAAGAGCTTTGTACCGCACGGTTATACATTGGATTTTCGGGATTTTTAAAATACTTGTCCCAGATTTTATTTGTAATGACGCCGGAGAATTCTTTTAGGTCATAATCCGGCATGCTGGCAAGCGCCAGAACGGACCCGTCTCTGGCATCCAGCAAAACCACACTTCCACGCTTTCCTTTGAGTCGATTTTCCGCAAGCGATTGTAAATCGGCATCCAGTCCTAAAATCAGGTTTTTGCCGGGTACGGGGGGAATGGATTTCTCCGATTTTAGTTTTCGGATCTGCCTTCCCAGAGCATCTACTTCCACATATTCCAGTCCTTCCTTGCCCCGCAAATCCTGATCGTATTCTGCCTCCAGACCACGCTTGCCAATAATGTCTCCCCTCTTGTATCCTTTTTCCGCGAGCTTTTTGAGCTCGCCAGTGGAAATCTCCCCAATGTAACCAAGCACATGGGCGGCATGTGCCGAAGACGGATAATGGCGTTTGGGATCTACCCACACACCCACGCCGGGAAACAATAATTTATTTTCTTCCAGTAAAGAAACCTCCTTAAAACTTACCTGCCGCTTTAAGCGAACCGGGCTAAAACGGCCATGTTGTCTTTCCTTTACATTCTTCCTGATTTCTGAGACAGAAAGGTTTAGAATTCCACTCAATCGATCCAACACATGGGGCGTGTGAGACAACTCATGGGGGATCCCGTAAACCGAGTAGGCCGGGGTATTTTCCACCAGAACTTTTCCTTCCCGATCGTAAATTAGGCCACGCAGGGGTTCGAGGGTAACTTCCCGAATGTGATTTTTTTGAGATTGGAGGCAATATTTCTGAGTGGTGTAAATTTGGAGGTAAAAAAGCCGCCAAATCAACAGCAAAAACAAGCCGGCTGTTAGTCCAAAATAAATATATTTTTTAGGGATGGAAAACAGTCTATGTTCATTCGGATTAGTAATCATGTTGTCTAAAAAATCTTTTTGGAAAAACTTCGTAAACAATAACTGCCAGCAGAGTGGTATATAAAGCTCCAGGAACGACAGCACGAACCACTACAACAATCAACGATGTCCCGGTTCCCCACACAGAAATCCAATTAACCAATAATTCATGAAACAAACTAATTACAAAAACCAGAATCCCAAAATGAACGCCTTCTTTTTCATAGGATCCTACAGAAAGTGTCCGAACCAGAAAAGCAGAGAATGTTTTTGCCAGAGTGAAAACACCCAAAAAACCAGCGGAGAAAAAATCTTGAATGAGCCCCACAAAAAATCCACTTAACGTACCCCAGAAACGTTCCCGCTGCAAACCCAATATAATCACAAAAATCAATAATAAATCCGGTTTTACACCTTTTATCTCAAGGAAAGGAACAAAACCAATCTGCAAAAGAAACGATATGATAAAAAAGATCAAAAAACCAGAATTTGTCATTTATTGCGCTTTTTTTAAGATCACAAAAACATCTTCCACGTTCCCTGTCTGAACTGCGGGAATCACTTCCACCGTTTTGAAAAGAGTCCCCCTCCTGGACTCTACCTGACTCACAACACCAATTTTAATCCCTTTTGGGAAAATGTCGCTGTAGCCAGACGTAATAATAACATCGCCCTTTTTTACGTCGGCCTGGCTTGGGACATCGTTTAAAAAGAACTTTCCCGCCATTCCCGGAGAAAAAATCCCTACTATGCGACTTCTTTGCGTCATTGCACTTACCCTGAAATTCACATCGTCCAAAGGTTGAACGACGGCGTAATTTTCCCCGAGAAGAGCAATTTTCCCCACCAATCCTTCAGCCGTTACCACCGGAAGTTTTCTTTGAAGTCCATCCTTTTTGCCGCCACTAATGATGAGTGCGTGAGAAAATCCCTCGTAGCTCTGACCTGTAACAACGGCGGCAACTAATTTGTAGGAAATTGATTTTTTGTATTTTAGAAGCTTTTTCAGGCGAATATTGGAAAGGTAAGCCTCTTTCATCATGCTGTTTTCATACGCCAGATCGGCCATTTGGGAACGAAGCATTTCGTTTTCTTTTTCAAGGCGCCGAATCCTGCCCCCATCACGCAAATTGTGCTGAAGGCTTCCAATTATATTAATTGAAAACCCGTGAAGCCAGCGCATTTGTGAATTCGAATTAGAATTCATTATTATGAGAGAAATGCCCAGAAGAAGGAATAAAAGAACATAATCTCTTAACTGATATAATTGAGTTTCCCAGCGAAACATGAGCCTTCCATAAAAACTTAATAAACTTTAGATCGATTGAGAACTTTTTGATAATCGTTAATATTTTCCACAATCTTACCGGTTCCGCGAACCACACAGGTTAACGGATCCTCGGCCACATTTACCGGTAAATTGGTGACTTCTCTTAATTTGGCATCAAGCCCCTTAAGCAAGGCTCCGCCCCCCGTTAACATGACTCCGCGATTCAAAATATCCGCAGACAATTCCGGCGGAGTACGTTCCAATGTAAGACGGACGGCCTCTACAATTGAACTGACCGGTTCTTCAAGAGCTTCCTGTATTTCAACGGAATTAATCTGAATGGTTCGCGGAATTCCTTTGACCAGATCTCTGCCCTTCACTTTAATAGCTGCTTTTTCTTTGTAGGGTGAAACGGAGCCAATTTCAATCTTGATTGTTTCAGCCGTTTTTTCACCAATCAGTAAATTGTATTTTCGCTTTAAATACTGAACAATGGTATCATTCATCTCATCACCAGCGATGCGAATCGAAATACTTGTAACAATTCCGGAAAGCGAAATAACGGCAATTTCCGTTGTCCCCCCGCCAATATCCACGACCATGCTCCCCACGGGTTCATGTATCGGCAATCCCACCCCAATGGCGGCGGCCATGGGTTCTTCCACCAAAAAGACCTCTCTGGCGCCGGCATGTTCAGCGGAATCCCGCACGGCGCGTTTTTCCACTTCTGTAATTCCCGATGGGATTCCGATTACAACCGTGGGACGCATAAATCGATTTGACTGAACCAGTCGAATAAAATGGCGGATCATTTCTTCCGCCAGTTCAAAATCGGCAATTACGCCATCGCGCAGCGGACGAATGGTGGTGATCTCTCCCGGCGTTCGGCCTAACATTTCTCTCGCTTCCGATCCAAACGCCACAATCTTCTGATCCAAACGATTTATCGCCACTAGCGATGGCTCGTTTACCTCAATTCCTTTGCCACGAACAAATACCAATGTGTTGGCGGTTCCCAAATCAATGGCAATATCGTTCGAAACAAAACTCAAGAGAGAGAATTTCATCGGCAGTCCTTTCGAATTTCAATTGAATTTATTTGCATCCCAAAATTGAACGGTTAGTGTCGGAAGTGACGAATTCCTGTAAAAACCATTGCCACTTTTTGCTCATCTGCAGCCTGAATAACTTCTTCATCCCGAATGGACCCGCCCGGTTGAATAACAGCCGTTGCTCCGGCAGCAACTGCGGCATCCAGCCCATCGCGAAACGGGAAGAAGGCATCAGAGGCAACAACCGAGCTCTTCAAATCCAATTTAGCCTGTTTAGCCTTTTTCGCAGCCAATTCTACGGAATCCACACGCGACATCTGCCCGGCCCCCACACCAAGCGTCATGGAATCATTTGTAAAAACAATGGCATTGGACTTTACATGCTTCGCTATCTTCCAGGCAAATCGAAGTGCTTTCCATTCTTCCTCAGTAGGCTCACGTTTGGTGACAACTTTTAAAGAAGATTCATTTAGGTCAATCAAATCGACCTCCTGCAAAAGCACTCCATTCAAAGCCGATTTTAGCGTCACGGATACTTTATTTAATACTTTCGGTTGAAATTTCAGAATTCTCAACTTCTTTTTTTGCTGAAGAAGTTCCAGTGCTTCCGGAGCAAAATCGGGGGCTAATAGAACCTCCACAAAATGCTTCCGCAATTTTTCAGCGAGAGGCATGTCCAGTTTTTGATTGACACAAATGATGCTTCCGAAAGAAGAAATCGGGTCCGTTGCCTTTGCCCGTTCGTAGGCCTCCAAAAGCGTATCTCCGACGCCCACCCCGCAGGGATTAGTGTGTTTAATGATGGTAACGGTCGGCTTTTCCGTAAATTCCTGAATCAAATGAAGGGCCGCATCCACATCCACAATATTATTATACGAAAGGGCAATGCCGTGCAATTGCTCCAGACCCGTAATTTCAGAGGCCAAATCATCCTGATAATAACCCGCCTTCTGGTGTGGATTCTCTCCGTACCGCAACCGATAGGTTTGAGAAAAAGCAAGAGATAGATTTTCCGGAATCGTTTCGGTGGGCACCTGAAATTTTTTACCCAAATACCGGGCAATTATTCCGTCATAATGGGCCGTTTTCTGAAAAGCTTTAACGGCCAATTCCCGGGAAGTTTCCAACGTAACCTCACCATCATTTTCATGTAATTCCTTCAAAATGAATGCGTATTGTGAGGGATCGGTTACTACCGCCACATTAGGATAATTTTTCGCTGCGGATCGAATCATTGTTGGCCCGCCAATATCAATGTTTTCCTGTAACTCTTTTTCATCCACATTTTTCTTTTGAATGACCTTCAGAAAGGGATAAAGATTTACCACAACCATGTCAATAGGGTCAATTCCGTAAGATTCCAGTTCATCCATCTGATTGGTGAGGTCTCGCAAAGCAAGAATACCGCCGTGAATTTTGGGATGCAGCGTTTTGACACGTCCATTCAAAATTTCTGGAAAGCCGGTGTAATCGGATACCTGAACAACCGGCAGATCGTTTTCACGCAGGAGATAGGCGGTTCCGCCCGTGGACAAAATTTCAATATTCATAGCAACCAATTCCCGAACAAACGGCACTAACCCCTCTTTGTCGAAAACACTTACTAACGCACGGTGAATCTTTGGCATTTCTAATTCTTCCGATTTTTTTTAATTAATTCTGCTATTGAAATATTTTTAATGGGATAATCCTTCCAGTTTGGGGCATCAAAATGCCACCATTCGGTGGAAAGGGGAATGAACCCCTCGGAGGTCATTGCATCTTCTAAAATATGTCTGTTGTGAATCGCCAGCGTATCATCGCCCATCCAATTGCGATGTGCCTTCAATGTAAAATCATCGAATCCTGTAGGCATGTGCAGTTCCTTCCCCGTGGAATCCACCAGTGTGACGTCAACGGCCGCTCCGCGGTTGTGGCGGGATCCGTGTTTGGGATTGGCCACGTAGCGCGAATCCGGAACTAGAGCCCACATCTTCTTCTGAACCGAAAGTGGACGGTAGCCGTCCCAGATTTTCAATCCCAGTCCCTGTTTTTGCAGCTTCTTCTGTACACGTTCCAGCCGTTCGGCAACCGATTTTCGCAGGAAACACCGGGGTGTGTTGTACAGAACCTGCCCTGTAAAATTATTGGGGGTTGCGTAGCGCAAATCGATCACAATGGAGGAATCTATAGAAGCCACTTCGACAAAGGGTTCGGTTTTCTGCCCGGAACATCCGGCGTAAAATGAATACGAGAAAAAAAATACAATTAGAAATAAATATAATGATTTTTTATTCCAGTGCATGATTTAAACTCCAGAGGGTTTAGGTTTTATTCTATCGGTTCAAAATGGACACTTTTTGCAGATCCAACTTTTTTTATTCTGCTTTCGTCTTTCCTTTTCTTTATCCCTTTTTAGCGTTTTTTCGGATACCATAAACATGCTTGCTAATCTTGGAACCGCCACATGAGTTACCAAGTTAAGCACTTTTCTAGTCATTCTAAAACTTGCAAATCACTCGACTTTATTTTTATGATGATTGAACGTAAACCCGTCTTCCTTTAATTAAAATTCTTTCTTCAGCAAACAATTGAAGCGCTTCGGAAAAAATTTGGTGTTCCTGCTTCAACACGCGCGCCGCAAGTGTGTCGGGTGTGTCGCCATTTTGAACAGGAACGCAGCGTTGCAGTATAATTGGGCCGGAATCGTAGGTTTCATCCACCAGATGAACCGTTACGCCGGAAACCTTACAGCCGTAATCCAGAACCGCTTCGTGCACATGGTGCCCGAACATTCCTTTTCCGCCAAAAGAGGGCAAAAGGGCGGGGTGAATGTTTAGAATGCGGTTTTTATAGGGCTGGATAAGCACAGCTGTGAGCAACCGCAAATAGCCTGCAAGCACTACGAAATCCACTTCATTCTTCCTGAAAAAATCCAGAATTTCCTGATCAAACATTTCGTCCGAAGAAAAGTCCTTTCGTGAAAGCACAAGCGCGGGAATATTGCGGCGCTCCGCGATTTTTAGAGCTCCGGCCGATGTGCGATTGCTGGCCAGTGCCCGTACGTCGGCTAACAAACGGCCTGCGTCAATATGTTTTAAAATTGCCTCAAAATTCGAGCCTCTCCCGGAGGCCAAGACACCCAGTTGAAGTCGTTTCATTTGCGCTAAACACCGTTCTCATACTGTAACAAACGAATACTCAATGAATCTGCATCCAGTTCAACAGACGCCCCAATGGGAATCGTAAACTTACGATCCACATGCCCGTACAAGAAATTTTTCACAATGGGAACGTTCAGGTCGTGTGTGTAGTCTTTAATTATTTCGTCAATTGTTAAACTGGGATTATCCCCAGGCTCACAGTCCACGAACTGTGAAAAAATAATTCCTGCCACCTGCTGAAAAATCCGGGCCGAACGAAACTGGCTCAGGTAGCGGTCCAGCCGGTAAGGCTCTTCACCAACGTCCTCCAGAATCAAAATCGACTTTCTAAAATCCGGCTGGTACGGTGTTCCTATAATCGGGTTAATCATGGAGAGACAACCGCCAAGCAAAGTACCGGTTGCCTTGCCGGGATGCAACCGCGTCAAGGGAGAATCCGAAACCGTAGGGTATTCCGAATAGGATTCGCCCGATAGAAGATGCGGCCAGAAGTTTTCTTCGGTAAACGGATCCATTCCCTTCCCCATTTCAACAGCCGCCATCGGCCCCGAATAGGTAACCAGCCCTGTTTGTGAATAAATGGCCAATTGCAGGGAAGTTAGATCACTGTAACCGACCAGAATTTTCGGATTTTCACGAATCAATTCATAATCCAAAAATGGTAACAGGCGCGGCGTCCCGTAACCGCCTCTGCTGCTGATAATTGCCTTAACGTCCGGGTTTTGAAACATATCGTGCAAATCTTCGAGACGCTCTTCGTCAGTTCCCGCAAGATACCCATGCTGATCGTAGACGTGTTTGCCAAGCAGTACCGAAAAGCCCTTTCCCCTTAAATAGGCAATCCCTTTATCCAATCGTTCCCGAATCATGGGACTGGCCGGAGAAATAATTCCGATGGTATCACCTTTTCGAAGTTTCGGGGGAAAAATCGTTTCAGACATAACAACCCTTTACATTTTCATTCATTATTAATCCGGTAGAGATCATTGACATCAGCACAAAAATAATTCGACGGGATTTACGGGATGCTGATCATCATGAAAATAATATTTTTCATAATTCTGCGAATCTTGCCAAAACATTTAGAATAAGCAATCAAAAGGTTAATATGGTTCGTAAATAGCCATCGGATTCTCCAATCGATAATCCCCAAAACCGTGGTGATCGGCAAAAATGAACCGCCGATTAATATCGTAATAGTACCAAATCTGGTAGGCGTAAATTTCCGTTTCGTAATAGGGATTGGCAACGACATTAAACGGCTGGCGCTCTACATCATTCGGGGGTCCAAATAAAATGTACACCATCCCCATGTCCGTACGCCAGCCCTCACGGAATCCTGAAAAATGCCGGTTTGCAAAATCCACCCGTCGGTAGTATTCATCCATCAGTTCATTGGTAGGGGTTCCGGGCGTGGGGTCTTTCGCTTTCCAGAAAGCCTCAAAATATTGCCGTTTTTTATCCTTTGGAGCGTCTCGAAGCCGCTTTAATTCCTTTCTATTGGCAATATATTGAAGCTGATCGATGGCGTCATCCAGATTTGTAATTGCCATGGGCACACGAAAATTTCGCACCTGAAAGATTCTATCAATTTTCTGTCGCTTTTCCCCGCCCTTTACATTCAGTAACAGGTGGTATCGCGCCATGGATAAACCGTGAATATCAATGGGAAGAAAAACCTTGGTACGCCAGCCCGTTTTGGAAATCCGAACGGATTGATCCAGAAGATGCTTTTTCCGAAAATTCAGAATGGAATAGGTCAACTGGTAGGCGTCGAATGTTTTAGGAGAATACAATTCAAAATACGCAAACATCTGTTTTGTAGTATCGCTGATGCTTTCTTTTATCTGAGGTGACAACTCCGGCAGGCTCAGTGCATTCAGATTTTTTCTTTCCACAAACAACACATCGCTAACCGCAAGATCCTTTTTCCTGAAATCCCGCAATTCCACTTTTTCTTTTCGCCGGCTTGTTTTCTTGGTGTCCCTGTCTGTCAGCGCAAGAATGACCTGATATTTCCCCGGATTCAGGTCGAACTGCAGATGCTGGTACTGATAAATTTGGTTGGAATTCGTTTCCTCGTATTTTTGAACCAACGCTTTCCTGCGAAAACTCTTTCCTTCCACCTGATCGCCTTCTTTATTTAAAATAACGACAGAAAATTCGTACTCCGCTTCGAAACCATTGTCTATTTTCAAAAACTGAAGAACGTCGTTTGAAACCTGCATCGAAATGTACATCCGCGATAAACTGGAAGAATCGGCTGCAAAATTTGAAATATCATAGTAGAACACCGGTACACCGGCATCCTGTCTGAAGAAGATTTCCGGCTGAGAAAATACAGGCGTTAAATTCAAACCGAGCATTAACAAAGCCAGCAAAATGTCTCTTAAAAACTGTCTTCTCATTAAAACCTCCTCCTGATCCTGAGAACGGATCAGAGAATTATTTTTCGATCATGTCCGGCGCTCGGCCGAATAGTTCTGCCTCCGACGCCGATACGATCTTGACTGGAGAAATCCCCCCAACTGTGTACTCTCCCTGCAAAACAACCTGCAAGTCGATTTCCGGAGCATCCCACTGTGTGTGTCCCAGATAAACCTTTCGTTCCGAATCAAATTTATCAATCAGAACATCCACCGTTTTCCCTACAAAATTTTGATTTTTCTGAAGAGCAATATCTTGCTGAATCGATTGCAACAGTTCGAATCGCTCCCGCTTAACAGACGCAGGCACCTGATCGGACAAATCAAATGAAGCTGTATTTTCCTCACGGGAAAACTGAAAAATACCGAGATGATCGAATTGAACATCCGCAATGAAATCCAAAAGCTCCTGAAAATCCCTTTCCGTTTCGCCAGGAAATCCTACCATTACACTGGTTCGAATCGCAATTTTCGGAATCTTAGAACGAAGTTTGTCAATCAGCCGCTCGATTCGATCCCGCCGTGATCCGCGGCGCATCCTTGATAAAATCCTGTCGGAAATATGCTGAATAGGCACGTCGATGTACTGGCAAATATTTTGCCGCTCCGCCATCAAATCAATCAAATCGTCAGAAATCCGATCGGGATACGTGTAAAGCAACCGCAACCATTTGACGGTCGGGATATCAGACAATTCCCTGAGCAGATGAACCAGGGATGACCCGTCGTGTAAATCCCTTCCGTAGTAAGTGGTATCTTGAGAAATAAGCACCAATTCCGGCAAACCTTTTTCGGTTAGCCGCCGTGCTTCCTCTATGATTTCCGATTCCGGGCGACTGACGTGCCGGCCGCGAATGAGCGGAATTGCACAAAAGCTGCACGTATTGTCGCATCCTTCTGCAATCTTCAAATAGGCATAGCTCGGTCCCGTAGTCACCAGGCGTTCTTCACAATTGCTTTTCTGGGGTTCCAATTCCAATTGCTGCGACAATTTTTCAGCAATCTGCGGAATGTTTCGAGCTCCAAAAAAACCGTCCACTTCCGGGATTTCTTTTTGAAGATCGGATTTATATCGCTGGGACAGACACCCTGTTACAAAGACCCGTTTGCTCTCCCTTTTTTTTAACTGAACCGCTTCCAAAATCGTTTCAATTGATTCCCGTTTGGCGTCTTCAATAAATCCACAGGTGTTTACAACAATGTGAGATGCCGCATGAGCATCGCTCACAATTGTAGCCCCTCTTGCCTGAAGGCTGCCCATCAGGACCTCGGAATCAACCAAATTCTTGGGACATCCCAAATTGACGAAAAAAACCTTTGCTTCAGTCACGCTTCATTGTTCTCCGAAAAAATGGCGTCGATAAAGCTGTCAAGGTCAAATGCTGCCAGATCGTCAATCTGTTCCCCAAGACCAATAAATTTTACGGGGACACCCAATTCTTTCATGATGGTCAACACCACGCCGCCTTTTGCCGTACCGTCCAACTTTGTCAACACAATCCCTGTTACGTCCACCGCCTGACGAAATTGCTCCGCCTGACGAATGGCATTTTGTCCCGTTGTAGCATCCAGCACGAGGAGTGTT
>Ga0114934_10001293_pt1 | contig 16225 bp, 12 predicted proteins | sample 4SBtaG_2_FD_99695 | JGI IMG/M metagenome (GOLD analysis project Ga0114934, IMG submission 99695) | Deep subsurface microbial communities from Kolumbo volcano to uncover new lineages of life (NeLLi) - 4SBTROV10_white metaG | ecosystem: Environmental > Aquatic > Marine > Volcanic ... | reverse complement strand
CGATCGGATCTTAGTGCATATCAAGGAATAAAGCAGACTACAGTCTTAGAGTAGTCACGCATCGGAGGTGCAGTAATTTTGATCGAGCCCAAACGGGCATTCTTCAGCGCCGCGGATAAGAGCGGCTTGACCGAGCTGGCGCGGGGCCTGGTGGAGCTGGGGGTGGAACTCTGGGCGAGCGGGGGGACGGCGCGGTTCTTGCGAGACCAGGGCATCAAAGTCAGGGATGTCGCTGAATACATTGGCTACCCTGAGTTGATAAAAGGAAGGGTGAAGACCCTCCATCCCCTGATCCACGCGGGGATCCTCGCCCGGCGCGACGATCCGGACCAGCGGGCCGATATCGAAAAATACGGGATCAAATTGATCGACCTGGTGGTCGTAAACCTCTATCCCTTTGAGGCCAAGGTTGCCAAAGGAACCCCGCTGGAGGAGGCAATGGAGCTGGTCGATATCGGTGGGGAGGCCCTGATCAGGGCCGCGGCGAAGAACCATCGCTTCGTCGGAGTCCTCGTCGATCCGGCGGACTATGGGCCACTCTTGGAGGAGCTGCGGCGGGAGGGCGGGCTGAGAGCGGACCATGCCCGCCGCTTGGCCGAAAAGGCCTTCAACCACACCGTCCGCTACAACGCCGCGATCGCCGATTACCTTGCGGAGGGGCCGCTGCCTCCCCAGCTCAACCTGGCCCTTCCCAAAACAATGGACCTGCGCGCGGGGGAGAATAAGCATCAGCGGGCGGCCCTCTATGATGATGGAGCGAAGCTCCTTAAGCAGCTCCACGGGAAGTCTCTGACCTACAACAACTTACTCGACCTCGATGCCGCCCTGTGGATTTCGCACAGCTTTCCCCAGCCGACGGCCGTTGTGGTCAAGCATACCAACCCCTGCGGGCTCGCCTCGGCTGCAACCATCGAAGAGGCCTTCAGGCGAGCTTATCAGGCCGATGAAAAGTCGGCCTTCGGGGGGATCGTGGGGCTCAACCGGCCACTGACCCAAGAGGGAGCTGAGCTGCTGGCGGAGCACTTCCTCGATGCGCTGATCGCGCCGGAGTATGAAGAGGGTTCCCTGGAGGTCCTCAAGCAGCGGAAGGGGCTGCGGGTGATCGAGGCGGGCGTTGTAGGGGCGCACGGCCGTGTGCCCCTACTGGAGGTCAGGGATACGGCCTTCGGGCTGATCGCCCAGGAGCCGAGCAGCGGCGAAATATCCAAAGAGGAGCTGAAGGTCGTCGGCCAACACCAGCCGACGGAGGAGCAGTGGAATGATTTAATCTTCGCCTGGAGGGCCGTCCGCTGGGTCAAGTCGAATGCCAGCCTTTTGGCCAGGGACGAGCAGACTGTGGGGATCGGCGCGGGGCAGCCAAGTCGCATCGATGCGGTGGAGCTGGCGATTCACAAGGCAGGCCTGCGGGCTGAGGGAGCGGTAATGGCCTCTGACGCCTTCTTCCCCTTTCGCGACTCGATCGACCTCGCTGCCGCGGCCCGTATCGCGGCAATCATCGAGCCCGGCGGCTCGATTCGCGATGAGGAGGTGATCCGCGCCGCGGACGATCAGGGGATCCCCCTGGTCTTCACCGGACGGCGCGAGTTCCGCCACTGAAGTTGACAAGAGGCTCATCTTGAGGTAGGGTAAAACAAAGTCTGTAGCGAAAGGAGCAAGATGAGAATCTTCAAGTTCTGGGCCCTGGCGGCCCTAGGGGTGGTGCTGCTCCTCAGCGGTATCGGAGCGGAGCGGCTGATAGCCGGCGGCGAGCCGGCTACCCTGACAGCCTGGGAGGTCTCCACGCCGGATCCCGGGCTGGAGGGGATCACCATCGGCCCGGGCGGTGAGGTCTACTTTGCCGAAGTTTATGGCGATCGGATCGGACGGCTCGATCCGGCCACGAATGTGATTACCGAGTGGCCTGCTGGGGACGGCCCGCACTACCTCATGCTCGGCGACTCCGGCGAGCTCTACTTCACCGAAAAGGAGGGGAACAGGATCTCCCGACTGATCCCCAGTAGTGACTTCTACTCCTCGGAGACGGTCCCTACGGGCGGGGCTCAGCCATGGGGGATCCTCCGCACGACCGACGGGGGCCCCAAGCTCTGGTTCGCCGAGCGGCCGATGAGCAAGCTCGGCCTCTTGGAGCTAGGTGGCTTTGTCTTCGATGTGGTCTTTCCCACGACCCCGACGGCGCAGCCGGTGCCCCCGGCGACCGTCGCATTAGCGCCGTCAACCAGCGTCATCAGTCCCCAGCTCACCCCGGGCAACCCGGCCCTCCCCCCGGCGATCGCCATGGCTCCGGAGACACATTCCGGACCCTTCACTGAATGGGAGCTGATGATGGGAGGAAGCGGCCATCCGCGGATGCTCGATATCGCCCCGGACGGGAGCCTCTGGATCTCCACCGAGACAGGGAGCATCCTCCGGTTCAACTCCGGCAGCGTCATGTTCTATGACCTGCCGAGCGGGAGCGCCTCGCTCGACGTGGCAGTCGATTCCGGGGGCATGGTCTGGTTCACCGAGAGCTGGGCGGACAAGATCGGGCGACTCAATCCGACGACCGGCGATGTGCTCGAATGGCCGCTGCCGAGCGGGGGACAGCCGTTCGCCCTGGCGCTGGCCCCCGACGGGTCAGTCTGGTTCAGCGAACGGAGCGGCGATCGGATCGGGCATCTCGAGCTCTGGAGTAACACGATCACTGAGTATCAGTTGGGTGCAAACACCCACCCCCTGGACATTGGGATCGACGCGAGCGGCGACGTCTGGTTCACCACGGAGCGGGCAAACTACATCGGGCGATTGTCGATCGGCCCAGTCCTCGGCCCACCGCCGACCGGCGATGAGATTACCTCAATCGGCGTAACCAAGATCTCGGACACTGAGGCTGATGTCACGATTAACTATAACTACTCCGGCAGCCAGGGCTTCCCCGTCTACATCGGTGCCTGGCCGACCCAGGGCGGAAGCCGCGCCACCAGTTTCGGGTTCGCCCCAGCACGGATCGACGCTCCGGGGAGCGGGACGGTCATCGTGCACGTCGAGTATCACAGCCCGAGCTGCATTGCCACTGACGGTATCGATGTCTTCGTCTATCGCGGTGGGCAGGTCCCATTCCTCGAGCGAAACTTTTCCCAGGGCCTCACCTGGTCCTGCGGAGGTGGCGTCCTTCCGCCACCGCCGACCGGCCTGCCGGTGATCAACCTCAATATCGACCGCGGCTGCGGGGCGAACTACAATCCCGGCGAGCCGCTGACCTTCTCCTACAGCGTCAGCGAGACTGCCACGGTGACGCTGCTCGACTTCGAGACGGGTGGAAACATCAAGCAGACCGCGCTGGGGACGGTCCCCGCGGGGGTGGGTCGCAGCGGCACCGGGGTCGTGGGTGGCCCGGCAGGGGTGGAGACCCTCGTGCTGGTCGCGCGGACCCTCTCGGGGGTCTATGTCTCGACCGGCTGTTCTTTTGGGATCGGCGGGGTCAGCCCCTCATTGGCCTCGGTGACGCTCGACCGAGGCTGTGATGCCCTATATCACTACGGCGAGACGGCGACGGTCACGCTGCAGAGCAGCGTCCCCGGGCAAGCGAACCTCTTCAACGTCACCCGTGATGGGCGCGTGACGCAGATGTTGGCCAATCAGTTGATAACTCCTGGGATGGGGCTGAACTTCAACGCCCCGATCGGGACGACGACCGGGCGGAGCACGTTGGTGCTGCAGGTGCTGAGCACAGGTGAGCAGCGCCTGACCGCGGCATGTAGCATGAATGTCTTGCCCTAAAAGGGAGATAGAGATGAACTACTTTCGCATCTTGATGGTGGTGCTGCTCTTGGGGCTGCTTGGCGCGATCTTCGTCGTCCAAGGAGCGGATGGGGTCGATGATGTGGGCGTCTTCCGCCCTTCAACCCGCACCTGGTATTTCGATTACGGCCACGACGGGACCACCGATGCCACCGTCACCCCCTGGGCTGCGGAGGGCGACCTCCCGGTCGCCGGGGACTTCGACGGCGATGGGACCGATGATGTCGGTGTCTTCCGCTCCGCCAACCGAACCTGGTATTACGATTACAGCCACGACGGGACCACCGATGCTACCGTCACCCCCTGGGCGGCAGAGGGCGACCTTCCCGTTGCCGGGGACTTCGACGGCGATGGGACCGATGACGTCGGTGTCTTCCGCCCTTCCAATCGCACCTGGTATTTCGATTACGGCCACAACGGCACCACCGACGATTCAGTCAAGGCCTCGGTGAGCCCAAACACCCGAGTGGTGGGCGACCTCCCCGTCGCCGGGGACTTCGACAGTGATGGGGTCGATGACGTGGCCATCTTCCGCTCCCACACCGGCGTTTGGTATTACGACTACGGCCACAACAGCACCACCGACGCCACCAGCGGCCCCTGGGCGGTGGAGGGCGACCTGCCGGTCGCCGGGGACTTCGACGGCGACGGAACAGACGATGTCGCCGTCTTCCGCTCCGCCAACCGCACCTGGTATTACGATTACGGCCACAACGGCACCACCGACGCCACCAGTGGCCCCTGGGCGGCGGAGGGCGACCTCCCGATCGCCGGGGACTTCGAGACGGAAGGGGCGGCACCGGCACCGAGCGGCGATGCGCTCAGCCTGGTCAGCGTGACCCAGACCTCCGACCACGAGGCTGACGCCGTCATCAGCTACACCTATACCGGAAGCCACGGCCCTGTCTACGTCGGTGCCTGGCCGACCCAGGGTGGGGTCCGCGCGGCCAATTTCGAGTTCCGCCGAGCAGGGATCGCCGCATCAGGCAGTGGGACGGTCACGATCCATCTAACCTATACCGCGGCCAGTTGTATCGCCACTGACGGCATCGAGGTCTTCATGTTCGCGCCCTCCGGGACGCCCGACGAGCCCTTCTTCACGCGGCAGTTCTCCCGAGGCCTCACCTGGGGCTGCGGCGGAGGGGGTGTACCGCCTCCTCCGGCACCGGGCGGGCCGTCGGGGATTGAGCTTACGGTCGACCGCGGCTGCGGGCCCGGCGGCAGGCCCTACAACCTCGGCGATCCCCTGCTCATCTCCTTCCGGGTGGAGGAGCCGGCCGCGGCCGTCCTCTATGACTTTGATCCCTATATAGGGTCATATGGAAGGATTTTAACCCATCAGTTGGGAACAGTCCTCCCCGGCATCGAGCACCGCCTCATGGAGCGCATCAGCGCCGCCCGCGGGGTGGAGACGCTCGTGCTCCGGGTAGCGACCGCATCAGGGCGAGTATTGCAGGATGCCTGCAGCTTCTCCATCGCGGGCGTGAGCACGGAGCTTTCCCGGATCTGGACTGATAAGGGCTGCGGGGCGGGGGCGGTCTACCACCATCGCGAGCGGGCTACGATCTACTACTCCGTGGACGCGCCCGTGACCCGCGTCCGGATCTTTGCCATCAATCCAAAGATGGGCCTGCTAGAGCTCACGACGGCTCCATTGACCGGCCAGAGCGGGCAACTGGAGCTGACGGTCGGACCCCAATCGGGCGACGCGGTGCTCGTCGTGGCCGCGGTGACCCCGACCCATGGCGTCATCACCTCGAGCTGTTGGGTCCTGATGGAGTGAAGATGGACGTGATCCACGGCCGCGTCTGGAAGTTCGGTGGCGATGTCAACACCGACGTGATCTATCCGGGGAGGTATCTCCCGCTCACCGACCCGGCGGAGATGGCCGTGCACGCCTTCGAAGGGGTCCGGCCGGAGTTCGCGCGGCAGGTGAAGACGGGTGATGTGATCGTCGCCGGGAAGTATTTTGGCTGCGGCTCCTCGCGGGAGCAGGCCGCGACCTGTCTGAAGGCCTTGGGGCTGGGCGCGGTGATCGCTGAATCTTTTGCCCGGATCTTCTATCGCAACGCAATCAACCAGGGGCTGCCGATCTTGGTCTGTCCTGGAGTGGCGGAGCAGGTCGCGGAGGGCCAGGAGCTAGAAATTGATCTGCGGAGCGGCACGATCAAGAACCTGACCACCGGGACGGCACTCCAGGCTCAGCCGCTGCCCGACTTTATCTTGGAGATCCTGGAGGCGGGCGGGCTGATTCCTTATCTTAAAGGGCGGCTCCAGGGCGTGGGGGCGCAAGTTTGAATCCTCATAGAGCAGTGATCCACATCACCACGGAGGAGCGGGAGGACGGCTGGCTCTTCACGGTCATCATCGCCGGGGCCGATGGCTCCTCCACCGAGCATCGGGTGACCCTCAAAGAGGCCGACTACCGGCGGCTCACCGATGGGAAGGCCAGCCCGGAGCAGTTGGTTGAGCGCTCTTTTGAATTCCTCCTGGAGCGGGAGCCGCAGGAGGCAATATTAAAAGGGTTTGACCTCACGGTCATCTCCCGCTACTTCCCCGAGTATGCGGAGGAGATTGAAAAATACCTCGGCGGCCATCCCTGAGGGATGTTATACTCAAGGTGAGGTGATGGAGATGAGACGATGGCGGGCTCCCCTCCTGGTAGGTCTGGCTCTCCTGAGTCTGCTAGGCCTAGCGGGCTGCCGAGCCTGGTTCAACCGGGCTCCGACTGCGATAATCGGGGCAGAGCCACAGAGCGGCCCCGCGCCTCTGTATGTGCGCTTCGACGGCGCGGCCTCCTATGATCCCGATGGGCAGATCATCCGGTTCATCTGGGACTTCGGCGACGGCTCCCAGACTGGCGGGGAGAAGGCATTGCATATCTACCACCTCCCCGGCAAGTATCAGGCGACGCTCACGGTGACCGACGATCTGGGGGCGCGGGGGAGGGCGGAGGTCGGGCTGACCGTCCTCCAGCCGAGCGGCCACTATCGGCCGGTGAAGGTCTGGGGCTCCTGGGGGACCGGCGAGGGGGAGCTCGGCCACCCCCGCGGGATCGCCGTCGATGGCGAAGGCCAAGTCCTCATTGCTGATACGGGCAACGACCGCGTCGTCCTCTTCACCACAGAGGGGAAGTTCATCGAGAGCTGGGGCCGCCACGGGAGCAGGCTGGGGCGGTTCTCTGCCCCTCAGGGGATCGCTATAGGGGGTGGTGAGGTCTATGTCCTCGATTCGGGGAATCGACGGGTCCAGCGGCTCTCCGCAAGCGGGCGGCCGCTCGGGGAGTGGGCGATCGCGGAGGCCGTCGATCCCTACACGATTGCCGTTGCCCCTGACGGGACGGTCTACATCGCCGACCGTGGGCGGCACCTGATTTATAAATTCACGCCGGACGGACAACTCCTGGCCCAATGGGGTGGGGAGGGGAGCCGCCGCGGCCAGCTCTCCCGGCCGAGCGGCCTGGCCATGGCGCCCGACGGCTCAATCTACGTCGCGGATACGGGGAACCATCGGGTCCAACATTTCACCTCTGAAGGGACCGCTCTGGGGGAGTGGGGGAGCTACGGCCAGGGGGAGGGACAGCTCTCTTGGCCCATGGGCCTGGCAATCGATAAGGATGGCTACGTCTACGTCGCTGACAGCCAGAACTCGCGGGTCCAGAAATTCGCCCCCGATGGGACCCCCATTGTCACCTGGGAGGTCGGGGGCAGTGAGCACCCTGCCTTCCCCTGCGCGCTGGCCGTCGATGAGGCGGGATATGTCTATGTGCTGGACTTCGCCAACAGCCGCGTCGAGAAGTTCGGGCGCTATTAATATAGCACAAGGAGACACAGAAGGACCATCTTCGCCGTGAAGGACTTTCAAACTATCTAGAGCGTCCGCTCAAGCTCCTTCAGCAGGCGGCGCTGCTCGCGGGTCAGCGTTGTGGGGACGGTGACCTTCACCTGGACAAATTGGTCGCCCCGTCCCCGTCCGTGCAGGTGGGGAATCCCCTTCCCCCTCAGGCGAAACTTCGTTCCCGGTTGGGTCCCCGGCGGGACCTTGATCGCCGCCTCCCCGTCGAGCGTCGGGACCTTAACGGTTGCCCCGAGGGCCGCTTGGGTGATGGTGATCGGAACCTCGCAATAGATATCGTCCCCTTCACGCTTGAAGGTATCATGAGGCTTGACCTCAACGATGATGTAGAGATCGCCGGGGGGGCCACCGCCCGTCCCGGCGTTCCCCTCCCTGGCCAGTCTCAATCTGGAGCCGGTGTCGACCCCCGCGGGGATGGTGATCGAGATCTTGCTCTTCTCTTTCACCCGCCCGCGGCCATGGCACTTGGAGCAGGGGTTTTTAATTATCTCCCCTGTCCCGCCACAGCGCTCGCAGGTCCGGACGTTGACGAAGCTCCCCAGCATCGTCTGGTAGCGATACTCCACTTGACCAGTTCCATGGCAGATCGGGCAGGTCTCCACCCGCCCCCCCGGCTCGATCCCCCTCCCCCTGCAGCGGTCGCAGACGATGTAGCGGGGGACGGTGATGCGAAGCTTCGTCCCGAAGGCGACATCCTCTAAGCTAAGCTGGAGGCGATACTCCAGGTCCTCACCCCGCTGGGCGCGGCTCCTCCGCCGGGCGCGGGCCCGGCTGGTCCGCAGCCCCTCGCCGAAGAAGAGGTCGAAGATCTCGTCGAAGGCACCTCGCCCAAAGCCAAACTCATCGAAGGCCTCGCGCGCACGGCGGAAGTCCGTCCCGCCGAAGTCGAACATCTGATCCGGCCCGGCATGGCCGAAGCGGTCATACTGGACCCGCTTCTCCGGGTCGGACAGCACTTCGTAAGCCTCGGCGACCTCCTTGAACTTCTCCGCACTTCCCCCATCCTTATTCAGGTCAGGGTGATATCTCTTCGCCAGCCGCCGGTAGGCCTTCTTAATCTCATCCTGGGTAGCATCCTTCGCTACGCCTAGGACCTCATAATAGTCGCGCTTGGCCATGCTATCCAGTCCAAAGTCCAACGTCCAAAGTCCAAAGTCCAAGGCCGTTGACGTTGGACAATGGACCTTGGACATGTGACGAAGAAGAACGTGCTCCCGTTATTTATCATCTTCCTTATCTTTCTTCTCATACTCCGCATCGACGTAATCGCCCTTCCCCGGCTCCTGATCATTGCCGCCAGGGGTGCTCTCGCCCTCAGCTTGGGCCCCGCCCTGGGCCTGTTGCTGCTGGTAGACTTGCTGGGCCAGCTCGTAGCTCGCCTGGCGCAGCTCCTCGATCCCGCGGCGCAGCTCCGCGGCATCGGCGTCGCGCTCCAGCATCCCCTTGAGCTCCTTGAGCTTCTCCTCGATCTCGGACCGCTTCGCTGCAGGGATCTTCTCTCCCAGCTCACGGAGGCTCTTCTCCACCGAATAGACTAACTGATCAGCCTCGTTGCGCACCTCGATCTTCTCCAGGCGCTTGCGATCCTCCTCCGCATACCGCTCAGCCTCGCGGCGCATCCGCTCGACCTCCTCTTCGTTGAGCCTCGAACTGTCTTTTATAACGATCCCCGCCTCCTTGCTGGTGGCCTTGTCCTGGGCCTTGACGCTCAAGATCCCATCGACGTCGATCGAGAAGGTCACGTCGATCTGGGGGATGCCCCGCGGGGCCGGCGGGATCCCAGTCAGTTGGAATCTTCCTAAGCTCTTGTTATCCGCGGCCATCTTCCGCTCCCCCTGGACGATGTGAATGTCCACGGTCGTCTGGCCGTCCTCGGCTGTGGTGAAGGTCTTCGTCTTCTCCACGGGGATCGTCGTGTTCCGTTCGATCAAGGGGGTGGCGACCCCGCCGAGTGTTTCAATGGATAGAGTCAATGGTGTCACATCCAGGAGGACGATATCGTCGACCTCACCGGCGAGGACTCCCCCCTGGATCGCCGCGCCGAGGGCCACAACCTCGTCGGGGTTGATCTCCTTGTTGATCTTGCCGGGGATCAGTCCCTCCACCAATTCCTGAACTTTGGGGATACGGGTCGAGCCGCCGACTAGCACTACCTGGTCGATGTCCTTGGGGCTCATCTTAGCAGCCTTGAGGGCGCTCTCCATGATCTGGATCGTCCGCTGGAGGAGGTCGTCGATCAGCGCCTCGAGCTTCGCCCGAGTCAATTTTTGCTGGAGATGCTTCGGGCCACTGGCGTCGGCGGTGATGTAGGGGAGATTGATCTCCGTCTCCCTTTTTACCGATAGTTCCTTTTTAGCCGCCTCGGCGGCGTCCTTGAGCCGCTGCATCGCATTGGGGTCCTGGGAGAGGTCGATCCCCGTCTCCTTCTTGAACTCGGAGATGAGCCACCCCATGATCCGCCGGTCGAAGTCGTCCCCACCGAGTTGCGTATCCCCATCGGTGGCCACGACCTCGAAGACCCCCTCGCCGATCGATAGAATTGATACGTCGAAGGTCCCCCCGCCGAGGTCGTAGACCAGGATCGTCTGATCGCCCTCCTTCTCTAAGCCGTAGGCCAACGAGGCGGCGGTCGGCTCGTTTATTATTCTTTCTACCTCGAAGCCCGCGATCTTCCCCGCGTCCTTCGTCGCCTGGCGTTGGGAGTCGTTGAAGTAGGCTGGGACGGTGATCACCGCCTTGTCGATCCTCCCCCCCAGCCGTTCCTCCGCGTCCTTCTTCAGCTTGTTCAGGATAAATGCCGAGATCTCCTCCGGAGCGTATTCCTTCACCTGACTGTCGAGCTCGATCTTCACGCGGTGGTTCGTCCCCATCTTCCGCTTGATGGAGTAGACGGTCCTCTCGGGGTTGGTGATCGCCTGACGGCGGGCGAGCGTCCCGACGAGCCGCTCGCCATCGTCAGTGAAGGCTACGACTGACGGTGTTGTCCTCTCCCCCTCAGCGTTCGTAATTATCTCCGGCTTACCGCCCTCGAGGACGGCAATCGCCGAGAACGTCGTTCCAAGGTCTATCCCAACGATCCTCTCCTTAGCCATCTTGCTCCTCCTTCCCTGCGCTCTCACTCTTTATCCTCTCCTTGGGCTTAGATCTACTCACCTTGACGCGGCTCGGGCGGAGTAACCGCCCCTGCCGCAGATATCCCCGCTCGAACTCCTCCAGGACGATGTTCGGCTCCCCATCGTGGTCCACGGTGAGGAGTGCCTCATGGAGCGCGGGGTCGAACTGTCTTCCCAGAGCCTCGATCGGCTCGACCCCTTCATTCTCCAGGAGGTGGCGGAACTGTGAGAAGATCTGCTCCATCCCCTCGACGAAGGAGTCCTTATCGTTGTTGTGGTTAAAGCTTTTGAAAGCCCGCTCCAGATTGTCGTAGATCGGGATGAACTTTAAGATGACGCTGTCCTCCATCAATCGCTCCAGCTCCGCCCGCTCGCGGGCGACCCTCTTCTTGTAGTTCTCAAAGTCAGCCTGGAGGTGCCTGATCCGGTCGAGATACTCCCTGTTCTGCTTTTTTAGCTCCTCTTCCTTCGATTCAGCTTGCTCCTGCTCGCTCACTATAGCTTGAGCCTCTTCCTTGCTCTTCTCCTCTTTACCTTCCATCATTCGCTTACCTCCTCGTAGGTCGCACTTCGCTCGGCAGCGGTCAGGATCGTCTGGAGGCGGTTTCCCACGTAGCGGGTTGCGGAGAACGCCTTGGAATAGTCCATGCGGATTGGGCCAAGGGCCCCCAGGACCCCGGAGTAGCCGTAGCCCATGGCGACGATGCTGCAGCGGTGGAGTTCGGGGAGGTGGTTCTCCGTCCCGATGAGTGCGGTGATCTCCCCCTCGCGGCCCACCTGACAGAGGAATTCAGTGAACCGCTGCTCATCGCCGAGGAGCCTGATCACCCCCAGCCAGTCGCCTCCGTCTGCGTGCTCGAGGATGCTTAATAAACCCTCAATGTAGAGGCGGCGCTGGCCCTCGCGGGCGATCACCTCGCCCAGGACCTCGAAGGAGTTCTTCAGGGCGGGTTCGATCCAGCTCCCCTCCTCTTCCTCAAAGAAATGGCGGATCTCGCGGGCGATCTCGCTGAAGGGCTTCCCGCCCAATCGCGCGTTGAGGAGGGCTCCGATCTCCTCCAGCTCCGCCGCGGTGAACTGCGCTGTGATCACCTGGCTCTCGATCAGCCCCAGGTTGGAGACGAGGATCACCAGCAGTTGCTCCGGGCCGAGCCGCGCCAGGGTGATCCGCTCGAGGCGCGTCCCCGCTAATCGGGGTGGGAGGACAAACCCGACCAGCCCGGTGATATTTGCCAGGAGAAAGGCCGTGTTCCGGAAGAGTCGCTCCACCTCCTGCCGGGGGAAACGGTAATACTCAGTGATCGCGTGCTGCTCCTGTTTCCCCAGCTCGGATAGCTCCAACAGCCAATCGACGAAGAAGCGGTAGCCCTTCTCTGTCGGGATTCGACCGGAGGAGCTATAGGGTTTTTTAATGTAGCCCTGCTCCTCGAGGTCGTGCATCTCATTGCGGACCGTAGCCGAGCTGACCCCCAAGCCATACTCCTCAAGCAGCGTCTGGGAGCTCACCGGCTCGCCGCTCCTGATGTATTGGTCCACGATCTGCTTTAGGATGAGCCTCTTCCTTTGGTCCATCATCTTTAGCATTCACCAAGACCGACTGCTAATATATGATACCGTCGCCACGGGGGGCTGTCAAGGAGAGGAATATGCGATTGGGAGGTTCCCGATAGAGCGGAGCCATTGGGGAGGAGAGGGGACTACTTCGCCTTAACTCTCTTCTTCCTCTTCCCCCGTTGCTTCATCAGTCTTTGTGTCTGCTTAAATCGCTTGAGCAACCGATTGACCTCTTCTACATTTGTCCCGCTCCCCCGGGCGATCCGCCGCTTCCGTGAGCCGTTGAGGCTCTGAGGGTGGGACCGCTCCTGGTGGGTCATGGAGTTGATGATCGCCTCAACCTTGCCTAACTCTTTATCCTCTCTCTCGATGTTCCCTGTCCGGGACCCCATCTGCCGGGCCTGCTTCAATTGGTCCAAAAAATCCTGGAGCGTGAACCTCGCTTCAGATCGGGCCTTGCTCTTAGACTTAGCCTGCTTGGTTTTGAACCGGGCGGCGAGGCGGCGCTCGCGGTGGGAGGGTGAGGGAGGCCCTTCAAGCCCCTCGCGGAGCTCCAGGCGCGGTTTGAAGAGGTAATTGACGATCTGCTCCTGGATCCGCGCCAGCATCCCCTGGAAGAGAAGGAAGGACTCGCGGGTGAACTCGACCAGAGGGTCCCGTCCGGCGTAACCCCGCCAGCCGATCCCCTCGCGCAGCTCATCCAGCTCCCAGAGGTGCCTGCGCCAGTTCTCGTCGATGATGTTTAAGATCATCCAGCGGCCGACCTCGGGGAAGTGCTCCCCCAGCCGCGCGGCCTGGGCACGGTAATTCTCCATCAAGAATTCTTCGACGATCTCCTGGTAGTCCTCACGGCGGAGGTTGTTCTGGCTGACTCGCGAGGGGTCGAGCGGGGCATTCTGGAACTCGGAGAGCGTCTGCCTAAGGCCCGCGAGGTCCCACTCACCACTGTCGGGGAGGTATTCCTCCACCATTCCCGCGGCATACTCCTCCAGAATCCCGCGGAGATACTCCTCCAGTTCCTGGGGATCGGCCTCCTGGCCGAGGAGGAAGCGGCTCCTTAAGCTATAGATGACATCGCGCTGCTTGGCCATGATCTGGTCGTATTGAAGCAGGCGCTTGCGGATCCCGAAGTTCCGTTCCTCGACCTTCTTCTGCGCCCGGCGGACCGCTCTCGTTAATAGATCGTGGGTGATCGCCTGTCCCTCCTCCATCCCCAGGCGGGCCATGATCGCCCCCATCCGCTCGCCGCCGAACAGTCTGATCAGTTCATCCTCCAGGGAGATGAAGAACTGCGAGGAGCCAGGGTCGCCCTGCCGCCCAGCACGCCCACGGAGCTGATCGTCGATCCGGCGGGACTCGTGGCGCTGGGCCCCGATGATCTGCAGGCCACCGAGCTCGGCCACCCCCTCGCCCAGCTTGATATCGACACCGCGGCCGGCCATGTTCGTTGCTACCGTAATGGCTCCTCGCTGCCCGGCGTCCTTAATAATTTCAGCCTCCTTCTCATGATATTTGGCGTTGAGGACGTTGTGTTTCAACCCCCGGCGCTTCATCAGCCGCGAGAGGCGCTCTGATTTTTCAATGGAGTTGGTGCCGATCAGGACCGGCCGCCCCTGCTTGTGCAGCTTTTCCACTTCAGCGACGATCGCCTTGAACTTGGCCTCTTTAGTGCGGAAGAGGACGTCGGGCAGGTCTTTTCTGATCATCGGCTCATTCGTGGGGATGACGACGACATCCATCCCGTAGATCTCCTTGAATTCGTCCTCCTCGGTCTTGGCTGTGCCGGTCATCCCGGCGATGCCTTTGTATAATTTAAAATAATGCTGCAGTGTGATCTGGGCGAGGGTCTGGCTCTCGCGGCGGATCTCCATCCTCTCCTTAGCTTCAATCGCCTGATGGAGCCCATCGGAGTAGCGCCGGTCGGGCATCAGCCGCCCGGTGAACTCATCGACGATGATCACTCTTCCGTCCTTGACGATGTAGTCCACATCCCTGTTGAAAAAGATCCGCGCCCGGAGGGCCACCTCCAGATGATGCAGGAGATCGATATTCTCCGGAGAGTAGATGTTATCCACGTGGAGGAGCTCCTCGGCCTTGCGCACCCCGGCCTCGGTGAGCGTGACGCTCTTGACCTTCTCGTCCAGCTCGAAGTCTGCGTCCTGCTTAAACAAGGGGGCAACACTGGCAAATTTCTTATACAAGCGGGCCGACTCCTCGGTCGAGCCGGAGATGATCAAGGGGGTGCGAGCCTCATCGATCAAGATATTATCGACCTCGTCGATGATCGCATAATCAAGGTCAGTCTGGACCCGTTGCTCGAGGGAGACCGCCAAATTGTCTCTTAAATAATCGAAGCCGAACTGGTTGTTCGTCCCGTAGATGATGTCGCACTGGTAGGCCGCCTTGCGCTCCTCGGGCTCCATCCCCTCCTGGATCAGGCCCACTTTCAAGTCCAAGAACTCGTAGATCGGGCCCATCCATTCGCGGTCGCGCTTGGCGAGGTAGTCGTTGACGGTGACTATATGAACTTTACCCACGAGGGCATTGAGGTAGGCGGGCATCGTTGCGACCAGCGTTTTGCCCTCGCCGGTCTTCATCTCAGCGATCCGCCGCTGGTGGAGGACAACTGCTCCGAGGACCTGGACGTCGAACGGGCGCATCCCCACCTGCCGCTCGGCGACCTCGCGGACTACGGCGAAGGCCTCTGGTAGGATATCTTCTAGAGTCTCGCCCTGCTGAAGGCGTCCGCGGAACTCTGCGGTCTTCCCCTGGAGCTCGGCGTCGCTCTTTCTCCCAATCTCCTCTTCGAGCTCATTGACCGCCTCCAGATATGGCTGGAGCTTCTTCAGCCGCTGTTCGTTGGTCTCACCGAAGATCCAATCGACCGTCCGCTTGAGAGCCTCAAAGGACATACCGACTTATTTTAGGCCAGAGCGGGGATGCTTGCAAGCTCAAAACCCTTGGAGGATTTTCTCAATGGCCTTCTTCTCCTCCTCCAGCAGGGCGATCTCGTTGGTCAGCCCGGCATACTTGTCCAGGGTGAGGCGGCCTCGCTCCTTCAAGGACATAAGCTGGCGGCGGTCACGGTCCAATCTCTCCCCGACGATCTTGAGAGCGGTCTCCAGGTCGAGCCGCGCCAGACCCTCGTTGCCCTGATCACGGTAGATCTTGGCCCGCGTGACATAGGCCCGCTCGTAGTCTTTATGTTGGGCGATCAGCTCATTGAGCCTTCCCAGGGCCTTATTGAGGTCTCCCCGCTCCCGCTCGATCACCGCCGCCAGATACTGAGCATCGAGCCTCCGCGAGGGCGCTGGCGACATCGCCAATAGTTCGTTTACATAATCCATCGCCCGCTCATACTCCCCCCGGTTGAGGTAGAGTTGGGCCAGTTGCAGATAGGTCGGCTCGACCTTGAAGCTCTTCAAGGATCGTTTGAGGAGCTTTAGGCTCCGGTCGAGCAATTCCTGATCGTTCTGCACCTCGCCCAACTTATGGTCGATCGAGCCGAGCCAGTAGAGCACGCTCCGCGGCTGGAAGTCGAGTGCCAGGCTCTGCTCCAGCTCGTCCTTGGCCTGCTCGATCTTCCCATATTTGAGGTCGCGCTCCCCGCGGTCGAGGTAGGTATTGCCCCAAAAATCGCGATAGGCCAGGGTCGTGACGGAGATGCCCAGTGCCAGGACGACTGCGAGGATCGCGAAGCTCGCTCGACGGCCGATCTTTAGTTCGTGTAAACATGTAAACGTGTAAACGTGTGCACGTTCGTGGAAGTATTTTGAATTGAGCAACCCCAGCAGCAAGATGAAATCCAAAGCCGAGGCCGGAAGGTGCAGGGGGAAGCTGACCAGGGCATGGGTCAGGACGGCGATGACACCCGCGAGCAGGGCCAGTATCATGAATCGATCCTTGGCCTCTGCTCCTCCCAGTCT
>Ga0114934_10001292_pt1 | contig 16232 bp, 14 predicted proteins | sample 4SBtaG_2_FD_99695 | JGI IMG/M metagenome (GOLD analysis project Ga0114934, IMG submission 99695) | Deep subsurface microbial communities from Kolumbo volcano to uncover new lineages of life (NeLLi) - 4SBTROV10_white metaG | ecosystem: Environmental > Aquatic > Marine > Volcanic ... | reverse complement strand
TGACGATCATGGCAGCCATAGAGCGCGGCGAGGGCTCGCCTGACAACGTGGTGCGCGGCTGGCTGACCAAAGCGCTGAACGCATCACGCGGACCACAGTGGATTTGCGGATCGTGCAAGCATATTCACGGCACCTGGGCGCCGGTGTGTGAGAATTGTTCACATTTTGATACGCTTGAATGGGACACGCCGCCGCCGGGCAACGAGGCGCAGGGCCGGTCCACCGAATTACTGCCGCTGATTGTCGGGTCTTTGGATGACAGCCGGGAGCCGGAGCCGTCTGCCGAGGATGTTTCCATTGCGGGCGGCGACGAAATGGCAAACGATATGGACGGCATCATGGATGACCCGCCCGTTTTGCCGGGCCTGCCATCGCAAAAAGCATAGAAATACCGCTACAGTTGGCATTCAAAACTTGATAGAACAACACCGGCGCCGCTGTAGCTCAGCTGGTAGAGCACGTCATTCGTAATGACGGGGTAGCAGGTTCGAGTCCTGTCAGCGGCACCATTGCCAAAATATGGACACCCGGCGAGAAAGACCGTAGGCTGATGTAATTAGTTGAAACCAGATGCCAAATTAATTGCATTGTCCCTAGGATCCGGAGAATTGATCTGATGTTTAATTTTGTCCGCAGTCCGCTTTTTGTGGTTTTGGCAGCGCTTCTTTTCACGCCGGCAATTGCAGATGCGCAGGCCTGCATTGAAAGGATTGATGGTGAGAGCGGCATTTACAGAGAAGGCGTTTACGCGCAGCCGGTGCAGTTTCTGGCCTCCTATTTCACCCAGATAACAGAGCGCGACATCGTCAATTCCAGCGGTGCAAGACTAAGCGGGTTTCGCCAAATCATTCAACAGGACCGGGCCAATGTAAACAAATACAACAAACCGGATTTTGTTTTGATGTCTGATGGAGAAACCGACGAGAACGGCAATTTCATCGAATGGAAATTGTTTGACAAAAAGGATCCGTTTTTTGTGACACCCCAGCGCCGCGCCTTGCTGCAGACCATGCCACTGATATTCGCCTGTGGCGATGACGGGCTTCCGCGCAACTCTGAAAACAGCGCCGATTTTAAGTTCTGGACGGACGCCATCGAGATCGGACAGGTGCCCGGCTCTTTGGGGCTGATCGTGTTTCCACTGCCACAGGGCGGGTATGGGTTTCATTTCAGTTTTGCCGGTTGATCTGCTTTTTGCCGGTTCCAACAAACAGTTAGGAAACGAACCTCTATTCGCTCAACATCCGTTCTATACGGTCAAGAACAACCATTGCCGGCAGGCACTGCGTCACAGAACTGTTGGGTTCGCGCCCCTCGCGGATTGCGCTGACAAACTCGCGGTCAATCAGTTCAATGCCATTGTTGCTGACCGCCACACCGGACAGATCAACCGGCACCTCGCGCCCGTCCACCAGATCGTCATACCGGGCAATCCAGGTGCCGGTGTCGCAGATATAGCGAAAAAACGTGCCCAGCGGGCCATCGTTGTTGAATGACAGCGACAGAGTGCAAATCGCGCCTTTGGGGGTTTTCATGACAATGCTCATGTCAAGCGCGATGCCCAGTTCCGGGTGTTTTGGGCCCTGAACGCCATAAACCTCTGACACTTTTTCGCCGGTCTGATACTGAAAAAGATCAACGGTATGACAGGCGTGGTGCCACAACAGGTGGTCTGTCCAGCTGCGCGGATTTCCGGCGGCGTTGATGTTTTTGCGGCGAAAAAAATAGGTTTGCACATCCATCTGCTGAACCGAAATTTCGCCGTTTGAGATTTTATTGTGTATCCACTGATGCGAGGGATTAAAGCGGCGCACGTGTCCCACCATCGCAACCAACCCGGTTTCCGCCTGCACCTGCACCAGCTTTTGCGCGTCGTGCAGGTTGTCTGACATGGGAATTTCGACCATCACGTGCTTACCGGCCCGCAGGCACTGTATGGCCTGGGCGGCGTGCAACTGGGTGGGTGTTGACAGTATGACCGCGTCCACATCGTCACGGGCAAGGCTTTCGGCCAGATCGATGGTCGCATGATCAATGCCGCGCTGTTTGGCGAATGCTTTCGTGGCTTCCAACACCCGGCCGACGACCGATGTGACATTCACGCCGTCAATTTTCGCCAGCGCATCAAGATGTTTTTGCCCAAAGGCACCGGCGGCACCGGCCACGCAGATGTTCATGTTCCGGCCCTCTGATCAACTGTTGCCAATTGCAGCCTAGCGCCTTCACGGCGCGGCGTCTATTTGCGCGCACCACAATTATTGTTGCGCCATCGGCCAACAATCCGCTTGGCCCACGGCAGTTTTACGCTATCAAGACAGCATCGGCCCCGTAGCTCAGCTGGATAGAGCGGCCCCCTCCTAAGGGGCAGGCCAGAGGTTCGAATCCTCTCGGGGTCGCCAAAAGCCAAATTGATAATTGGATCGCATACCGCACACGGTGGTCTTGAGTCCTGACTGGACCCACCTTGGAATTGATGCGTGCGCTCGAAATATTATTCTCGCGACGGATGCGGTATCCGGGAGCTTTTGAATAAAGGTGAAGGGCTCTGGTGAAGCGGAGAAGTCGGTCATTTCGGCATGACGCGCTTCAGAGTTGGATCGATGACGACGGAGGTGTCTTCTCTTGCACTTTAAAGTCTTGTCCCGCAGAATTGGGTGTGGCGCGGGAGGGTGCGAATGTTGAAGTTTCTGCTGTCGCGACCCGCCTGGGCGAGTTTGTGTCTAACGGTTGTAACAACCCTATTGACAGTTTTCGCTACCGTATTTTTGACGGTCGAAGGTGACGTCGCGCAGGCATTGAAAGGCACTTCCAAGGCGTTTTTGGCGCACAGTGAACTTGAAGCAAAATTCGGTGCACCATCCAAGGACGAAATATTCTTTGTGCGGGCAAAGGATTTCGGCGATCCCAAGACGTTTGCCGCACTTGAAGATTTGGTGCTTGGGTTTCAGTTGGCTGACAGCACAAAAGCGGTTCTAAGCATCTTTACGCTCCCGAATACGGAGGGCGTTGGCCTGAGTTATCTTGCAGGGACAGAGATGTCCGCGCTTCCGCCTGACAAGCGGCTTGACTCGTTGCTGGAAGTATCGCCGCTTGCCCAGTTTCTCATTTCACCGGACCGAAGTGCTGTGCTTTTGACTGTCATCCAGGATCAGTCAGCGACCGCTCAGGATCGAATATTGGAATTGGAACACGAGATTGCCGCCGCCGACCCTGCTTTGACGGTCAAATTTGTCGGCCTTGCGGCGCTTCAACGGGAGATTAGCGCAGCGCTTGTCACCGACCAATTGATCATCACCCCCGCAGCAGGCTTGTTGTGCATTGCCATCGCGCTGTTTTTGTTCCGGTCTTGGCGGGCTGCCGTGGTTTGCGCAATCCCAAGCATACTTGGCCTCGGATGGACGCTGGGCGTTATTGCGGTGCTTGGGCTGCCAATCACGCCATTTATGGCAATCGTTCCCACGTTGATTATAATCCTCGGGATTGCAGATAGTGTTCATGTGTTCCACGCTGTAATGAACCATGCAAAAGAAACTGACACAAAATCGGCGGTCGCAATTGGCTTGCGTGAAACAATGCCGGCGGTGATACTGGCTGCGTTGACCACAGCGCTGGCATTCTTTTGCCTGGTGTTCGTCGGCTCGCCTACAATAACTGATTTAGCGCTTGTTGGGCCAATCGGGATGGCACTGACAACGCTTGCCGTGTTCTTTGCTATGCCGCCTGCAATATTACTTCTCTATGGGCGCAAACCGTTGGCAAAAGCACAACCTTTGAAATTTCGATCCCTGACAACCATAGCTTTGGCTCTGCTTTCCCGAAATCGGGCCGTTTCATTCTTCGCGTTTATTTCTTTTGGGGTATTATTAGTCGTTCAGACTCAAACCGTAATCGGCTACCGTCCCATGGACCATGTGCCCCGCGGAGGAGAATTCCAAAAAACGCTCGCCGATCTGAACGCCGTACTGCCAGGCAGCGACGTGAATTTTGCTATTTTGAACGCCGCTGACCCATTGCCAGGGACATCCGTTGAAGACCACGAGATGCTCTCGCGGGCGGGCAAGGCGTTGTATGGCACCGAAGCGGGTATTTACTATTCACAAGATGAAGGCAGGACCGATAGCGCCATTTACAGGCGGTTTGAAAGTGAGGATGGCAGCGTCTTTGCGCTACCGGTGATCAGGCCGCTAGACAGGACTTGGGTAGAAGTGCTTGCCACTGCCGAACAAATGCGCGATGCGCTGCTTGAGGTCGGGATCGATGATGCAAGGATTGCGGGTTATTCGCTGATGTCCAGCGTCGAGCTGCCCATCGTCGTACGAGAACTGCGCGTTGCCTTTTACGTCGCTGTGACGCTGGTTACGGTGTTGGCCGCTGTGCTACTTCGGTCTATCCGAATTTCGCTTCTGTCTCTTGTCCCAAATCTTATTCCAATACTTGGTGTTGAGGCTTGGCTGGTTCTGACCGATCGACCTCTAACCGTCACCGGTGCCCTTGCATTTACGATCGCTTTTGGCATCGCTGTGGACGACACGATTCATTTGCTAAACCGTCTGCGGCTCGAGCGCAAAAGGGGTGCCCCTATTGACCGCAAGGCAATCGAGCTTGCGCTGCGTGCGGTTACAGCCCCGATCATGATCACCAGTCTGGTATTACTGGCCGGTTTTACAGTGACGGCGTTCAGCCAATTGCCCAGCGTTTCAGTTTTTGGACAACTTACCGCTGCTGCCATGGCTTTGGCGCTGATCGCGGATATCTTTCTTTTTCCAAGTCTCCTTTGTTGGGGCGGAATTGGAGCGCCAACAAAATGATTCGTATACTTGCGCTCGCCATTTTTATAGTTCCGAGCGTGTCGCGGGCCGATTTTGCACTTTCCGATATGATCGGCGCTTGGGCCGGAACGGGCGTTTATTCCGAAGCGCTGTCGCAAGCCAAGATGAAATGCAAGCTGACTATGCTGGGCGATGCCAAGAAGGTGACGATGTCCGGACGCTGCGGCTCCACCTTGGGTGCGGGGAATGTGGTGCTGGACTTCGTCAGGCAAGAAGACGGTCAGATCGTTGTTCACGCTGGTGGTGACGCGCTGCAACCGGCATCTGAAATTGGCGAATTAGTCGGGCGATTCACGGACGATCAGCTAATTGTAACCGGTGCCGCTGGACACGAAAGTGTCAAAATGCAACTCATACTCGATGCAGATGGATCGATATTTTTTGCAACAGAGCGGAAATGGTTGACCGGCAAAAGCAGTTCAGAAATCACGTTGGTTCGACGCTAGTTGCAGGGGTCGGTATGCGGCGGAATATCATGAGCAATATCGACTGGAGTAAATAGTTGACTGACAATTCCGATGACGAGATTGGTAGCGCGCTGGAACAGCCATTCAGCCATCTACAATGGTACCTCAACAAGGCTAAAAACACTGTCTACCTTGCCGCCGAAAGCAGTAAACCAATAAGCAAAGAAGACTTTCATCAGATTGTCATCTTGATCAGGAAACTGGCTCCACAGTTGAACTGTAAAGCAGACAAAAGAGGCAAGCGCCACGTGGTGGTGGAATCCGATCAGAAGACAATTTGCAAGTATGAATCGACGGACGATTTGTATGAATCTTTGGCGGATTTCATTGACGATAATCTGTCAATCTATTCCGACCCGGATTTACCTAATTTCCGGGCGGCGTGTTTCAATCTCGCTGAACCTAAGGACGACGCTTTGCAGTCTATTTATGTTTGTTGTTCCTCTCACGCTTTGATGGAGGGGTCAGAAAGCGCACGCATATTGCGCACAAGGCAAACTGTTTATCACGCCGGCCGGTTGTCAGCTGGGCTGGGATTTTTAACGAAACTCTCTATCGCATTTGCAGGTTTGATCCTTGCTCCATTTCATCTTGCCGCCTCTCGTTTTAACTGGAAAGGCGCAACTGAAGGCAAATGGGTTGTTGTCGATCTTGATCGAAAAAGTGTTAAAAAATTGGCGCGGCAGTTCGGTGTCCGCCAGCGTAGCATTCTTTTTTCGCTACCACTTTTTGGGCTTCACCTGGTAAAATCCCTGCCCAATCGGACCAACAAAAAGACGCAACTTGTAAGTTACGCAACGCATCCTGACACCAAAACCACCTTGGAAGACACGGCACTTAATCTGCGAATGCAGGCGGGACGGATTCCCACCGCCGAAACCTATTCGGCGCATTTGCAGGAAATCGACAAAGTACTAAGCAAGGAAGATACAACAGAAGTTTACAGTCAGGCATTCTATAACTCCATTCTGGGAATTCATCGAGTTTTGGAACCCATCTTTCCGTTTTTGTACGGCCAACGCTTCTTTACTTACGTCCCATATGATTTTGTGTTGTCGCTTTTGCCGCCGCACGTAACCGGCGGGGTGTTTCGCAAGTTTTTTGACAGGTCAGTTTTTTGCGGCGCGTACACGCCGGGCGTAAATACGTGCGTGTTCGTGCCCTACCGAAATGGAGTTAGCCTAAACTTGTATGTCGATCCGCAGATGCTTGAAAATATAGACGCGTTTTGTGCGTTTCTCAGCGATCTCGGCATCAATTGCCGTCGCGTTGTATAAGCCTAAGAATCAAATTGGCTTATGTTTGCGTGCTGTCAGTCGTGCCAGGATCGGCTTACTTGGTCGCAGCGTGCCATGAAAATCCAGCTCGACCGGCGCATCGCTTTCCAGCGTCCAGTCAAAAGCCTGCGCGATCATCGATATTGCGGTCGACATCTCAACCATCGCAAAGTGTTTTCCAAGGCAAACGCGAGGCCCCGCACCGAATGTTGCAAAAGCACCCCTGTGCAAAAGCTGTCTTGCCATTGGCCGTTCGACTGATGGCGAAAATTTATCTTCTGCCGGCCAGTATTCTTTGTCCCGCTGAGCAATGAACGGGCAGATGATAAGCATACTGTTGGCCCGGATTTCGTATCCGTCAATTTGGCAGTCTGAATTTGCTTGCCGGGCCATCATGGCCACAGGAGGAAATAGCCGCAACGCCTCGTTCACAACCTCTGTTGCAAATGGCAGGTCATTAATCATTGAATTTCGGTTATCTGGCTTTTGCAGAGTATCGGCCTCGGAACGCAGATCTTTCAGAACATTGGGATACCGAGGCAATAAGTACATCAAAAACGTCATCGTCCGCGCGGTGGTCTCAAATCCCGCGAAATATAAACTGATAATCTCGTCACGAAGCTGTTTGCGATCATTGCCTTTAAGAGCGGTGAAGATCTTTGCGTTCATATTGCTTGCGTCGGGTTGCGCTTTGGACTGGTCTATCAGAAGATCAATGAAGCTATCGATTTTTTGGAGGGAATGTTTGAACTTTCGATTGTTTGATGTCGGGATAATCAATGGCGCGCTTAACGGGTCAGAAGTTATGTCAGCGACAAATGCAAATGCAAATTCAAACGCGTCCACGATGTCGTCGTGTCCGGTTGTCAGATCAACACCAAAGGCCGCGCGAGAGATGACCCGCATTGTGAGGCGAGTCATTGTGTGGCCGATGTCCACCGGCGCACCTTCAGAAGCGAGAAAATTGATTTCTTCCAGACCGGCCGCAACCGCGTCATATATTGATCTGGAATAAGCATCGATGGCGGTGGGCGCAAACAACGGATTCAAACGATGTCTTTGCGTTGCCCAGTGATCTTTGTCGGTTGTAATTAACCCCTCGCCCAGCAGTTTTTTTAACCCCGCATACCCAAGGCCCTTGCGCATATTCCGGTTCTGGGTGACTAAAACCTCGTAAATTGCTTTTGGGGAAGCAAATGCCCAGATATCCATTGGCCCCAATCCAAGCTTGATCGTGTCGCCGTACTTTGCATGGGCGCCGCACCAAAATGTCAGCGGATCCGTGCCACGCATACCGATAATACTGCTGACGACAGAAAATCCCCTCGGCCCTGGCGCTTGCTTCGCGGTCAATTCTATCTCTCGTTTTGATAAAAAGTTCGGTACGAACCGAACAGTGTTTGCCCGAATTGTTCTTTCTAATCAAGGCATATGGAACACGATCGCGAGGATAGTCACCGCATATTGGCCTCGCCGCAACGATACTAGAGCCGCGTCCTTTTTATCTGAATCAGCGGAGCGGCTCTATCCTTTTGATCTTGCGCGCAATTTATTCCGAAAACCGGTGCCCATTTTTCGGATTGCGCTTTAGGAAGTTTTTAACCCGCGGCAGCAAGCGATCGGAATGAAATTACCAATTGCGCCTTCCGGGCAATAGCTCCACTTTCGCACAGGAGCCAGCTTATTCATAAGACAAGCCCTTCACCCTTATTCATAATCTCCCGGTTTCTTTCGGATACGGTAGCCCGTCGTTTTATTGGCCACAGCGTGAATTGTTGCACAGCTAAACCAAAAATGGTGCTTTTGATAAACCAAGAATGGTGCATTTGATCCCTACAGCATATGACTTACGCAAGAACAGGTTATGCGTCGCATGGATGTCAGAGCGCTCAATTCAGTGCTTGAAGAGATTGAAACCAGAATGAAACTGAAATATGGAGTTACGCTCGTTTGAGACAACCGATATATTAAAAGTGGGGCAAAATGATTGGAGGCACAGTAAAGCGTCGCGAAAGAATATCGGACCGGCTGTATGGTGATTTGCGGAACGGAATATTGTCAGGTGATTTTCCGCCCAAAAGTTTCTTGCCAACCGAAGCCAGTTTGGCCCTTGATTACGGGGTATCCAGAACAACCGTGCGGGTGGCGCTTGATCAACTTAAGAATGAAGGGTTTGTGAACTCTAGACAGGGGTCAGGAACAATTGTTGCCAACTTGGTTGCGGTAAAAATAGAATCCGTGGAGTCAGCCGAAAATCTGGCGGAACTTGAAAAGTGCTACGAATGCCGAATCATTTTTGAACCGGAAATTGCTGCTATTGCTGCTAAGCGAAGAACCGGTAGCGATATAGTTTATTTTAAGAATCATCTGAACGCCCTTGAAAAACTTCTTGAAACGAAAAGCGTTCACACTGCCGAAGACACCAGTTTTCATCTTTATCTGGCGACCCTCTCGGGCAACAATTTTCTGGAGTCGATCATGAATTCGCTCCGGCCGTATATTTTGTTTGGAATGAATCTGATCAAGGTTCTGCCAACAGTCGAACGGGAAATTCATGTAATGGAATCGCTGCTTGAACACCGGCGGATCGTTGGTGCTTTGATCAACGGTGACAGCGCGCAGGCAAGAATTTTTATGCTTCAGCATCTGGAAATTACGCACCGGCGTATTTTCAAGTGATGCAGATCGCGCCATAGGCCCACAGAATCATGACCAAAATCAGGTAAACAACAAGCTTTTGCCCGATTTGCCAACCCGTGTGTCACCCGAGTGGAATGCCATTTGTTTTGAGAAACAAATTGGTTTTTATTTGTCTGTTTGCTAGGATAAGTTGCGATTTCGCAAAATAATAAGATTAGGGAGATGAAATATGTCAGATAAACTGAATCGTAGAAAATTCCTTCGGGGAGGTGCCGTAGCTGCTGCCGGTGCCGGAGCTTTGGCCGCGCCGTCAATCGCGCAGGCTCAACCTGTCATTTTGAAAATGCAAGCGGCCTGGGGCGGCGGCATATTTCTTGAAGACGCCAAGCACTATGTGGACCGGGTAAATGCCATGGCTGGCGGCGCCCTGCAGATTGATCTGTTGTCCGTTGGTGCTGTGGTAAAAACCAGCCAGATGCAGGACGCGGTTCACCGCGGTGTATTGGACGCTGCCCACTATGTGCCGGCTTATTGGTATTCCAAATCCAAAGCTGCCTCGTTGTTTGGCACCGGCCCGTGTTTTGGCTGGTCATCCCAGGAAGTTCTAGGTTGGGTTCACTATGGTGGTGGACAGGAACTGTTCGAAGAACTGATGGACAAACTGCAACTGAATGTTGTGTCCTTCTTCAACAGCCCGATGCCGGCCCAGCCACTTGGTTGGTTCAAAGAAGAGATCAAAGACAGCTCGCAGATGAAAGGTCTTAAGTACCGGACCGTTGGTCTGGCCGCCGACGTGCTGCTTGAAATGGGCATGTCAGTTGTTCAGTTACCCGGTGGCGAAATTCAACCGGCGATGAAATCCGGTTTGATTGACGCAGCTGAGTTTAACAATCCGACGTCTGACCGTGACTTTGGTATGCAGGATGTGTCTAAACACTATCACTTGGCCTCTTTCCACCAATCTCAGGAATTCTTTGAGGTTACGTTCAATAAGGATAAGTTCAACGCTCTACCGGATGAACTGCAGGCCATTCTGAAATATGCTTCAGAAGCTGAAAACGCCAATTTCTACTGGTACAGCACCAAGCGTTATGCAGAAGATCTTGTCACTCTGCGGGACGAGCAAGGCGTAAACGTTTACCGGACACCGGATTCGGTTATGTCGGATCAGCTTAATGCCTGGGATGTGGTGCTGGAACGGCTTGAAGCGGATGATCCGTTCTTTGCAAAGGTTATCAAATCGCAGAAAGCCTATGCAAAAGATGTGATGAACTATCTGAACCTGAACGCGCCTGATTACAAACTGGCCTATAACCACTACTTCGGCTAGGTTAGGCACAATCACCAATCAATTACCGGGGGCCGCTGAAAGGCCCCCGGCGTCTATGCTGCGGTGATTTTGGGGGCAGTCTTGGAAAAATTCGTTCGCTCAGTTGAAAGTCTCAGCGTCTGGGTCGGTCGGGCCTTTGGCTGGTGCATCCTCATTCTGACCTTTTCGGTCTCTTACGAAGTATTTGTGCGCTATGTGTTGAATGCGCCCACGGTTTGGGTGTTTGACATGATGGTTCAGATGTATGGCGCAATATTCCTGATGGCAGGTTCATATGCGCTGGCCCAAGACTCCCATGTGCGCGGAGACGTGTTGTACCGGTTGTTTTCGGTTCGGTGGCAGGCGCGGCTGGATTTCGTTCTTTATCTGTTGTTCTTCTTTCCGGGCATGCTGGCGTTATTCTGGTACGGCTGGGAAATTGCATCCGACAGCTGGCGTTATAAGGAAGTAAGCTGGAACAGCCCGGCGCGGATCCAGATATATTATTTCAAAACGCTGATCCCGCTGGCCGGTGGCCTGTTGATGCTGCAAGGCCTCGCCGAGCTTGTCCGATGCTGGCACGCCATGAAAACCGGCGTGTGGATGGAACGCCTTGAAGATGTAAAAGACACTGAAGAAATGTTGTTGCATCAACCCGAACACCCAAAAGAGGGCCAGCCAGGCGGCTGATTTTCCAAACGAAAGACTAAGAATATTATGACAGACCCTCAAGTCGCCATTCTTATGCTGTTCCTGTTTATCGGGCTGGTGATGCTTGGATTTCCGATTGCTTTTACGCTTTTGGCTATGGGCGTCGGATTTGGCTATTATGCCTATTTTCCCGGTGGTATTGACTCGGTTTCGGATATTTTCAGCAATAATATTTTTTATTTGCTGAACCAGAATACCTATTCAGTGATGGAAAACGATACTTTGGTGGCGATTCCGCTGTTTCTGTTCATGGGTTATGTGGTGGCGCGTGCCAACATCGTTGACCGCCTGTTTTTTTCGCTGCAGATGGCCGCGCATAATTTGCCCGGTTCAATGGCGATTGCGGCCCTGATCACCTGTGCGGTGTTTTCAACCGCAACCGGGATCGTGGGTGCGGTTGTGACGCTGATGGGGCTGCTGGCCTACCCGGCGATGGCCAACGCCAATTACGACAAAAGTTTTGCCTCTGGGGTGATTTGCGCCGGGGGGACATTGGGCATTCTGATCCCGCCCTCGATCATGCTGATCGTTTATGCGGCAATTGCCGAGTTGTCACCGCTGCGGCTGTATGCGGCGGCGGTGTTTCCCGGCCTGATACTGGCGGGGTTTTACATTGTTTATGTGCTTATTCGGGTTTATTTGAATCCGTCCATTGCGCCAAAACCAAAACTGGAAGATGTGCCGCCGGTTTCAAAAATATATCTGGATCTGCTGGTTTCTTTCGTGCCGCTGACGGTTCTTATCGCCTTGGTTTTGGGATCAATTCTGGGCGGCCTTGCCACACCGGCCGAAGCTGCCGCCATGGGTGCTTTTGGGGCGTTGATTTTGGCGGTGCTGTATCGCTCGTTGACATGGCAAAAGATGAAAGAAAGCGTATTTCTGACGGCAAAGGCCACGGCGATGGTGTGCTGGCTGTTTGTGGGTTCGTGGACATTTGCGTCGGTGTTTTCCATCCTTGGCGGTCATACGGTGATCGAGCACTGGGTGTTGGGAATGAACCTTGAACCCTGGCAGTTTCTGGTCTTGGCGCAGCTGATTATTTTCTTCCTGGGTTGGCCACTGGAATGGTCTGAAATCCTGATCATCTTTGTCCCCATATTCCTGCCTTTGTTGGGAATATTCGATGTAAACCCATATTTCTTTGCGATGCTTGTGGCCCTGAACCTGCAAACTTCGTTTTTGACACCACCTATGGCGATGTCGGCCTATTACCTAAAAGGCGTTCTGAAAAAACGGATAGAGTTGATTGATATTTTCAAGGGCATCCTGCCTTATCTGGGGATTGTGATTGCCAGCATGGTGCTGATGTATCAGTTCCCGGCGATTGCGCTGTGGTTCCCGGACTATCTGTTTGGCGAGTACATCCCGTGAATTGGCTTAAAATGGGACAATCATATGCCTAACGCGCTTTCGGCAAATGAGGCGGTGCGGAAAATAAAAGAAGGCTCGCTGAGTTCTGTTAAACTGGTCAAGGCCTGTCTTGCCCGCATTGAGGAAACCGACGGCCAGCTAAAGGCTTGGGTGCATCTTGATCCAGCGCATGCTTTGAAACAAGCCGAAGAACTGGACCAGATTCGCCGCGCCGGTCGCCCGGTCGGGCCGCTGCACGGCGTTCCGGTGGGCATTAAGGACATCATCGACACGAATGATTTCGCAACGGAGCGCGGCACGAAAATTTATTCCGGCCGCCGGCCTGAAAAAGATGCGGCATTGGTGGAGCGCCTGCGTGAAGCGGGCGCGGTTATTCTGGGAAAAACCGCAACCACAGAGTTTGCGTTCATGCACCCCACTGACACCCGCAACCCGCACAACCCGGATTATTCCCCCGGTGGTTCGTCAAGTGGATCAGCAGCGGCGGTAGCGGGTTTTCACGTGCCTTTGGCCATTGGCACCCAGACAAACGGTTCGGTCATTCGTCCGGCGTCGTTTTGCGGCACCTATGGTTTCAAGCCAACCCGCGGCGTGATTTCGCGCCGGGGTGTGTTGAAGACTTCAGAGAGCTTGGATCAGGTCGGCGTTTTTGCCCGCACTTTGGAGGATGTGGCCTTGTTGGCTGACGTGATTGGCGGTTTTGATGCCTCAGACGCGGCCAGCTACTCAAGGCCGAGGCCAAATATGTTGGTGGGCAGTCAGGCTGCGGTTCCGGTCGCGCCGGAACTGGTATGGTTTGATCTGCCATTCAATGATCGGCTGACCGGTGACGCGTTGGAGGGACTTGAAGAAGTAATTAATGCGCTGGGCGCGCGGGTTGAAAAAATTCCAGTGTCGGACAACATGATCGGACTGGTGGACATCCAAAACACCATCCAGTCCTACGAGCTGTGTCAACATCTGGACAAACAGTTCAAAACCCATTGGGATTTGCTGAGTGAAACGCTGCAATCCGCCGTTCAGCGCGGGCGCAAGATAAGCAAGTCACAGTATAATGAGGCCATCGAAATCATGGCCTCCGGTGTTGAATATTTTGAATTGTTCTTCAAAGATTACGACGCCGTCATCGCGCCAAGTGCCGCAGGCGAAGCGCCAAAATTTGCAGACGGCACCGGTGATCCGATATTTTGCTCAATCTGGACGTTGTGTGGTCTGGCAACCGTCAACTTACCGCTGTTGGTGGGTGAAAATGGCCTACCGGTAGGGGTTCAGCTGATTGGCACTGCCGAGGAAGACGACCGCCTGCTGCGAACGGCAAATTGGCTGTTGCAGGAACTGCAATGAGGTGTAACCTGAAAAGAGGAGGAATAGATCATGATTTCTGATCCGGTCAAAATGATTGCCGGTCTTATCGCCACGTCATTGCTTGTCATTTTTATTGTCGGGCTTGCCTACAGTATTTCAACCGGGTTTGCCGGTTTTTGGGGCGGACTGCCGTTCTGGGTGATCATCACCTTTGTGTTGTCGCTGGCAATCTATGACTATTGGGACGAGTGTCTGCGAAAGAAATAGGAAAATGACCAACCGGCCCGTCGTTTGGATCACGCGCAAACTGAGCCAAGCGACGCTGGACAGGGCGGCGCGATCTTATGATCTGGTTGTGAATTCCGCCGATGGATTGCACAGCGCGGACGACATCATCAAGATGAGCGCCTGTGTGGACGCCATTGTGCCCTGTCATTCCGAAGTGTTTTCGGCTGAAGTTGTAAGCCAACTGGACCCGCGCCTTAAAATCATCGCCAACCACTCTGTCGGGGTGGATCACTGCGATCTGCCCGCCCTGCGAACGCGCGGCATTGTTGTGACAAATACGCCGGATGTGCTGTCAGACGCCACTGCCGAAATTGCCATGTTGCTGATGCTGGGTGCCGCACGACGGGCCGTTGAAGGTGACAGGATCGTGCGGTCCGGCAACTGGGATTTCTGGAGCCCGTCGTTCATGGTTGGCAAACAGGTCAGCGGGCAGACCCTTGGCATCATTGGCATGGGCCGGGTGGGGCAAGTGATGGCAAAACGGGCGGCTGGGTTTGATATGCAGGTGCATTATTTCAATCGCAAACGGCTGCCAGCGGAATTAGAGCAGGGCGCTGTTTATCACGATACCATCGAAGACCTGTTGCCGGTTGCGACATTTCTGTCGCTGCATTGTCCGGCCACACCTGAAACAACCGGTCTGATGAACAACAAGCGGTTTGATCTTCTGCCTGACGGTGCGGTGTTCGTGAATACCGCGCGGGGTGCTTTGGTAGACGAAAGTGCGCTGCTGGCTGCACTGGACAGCGGCAAAGTGGCAGCGGCCGGTCTTGACTGTTTTGTTACAGACCCCGGCGGCAATCCGGCGTTTGCAAATTACGACAACGTTTTCATGCTGCCCCATATCGGCAGCGCCACCCGTGAAACCCGGGATGCAATGGGGTTTCGGGCGTTGGACAATCTGGATATGTTCTTTGCCGGGAAAACACCCAAAGACAGTCTTTAGATTTCAGGCTGAACTGCCGGTCACAGAATTTTTACCGGGACAATCCCCATGAGAGCGACTTTTCCGTGATAATAATTCACAGACCGAAGGATTCAATTTGGAGCGGCGATGAGACATCCTGTATTAGCTTTGTCCGCCTTCGCATTGTCCATGGCGCTTGCCCGTGAAGGTGCGGCGCAGAACTTTGACCAAGGGATGCGGGCCGCTGAAAGTGGTGATTTTGCCACCGCCATTCGCGAGTGGCGCCCGCTTGCCACGCAGGGTCACGCAAAAGCCCAGACATCGCTTGGCTATATGTACGAAAATGGTTTCGGCGTGCAGCAGGACCATTCAGAAGCGGCGCACTGGTACGGCAAGGCCGCAGAGCAGGGGTATGCCAACGCCCAGTTCAATCTGGCGTTCCTTTATGACGTTGGGCGGGGTGTGGGACTGGACGACCTGGCGGCGGCACATTGGTACCAGGAAGCCGGCAATCAGGGCCATGTTTCAGCCCAATACAACCTTGGGCTTATGTATAAAAGCGGCGAGGGCGTGGCGCAGTCTGACGTCAACGCAGTGCGCTGGCTTGGTTTGGCGGCGGTGCAGGGCCATGCTGCCGCCCAGGCGACTTTGGGGTTCATGTATGATCGGGGCAGGGGCGTCGTGCAGGATTATGCAGAGGCGTTGATGTGGTACCGACTGGCCGCAGAACGCGGCCTTGGTTCAGCGCAATTATATCTGGGCGATGTCTACGCCATTGGGTTGGGCGTGTCACAAAGCAATTTATTGGCGTACATGTGGTACGACGTATCTGTTGCAAACGGAAATTTTAACAGTATCGGCGGGCGGGAAAGAGTTGCCGACCGAATGACCCCGGGTGAAATATCTGAGGCGAAAGCTCTGGCCCGCACCTGTAAAGAAACGAATTACGAAAACTGCGGGTGACCTGACAGGCTCAGAATATTCCACAATAACCCCTGCTATCGGGGAAATGGTTTCGAAGCTTACGCAGTTATTGATGAAGCCAATTTTTATTGTTTTGTATCAGAGGTTTAGAATTTCCTTATTCCCCCGCCTAAGGGACAGGCCGGAGGTTCGATTCCTCTTGGG
>Ga0114934_10001291_pt1 | contig 16239 bp, 13 predicted proteins | sample 4SBtaG_2_FD_99695 | JGI IMG/M metagenome (GOLD analysis project Ga0114934, IMG submission 99695) | Deep subsurface microbial communities from Kolumbo volcano to uncover new lineages of life (NeLLi) - 4SBTROV10_white metaG | ecosystem: Environmental > Aquatic > Marine > Volcanic ... | reverse complement strand
GTTTGTTTTGGCGTTTTTGATCGCGCTGTTATTGGTCTCGGGATTAGCCGTGATTTACAGCAAATATGAATTACGCATGCTCTTTAACAATATACAGAAAGAAGAAAGAAAGCTGGATGGCTACGCGGTTGAATGGGGACGCTTACAACTGGAATTGACCATGTTGACGTCTGAAAACCGAGTTGAGCGCATTGCGGCAAGAGAGCTGGGTATGATTTTGCCGCCTCGGGCGTCGATTATCTATATCAAAATAAAATAATGGATTTTGGTCACGATAAAACACAGGAATCTGGGTTTGAAGGACGCCGTATTATCGTTTTAGCCTTATTGCTGCTTGCCATGCTGTCGTTGGTAATCAAAGCGGTTTATTTGCAGGTGGTTGACAAGCCGTTTTTACAAAAACGGGCGTTGCAGCAATACAGCGACATCGTTTCGGTGCCGGCGTATCGTGGACAGATCAAGGATCGGCAAGGTGAATCACTCGCGATCAGTACGCCTGTCCAAGCGGTGATTTTGAAACCAAATAAAGTCGAAGACTGGCGTAAAGTCGAAAAAATTGCAGGCTTGTTAGGCGTTAGCCCAAGAAGAATCCGGTCGATTCAGAAACACAGTGCGAACAAGTCGTTTATATATTTGAAACGTCAGGTTAATCCTGATCTGGCTGAGCAAATCAAACAGATGAATGTCGCTGGTATCGGTTTTGAAAAGGCGCTGAAGCGTTTTTATCCAGCCGGAGAAGTCGCAGGACATTTAGTCGGCTTTACCAATATTGATGATGTCGGCCAGGAAGGTATTGAGCGCGCGTATGACGCTGTTTTGAAAGGGCAAGCCGGGGCAAAAAAAGTCATTAAGGATGGTAAGGGCCATATCATCAAAAATGTTGAAATCATTCGTGAGCCGGTTGCGGGCCAGGATGTGACGCTCAGCATTGATAACAGAATTCAATATTTGGCCTATCGCGAATTAAAAAAAGCGGTGATTGAACATCAGGCGGCGGCTGCGGCGCTGGTGGTGCTTGATGTAAAAACCGGCGAAGTGTTGGCGGCTGTTAATCAGCCCGCATTTAATCCGAATAATCGTCAGCGATTGAATGCAAAATATTATCGGAACCGGGCCATTGTGGATGTCTTTGAGCCGGGTTCGACCGTTAAGCCATTTGTGATGTTAGCAGCACTTGATGGCGGTTATGTCGACGTTGATGAGGAAATTGAAACGCATGGTTTTTACCGGGTAAAAAGACGACTGGTGCGGGATACCCATAATTACAAAACATTGGATTTGACGGGCGTGTTGAAAAAATCCAGCAATGTTGCGATCAGTAAAATTGCCTTGAGAATGCCCGCCGAGTTTCTATGGAACGCTTATTATCGCTTGGGATTTGGTGTTTCGGCGGACCTCGGTTTTCCCGGTGAAGCGCGGGGGCGGTTACCTGATTTTCAGGGTTGGGGGCAATTTGAACAGGCGACCTTGTCATTCGGCTATGGCTTGAGTGTTTCCGCCTTACAACTGGCGCGGGCCTATACCGCGTTGGCCGATGACGGCGTATTACATTCGGTGACGCTTTTGCCCAGACAACAGGATGACCAGGCCGAACGCGTTTTCAGTGTTGACAATACGCGGCGCGTCAGGCACATGCTCGAAGCGGTACTGGAAAAAGGTGGAACAGCAACCCGGGCGCGCGTACCCGGCTATCGGGTGGCGGGAAAAACCGGAACAGTCAAAAAATCGGAAGGCAGAAAAGGTTATGCGAAACATAAATATTTTTCGGTGTTTGTCGGCATGGCACCGGCCAGCAATCCCCGTTATGTGATTGCAGTCATGGTCGATGAGTCGAGAGCCGGTGGTTATTATGGCGGTCTGGTGGCCGCGCCTGTTTTTTCCAGGGTGATGGCCGGAGTGTTGCGGGTGTATGGTGTTGCGCCGGACCGAGAAGAAACTATGCCGATTTTATTGATGAAAAATGAAACTGAGTGAATTATTAAACGGTTATCAGACACCGGCAGATGATAGCGAAATAGACGGTTTGGCGTTGGACAGCCGACAGCTCCAGCCTGGCGACGTGTTTATTGCTTTGAATGGTGAAAACAGTCATGGGCTGGCGTTTTGTGCTGAGGCCAAAAAGAATGGGGCGCGTGCGATCATTTATGATCCAGCAGGCCTTGGGCGTGAGATGGCTAAAACGGTATCAGGGCTACCGTGCTATCCGATTGAGAACTTGAGTCAGCATGTGGGTGATATTGCCGCCCGGTTTTATGGTTATCCGAGCCGCAAGTTAAGCGTTATCGGGGTAACGGGCACGAATGGCAAGACCAGTTGCAGCCAGTTTTTGGCACAGTTATTACCAGATTGCGGCGTGGTCGGGACATTGGGTTGGGGGCGGCCTGAGCAGTTGAATAATACGTTGAATACGACACCCGATGCGGTAAGCATTCAGCAAATACTGGCACATTTTGTCGAACAAGGGATTCGCTATGTGGCGATGGAAGTCTCTTCTCATGGGTTGGCGCAGGGCCGGGTCGCGGGGGTGGAATTCGGTGGCGCATTATTTACCAATCTAAGCCGGGATCATCTCGATTATCACGGCTTGATGACCGACTATCTGGCTGCAAAAATGACATTGCTGCAAAGGTCGGAATTGAAATTCAGGGTTATCAATCGGGATGATGACTATGCCCAACAGATTTTTCAGCAGTTGCAACAGCCGTGCAATATTTGGGGATTCGGGCATGGTTTGGATGATGGTGCGGTACAGGAAAACATCCAGATAAAAAATATTGAATGCAGTCTGGACGGCAGTCATTTCGAACTGGTTTGGCGGGGGCAGGCGCAAACGGTTGATAGTCGCATAACCGGGCTGTTCAATATTGAAAATATGGCCGCCGTCGCGACGGTTTTGCTGGCTCTGGGCTGGCCTTTGAAGGCGGTAGCAGAACAACTGAAGACATTGACGCCGGTTGCCGGGCGCATGGAAACCTTGGGCGGTAAAGATAAACCGACCGTGGTGATTGATTATGCACATACACCCGATGCGCTGGAGCAGTTATTGGCCAATTTAAAACAGCAGACGAAAAAATTAACCGTGGTATTTGGCTGTGGCGGCAACCGGGATCAAGGCAAACGGCCGTTGATGGGGAAAGTGGCCAGTCAATGGGCCGATTGCGTGATCGTGACCGATGATAATCCGCGCTTTGAAACCAGTGAGGCGATTATCGCCGATATTGTGCAAGGCTGTGTGGCTGATAAAACGCAGGTTATGCCCGATCGTTATACGGCGATAAGTTATGCCATCGCACAGGCAGTGGCAGGTGACTGTGTGGTTGTTGCCGGTAAAGGGCATGAACAGTATCAGGATATACAGGGTGTAAAAAGCGCGTTTAGTGATCAGTCTGTGGTGCGGGCGGTGCTGGCAAGGTATTAATGATGAAAATGAATGTTTCTGATATTGCAGCGGCGACAGATGCCAAATGGACGGGCCAGGACATTGAACTCAATGCCGTCAGTATCGATACGCGCAGCTTAAACCCCGGTGATTTATATATTGCCATCAAGGGCGAGCGTTTCGATGGACATGATTTTATTGATGCGGCCATTCAGGCGGGTGCCGGGGCGGTTATGGTGATGCGGCCGGTGGTTACGGATGTACCTCAAATCGTCGTCAATGATACGCGAGAAGCCTTGGCCGATTTAGCCAAGACATGGCGCAGGCGGCTTTCACTGAAGGTTGTCGGCATTACCGGCAGCAATGGTAAAACCAGTGTGAAAGAAATGACGGCCAGCTTGCTTAAACAGGCCGGGCAGGTTTTATACACCCATGGCAATTTGAACAATGATTTGGGGGTTCCGTTGACCTTGCTGAAGATAACGCCGCAGCACGATTATGCCGTGGTGGAAATGGGTGCCAATCATGCCGGTGAAATTGCCTTCACCAGCCAATTGGCCCAGCCGCATGTGGCGGTGTTGAACAATGCCGGACCGGCGCATCTTGAAGGGTTTGGCAGTCTTCAAGGGGTAGCGATGGCGAAAGGTGAGCTGATCGACAGCCTGGCCGAGGACGGCGTCGCGGTTTTAAACCGGGATGATGCTTTTTTTGACTATTGGCAGCAGCGCGCCGGGGGCCGGAAAGTCCTGTCGTTCGGATTTCATGAAGCCGCCGATGTTAGGGCATTGAATATTCGGCAGCGGCTGGACAATGGCTGCTTTGTGACTGACTTTACGATGAAAACCGAATATTTAGAAATGCCGATTACGTTGGCGCTGGCTGGTGAACATAATGTCCGCAATGCATTGGCGGCAAGTGCCGCGACGATGGCATTGGGGCTGGATGCAGAGCGCATTCAGCAGGGTCTGGCCGATATGCAGCCGGTAGCCGGGCGATTAACGCCCATGATGCATAGTGCCGGCGGACTGTTGCTTGATGACAGCTATAACGCCAACCCCGCCTCGGTTGCAGCGGCATTGAAGGTGTTGACGCAAAAAGGCGGTGAGCCGTGGGTGGTGTTAGGCGCTCTGGGTGAGATGGGCGAAGACAGCCCCGATATTCATCGGAAGTTAGGGGCGTTAATGAAAACGATGGGGATTGAAAAGTTATTCGCGACGGGTGCTGATGCCGAATATGCGGTTGAGGCGTTCGGCAATGGCGGGACATTTTTTCAATCGCAACAAACACTGATTGAGACATTGCAGCAAACATTAACGGCAGAGGCCAATATCTTAGTGAAAGGCTCACGCGCGCAACAGATGGAGAAGGTGGTGGCTGTTTTGACAAATAATGACGGGAATTGAGTATGTTACTTTATTTAACTGACTATTTGATGCAGTTTGATGGGGCGTTCAGGGTTTTTCAATACCTGACATTACGCGCCATTTTGGCGGCATTAACGGCTTTGGTGATTTCATTTATTGTCGGTCCCGTCATGATCAGAAAGCTGACCACCAATAAAATTGGCCAGAGTATCCGCGAAGACGGGCCGGAAAGTCATTATGTCAAATCCGGCACACCGACAATGGGTGGCACCTTGATTCTGGTCGCGATTGCGATCAGTACCTTGTTATGGGCGAATCTTGAAAACCGTTATGTCTGGGTCGTACTGTTCGTTACGTTGGGGCATGGGATTATCGGCTTCATTGATGATTACAAGAAAATAAAACTCGGCAATAGCGATGGCTTATCCGCCAGGGCCAAGTTTTTTTGGCAATCAGTCATTGCCTTGTCGGCCGCATTCTATTTATACCTGACGGCGCAGGTGCCTGCCGAAACGGAATTTATTGTGCCTTTTTTTAAAGATGTCCATATCAGCATGGGCTGGACTTATGTGGTACTAACCTATTTTGTGATTGTTGGCTCCAGTAATGCGGTCAATCTAACCGATGGCCTGGACGGGTTGGCCATCATGCCGACCACGATGATTGCTGCAGCATTGGCCATTTTTGCGTATTTGTCCGGCCATTTTAAATTTGCCGAATATTTGGCGATTCCTTTTTTGCCGGAATCGGGCGAGGTCGCTGTATTTTGTGCCGCAATCGTGGGTGCCGGACTCGGTTTTTTGTGGTTCAACGCCTATCCGGCTATGGTGTTTATGGGCGATGTCGGCGCATTGGCTTTAGGTGCCGCCTTGGGTATCGTTGCCGTTTTGGTGCGGCAGGAAATCGTATTGTTGATTATGGGTGGCGTGTTTGTGGCCGAGACGGTTTCCGTCATTATTCAGGTCGGTTCCTATAAATTGCGCCGAAAACGTGTGTTCCTGATGGCGCCAATTCATCATCATTATGAAAAGAAAGGCTGGCCGGAACCCCGAATCATCGTGCGTTTCTGGATTATTACCGTGATTCTGGTGTTAGTGGGTCTGGCAACATTGAAGCTGAGATAACGATGCTAAAAGAACAGGAAAGCGTATTGACCGTGTTACAGCAGAAGCTGGGCCTGAACTCTGAAACCGCCAAGGTGTTGGTGGTTGGACTGGGGTCAACCGGGCTGTCTGTCGCGCGCTTTTTGAAAAATATCGGTCTGCAGTTTGCGATTGTCGATAGTCGCAACAAGCCACCGGAAATTGATCGCATGGTTGAAGAAATGCCGGATGTGGCTGTTTTTACCGGCGGCTTCGATCAGGCGGCTTTCGAGGTGGCTACGCATTTGCTGGTCAGTCCTGGCGTATCGTTGGATGAGTTATCAATTCAAAAATCCATGCAAGCAGGCTGTCAGGTCGTGAGCGACATTGATTTGTTTGCCTGTGCGACAGACAAACCGATAGTGGCGATTACCGGCTCAAACGGAAAAAGTACGGTCACGACATTGTTGGGTGAAATGGTTAAACAGGCGGGCATTGATGCGGCAATCGGCGGAAACTTAGGCGTTCCCGCTCTGGATTTACTGCAACAATCTGCATCGATAACTGTGCTGGAATTATCCAGTTTTCAACTGGAGCGCACCTCAGTGCTAGAGCCTGTTGCGGCGACTGTGCTGAATGTTTCAGATGATCATCTGGATCGACATCAAAGTCTTGAGCGCTATGCCGCCGAGAAACAACGTATTTTTAATGGTCAGGGCGTCATGGTGTTAAATCGCGATGATCCACGTGTGATGGCCATGCGGGAAGCGGGTAGAACTGTTCGAACGTTTTCGGTTCAGCAACAGGCTGATTATTACTGGGACCAGCAACAGGATATGTTGATGGCGGGTGATGAAGCGGTTATGCCTGCGACAGAGCTGGCATTGCAAGGGCTGCATAATATCGCCAACGCATTGGCAGCCATCGCATTAGCCGATGCTGCAGGTTTTAAGCGCGAACCGATGCGGCAGGCTTTAAGGCGTTTTCAAGGCCTGCCGCATAGAATGCAGACAGTGGCTGAGGTGAATGGTGTGCAATGGATCAATGATTCCAAGGCGACCAATGTCGGTGCCTGTGTCGCAGCATTGAATGGTTTTGATCGGAATGTGGTGTTAATCGCTGGCGGCGATGCCAAGGGGGCGGATTTGAGTGCTCTGACGCCTGCCGTGGCCGAACATTGCAAGGCTGTCATCGTGATGGGAAAAGACGGTGCGTTGATTGCTGACAGCGTGACAGACGATATGCCACGCTATACGGCAGAGCACATGAATGAGGCGGTTGAGATGGCGCACAAAGTGGCGAAAAAAGGGGATGTCGTGCTGTTGTCGCCGGCTTGTGCCAGCCTGGATCAATATAAAAATTACCGCCAGCGGGGTGATAAATTTACCCGTGCCGTTAAACAGCAGGTGCAGTCGATATGACCCAATCGTTTTTTGAAACATTAGGCATTCGGCCTTTTTATGTTGACAAAATACTGCTCGGAGTGAGTGCCGCGTTGTTGTTGATAGGCTATTTAATTGTGGCGTCTGCTTCGTTGCATCTAGGGGTTAAGACGGCGGCTGATGTATTTCATTATCCGTTGCGGCAAATGATTCATATCGTATTGGGTCTGATCGGTGGTGGTTTGATTTGCATGATTCCGATGTCGCTATGGCAGCGATACAGCGGAGCCTTGTTTGGTATTGGCTTGTTCTTGTTGGCGGTTATTTTTATTCCAGGCATCGGCGTCAAGGTGAATGGCAGTATCCGCTGGATTTCGTTGGCCGGGGTTAGAATTCAAGTATCAGAAGTGGTCAAACTGGTTTCGGTGTTGTACATGGCCGGTTCTGTGTTGCGCCATCAGCAGCAACTGCAGCAATCCGATTATGGCGCGCTTAAAGCATTAATACCGTTTATTCCGGTCGGCATTTTATTGTTGATGGAACCGGATTTAGGGTCTGCTGTCGTGATTGCTGTGCTGGCGATGGGGATTCTATTCCTGGCCGGCGCCCGCTTGAAGCAATTTTTATGGCTGATTGTGGCTGGATTGGCGCTGGTTGCAGCGCTGATTCGAATGGCGCCTTATCGTTGGGCCAGGATTACGGCCTTTCTGGATCCCTGGGCTGATGCCAGAGATACCGGTTTTCAATTGGTACAGGCCTTGATTGCATTTGGGCAGGGTGGTTTGGTTGGCGTCGGATTGGGCAATGGCATTCAGAAACTGTTTTATTTGCCGGAGGCGCATACCGATTTTTTGTTCTCGGTTTTGGCCGAAGAATGTGGGCTTTTAGGTGAATTGGTTGTGATTGCTTTGTTCAGTCTGCTGGTGTGGCGCATCTTCGCGATCGGCAGACGGGCAGAACAAGCTGGACAGTTATTCAATGCCTACGTCGCTTACGGCATGGGCATCTGGTTTGGTTTTCAGGCATTCGTCAATATGGGGGTCAATATGGGACTGTTACCGACAAAAGGCATTACCTTGCCCCTGATGAGCTATGGCGGTGGCAGTATGCTGGTGATGTGTGCGGCCATTGCAATGGTTTTACGGATCAGCCACGAAGCGCAGGAAAAACAAGTCTCTACTCGGCCAGAAGGTGTTGCACGATGGAAAAGCGCATAGTGATCATGGCCGGTGGCACCGGCGGACATGTGTTTCCGGCTCTGGCTGTTGCGAAAGCCTTGCAGCAACAAGGCTGGACGGTGAGCTGGATGGGGACACATAAAGGCTTGGAAAGTCGCGTTGTACCTGAGCAGGGAATCGAGATAGATTGGTTGTCGGTACAAGGTGTACGTGGAAAAGGGGCTGGCGCCAAAATCAGAGCGATTTTTTATGCGTTGAAGGCGTGTGCTGAAGCGCGTACCGTATTAAAACGCCGCCGCCCCGATGTGGTGCTGGGCATGGGGGGCTTTGTCGCCGCCCCGGGTGGTTTGATGAGTCGGCTGTCCGGTATTCCGCTGTTGATTCATGAACAAAACCGGGTTCCGGGTACGACGAATCGGCTGTTAAAGCGATTTGCCCGTAAGGTGATGGAGGCTTTTCCTGGGAGTTTTGAGGCATCGGATGGCGCGGTGTTTACCGGCAATCCATTACGGCAAGACATGTTGCGATTGCAGGATAAAGCTGCAAGACGATTGCATGAGAAAGATGATTTCAGGATTCTGGTATTCGGCGGCAGCCAGGGTGCTGAAGCATTGAATCAGAACGTTCCGGAAGCATTGGCCGGATTTGACAACATAAGCGTTAAACATCAAACCGGTGTGGTCATGGTGAGCCCGGTTCAAGAACAGTATGCAAAACAAAATACGCCCGCTGAGGTGATGGCGTTTATAGATGATATGGCAGCCGTTTACGAATGGGCCGATATGGTGATTTGTCGTTCGGGGGCCATGACAGTCAGCGAGGTCGCCGCAGCAGGCTTGCCGGCTGTTTTTGTGCCGTTGCCCCATGCGATTGATGACCATCAAACGGCGAATGCACGCTATTTATGTGATGACAATGCCGGCATTTTAATTCCGCAATCGGAGATGACGATAGAACGTATGCGACAGGCGATTAAACAGATTAAAGCGAATTTAGCGATTATGAGTCAGGCGGCGCGAGAAAAGGCCCGTTTCGATGCAACCGATGCCGTTGTGGCGCAGTGTATTGAGGAGGCAGGACGATGAATCGGGCCGATTTACACCCCGCGCAGTTCCTGGGGAATATCGAAAAAATCCATTTTGTCGGTATCGGCGGTACCGGCATGAGTGGTATCGCCGAGGTATTGTCTAATTTAGGCTATCAGGTTTCGGGTTCTGATATTCGTGAATCGGCGGTGACCGATCGCCTGCAGGAATTAGGTATCAAGTTGTTTCTCGGACATGCCGAAGCCAATGTCGCTGATGTCGATGTGGTGGTGACGTCAACCGCTGTCAGTCCGGATAACCCTGAAGTCCTGGCGGCGAAAGCGCAACGTATTCCAGTCATTCCGCGTGCTGAAATGTTAGCCGAATTGATGCGATTTCGTTTCGGTATCGCGGTTGCAGGCACACACGGAAAAACGACGACGACCAGTTTGATTGCCAGTATGTTGGCCGAAGCGGGCCTGGATCCAACCTTTGTGATTGGTGGTCGGCTGAACAGTGCGGGTACCAATGCCAGATTAGGATTAGGGCGCTTTCTGGTCGCCGAGGCCGATGAAAGTGACGCCTCCTTTTTGCATCTGCAACCTATGCTATCGGTCGTGACCAATATCGACCAGGACCATATGGAAACATACGGCGGAAGTTATGCGCAATTGCAAGCGACATTCCTGGAATTTTTGCACCATTTGCCGTTTTATGGATTGGCAGTGATGTGTCTGGATGACGAAGGTGTCAAAAGCGCATTGCATGCGGTGTCAAAGCCTGTCATCACTTATGGTACCGACAGCCATGCCGATGTGCGGGCCATTGATATTAAACAGCAGGGTTTGCAGACTGAATTTACTGTATTGCGCAAAGACAAAGCGCCGTTGACGGTCACCTTGAACATGCCAGGCTGGCATAACATGCTCAATGCCTTGGCGGCGATTGCGGTATCGACGGCCTTGAATGTTGAAGATCGGGCGATTGTACAAAGCTTGAAAGAATTTAAAGGCATAGGCCGACGTTTCCAGCTGAATGGCGATATTGAATGGGCCGATGGCAAACTGACGTTGGTTGATGATTACGGACATCATCCACAAGAACTGGCAGCGACGCTTGAAGCCTTGCATCAGGCCTGGCCTGAGCGGCGCTCGGTGGTGGTCTTTCAACCCCATCGTTATACCCGGACACGGGATCTGTTTGAGGATTTTGTCGATGTTTTGTCAACTGTCGATGTGCTGGTGTTGCTGGATGTTTATTCTGCCGGTGAAGCCTTTATAACCGGCGCCGATGGTAAAGCCCTGGCGCAGGCAATTCGGGTGCGCGGGCAGGTGAATCCGATATTTGTCGGACAACAGCCGGAACTGGCGACGATTCTGGCCGGTATCGTTCGGCCTGGCGATGTGTTGTTGACCATGGGAGCCGGTAATGTCGGACAGATAGCTCAGGAATTGCCCGGCCAATTGCAGGAGGCATTGGCATGATGAATGCGACAGGGCAAGGTACATTGCTACACAATGAGCCACTGGCCAAATATACCAGCTGGCGTGTCGGTGGGCCGGCTGAAAAAATGTATCTGCCGCAGGATAAAGCGGATTTAATTGCCTATGTTAAATCATTGCCGGCGGATGAACCGCTGTTTTGGCTGGGGCTGGGCAGTAACCTGCTGATTCGTGATGGCGGCGTGAAAGGCACGGTGATCAATACCCGCGGCCGCTTGAAACAAATGTGCCTGCTGGATTCTGATCGCTTGTATGTCGAAGCCGGCGTGCCGTGTGCGCATGTGGCACGCTACAGCGCTGATTTAGGCCTGAGCGGTGCTGAATTCCTGGCGGGAATTCCCGGCACCATGGGCGGCGCATTGCGCATGAATGCCGGGGCTTTCGGTGGCGAAACCTGGGCCATTGTGGACCGGGTGGAAGTGATCAACAGCCGGGGCGATGTTATCACGCGTTGCCGGGACGAATTCGACGTCGCCTATCGTTCGGTAAAAGGCCATGATGATGAGTGGTTTTTGTCGGCCGAACTGGTCCTGCAAAAACAGGCTGATGCGAATGGACAGCAAAAAATCAAGGCATTACTGGAAAAAAGAAATCTGACTCAGCCAACCAACAAGCCGACTTGCGGATCGGTATTTAAAAATCCGACGGGTGATTTTGCGGCCCGTTTGATTGAAGCCTGTGGCTTAAAAGGTTACTGCATCGGTGATGCCCGTGTGTCAGAAAAACACGCCAATTTCATCGAAAACCGCGGCCAGGCAACGGCAAAAGATATTGAAATGTTGATTGATTATATTCAGCGCCAGGTTAAGGAAAAACATGGTATTACGCTGGAAACGGAGGTGTGCCGCGTAGGAGAGCCGGAATGATGCCGCGCAGGATTCAAAAGGCTGAAGATTTTGGTCGGGTTGCGCTGATGATGGGCGGGCAGGCCGCCGAACGTGAAATTTCCCTGATCAGTGGTAAAGCGGTATTGGCTTCGCTTGAAAAACAACAGGTGCAGGTCGAAGCGGTCGATGTGCAGAGTAATGCCATCGATGCCCTGGCTGGAAAACAGATTGACCGGGTTTTTAATATCATCCATGGCCGGGGTGGTGAGGACGGCGTTTTGCAAGCTGTTTTGGAGGCAAAAGGGATTCCTTATACGGGTTCTGGCGTGCTGGCTTCGGCATTGGCGATGGACAAGCTCCGCACCAAGCTCTGTTGGCAGGGTATGGGCTTATCGACACCGCCGTGGTGGGTCTTGAAGACAATGCAAGACCTGGATGCCTGTGCACAAGCCTTAGGTTTTCCGGTGATTGTCAAACCGGCGCTGGAAGGCTCTAGTTTTGGCATGAGTAAGGCTAATGACGAGGCCGAGTTGGCTGAAGCCTGGGCATTGGCGCGGCAATATGGTTGTGATGTTTATGCGGAAAAATGGGTAAGTGGCCAGGAATATACGGTGGGTTTTTTGCAAGGCGAGGCATTGCCGGTGATTCGTTTGCAAACCCCGCATGATTTTTATGATTATGCGGCAAAATATCAGGCTGATAATACCCAATACCATTGTCCAAGTGGTTTGGATGCAGCACAGGAAGCGCGCTTGCAAAAACTGGCGGTACAAGCCTGTAATGTTATTGGCGTTACTGGCTGGGGACGGGTTGATGTGTTTATCGACTGCGATGGTCAGGCACAATTGATTGAAGTCAATACGGTGCCGGGCATGACCTGTCATAGTCTGGTGCCAATGGCGGCGAATGCGGCAGGTATTGATTTTGACGCATTGGTGTGGCGAATTCTGGAAACCAGTTTTGGGCGAAATGATTTGGCTCAATGAACAGCACACCGCGTACGATCATTGTTTATGTTGGGATAATGGTCTTTGCGGCTGCGGTAGCGGTATGGAGCTGGGGGCAATTTAAAGAACATGATGCCGAATGGATGCCAATTCGGCATGTCAGGGTTGAGGGCAGATTTCAGTATCTGACCCGAAGCCAGGTTAAGACGGCTTTGATGCCCTGGGTGGAAACCGGTTTTTACCATGTTGATTTGGAGCAGATAAAAACGGCTTTGAAGCAATTGGCCTGGACGGATCGTGTAGAGGTACACAGAGTCTGGCCCGATGCAATCGAAATAGAGATTGAAGAACAGCAGCCGGTGGCACGCTGGCAAGAACGGGCCTTGATCAATGATCGTGGTGAGTTGTTTGAACCGGAAAATATCGCCCTGTTTGATGATTTACCGGAAATCAGGGGGCCGGCAGGACAACATGGCGAGTTGTTGGAACAGATGAAAATACTAAGAAAAATGCTGGCTGATAAGGGATTATTGTTGCAACAGTTTTATGTCGATCAGCGCCGAGCCTGGCAAATCAGATTGGTGAGTGGCCTGGAAATAAAACTGGGACGTTTGTTACAAGTTAATAAGTTACAACGGTTTTTGAAAACCGTTGATATATTGAAACAAGCATTGATTGAATTGATGGTGATCGTTGATTTGCGTTATCCCAACGGCTATGCCGTGACCTGGAAGTCGGATAAATGGAAACAGATCATCGAAAAGAAAAAACGCGTATGAACGCTCAGGCAAAAAAATAATGGCTAAAAAAACAGAACGAGATTTATTGGTGGGGCTGGATATTGGTACATCCAAAGTAGCGGCCATCGTGGGCGAGTTTAATAGCAGCGATGAGATGGAGATTATCGGTATTGGCCTGGCACCTTCAAAAGGGCTTAAAAAGGGCGTGGTGGTTAATTTGGAATCGACCGTCAATTCGATACAGCGTGCGGTTGAAGAAGCGGAGTTGATGGCCGGTTGTCAGATTAAAAAAGTCTTTGCAGGTATTGCGGGCAGCCATATTCGCAGTTTGAATTCGCATGGGATTGTCGCGATAAAAGATAAAGAGGTCATGCAGTCGGACATTGATCGGGTGATCGATTCGGCGCGGGCGGTTGCGATTCCCGCCGATCAGAAAATACTGCATATTTTACCGCAGGAATTTGTGATTGATCAGCAGGAAGGCATCAAAGAGCCGGTGGGTATGTCGGGTATTCGCTTAGAGGCTAAAGTGCATATGGTCACGGGCAGCGTCAGCGCGGCACAGAATATTGTTAAATGTATTCGGCGCTGTGGATTGGATGTTGAAGATATTGTGCTGGAGCAATTGGCCTCTTGTACTTCGGTATTATCAGAGGATGAAAAAGACCTTGGCGTTTGTTTGATAGATATTGGTGGCGGAACCACCGATATCGCCGTATTTTCGGATGGTGCGATCAAGCACACGGCGGTGATTCCGATTGCCGGCGACCAGGTGAGCAACGATATTGCCGTGGCCTTACGTACGCCAACCAAAAATGCCGAGGACATTAAAATCAAACATGCCTGCGCCTTGACGCAATTAGCTGATCCCCAGGAAATGGTGGATGTGCCAAGCATTGGCGATCGTGATCCGCGCAAAATTTCAGCTCAGAATCTGGCCGAAATCATCGAACCGCGCTATGAGGAGCTGATGTTGTTGGTGCAGGCGGAACTCAGGCGCAGTGGTTATGAAGATATGATTGCCGCCGGCATTGTATTGACAGGTGGCAGTTCAAAAGTAAAAGGGTTGACCGAATTGGCGGAAGAAATTTTTCATATGCCGGTTCGGATTGGGTTTCCACAACATATGTCGGGGTTGACCGATGTTGTTAAAAACCCGGTTTTTTCGACTGGCGTTGGATTATTGTTATATGGGCGGGAGCATCATGGAAAAGCGGAAAGTTTACGGGAAGATGATTTGAGTATTTGGGCAAGAATGAAAAACTGGTTTCAGGGTAATTTTTAGTCAGGTTTTAATGAGGTAAATAAAGTGAAATACGAATTAGTAGATATGTGTAGTGAAAATGCCATCATCAAAGTTATCGGTGTTGGCGGCGGCGGCGGTAACGCGGTGGACTATATGGTTGAATCGGGTATTGAAGGCGTGGAGTTTATTTGCGCCAATACCGATTCACAGGCGTTAAGAAAGTTAGGCGTCGAGACTAAAGTCCAACTCGGTGTTGAATTAACCAAGGGTTTGGGTGCCGGGACCAAGCCTGAAGTGGGTAAGCAAGCAGCCGAAGAAAATCGTGATCGCATCCGCGAAGAAATTGAAGGCGCCGATATGTTGTTCTTAACCGCTGGCATGGGTGGTGGTACCGGCACCGGGGCGATTTCGGTGATTGCCGAAGTGGCCAAGGAAATGGGAATACTGACCGTTGCTGTGGTCACCAAGCCTTTCGAGTTTGAAGGCAAAAAGAAAAAAGTCGTTGCAGAAACAGGGATTCGGGAACTGGAAAGATTTGTCGATTCTTTGATTGTTATTCCAAATCAAAAGCTGTTGCCGGTTTTAGGCAATAATTTGTCGCTGAGCAATGCTTTCAATACGGCCAATGATGTTTTATTGGATGCCGTACAGGGCATTACAGAACTGATCACCAGCCCTGGGCTGATCAATGTCGATTTTGCCGACGTTAAAACTGTGATGGGTAATATGGGCGCAGCGATTATGGGAACGGGTGTTGCCAGTGGTGATAACCGGGCGCGTGAAGCCGCGGAAAAAGCCATTGCCTGCCCATTATTGGAAGATATCAGTCTGCAGGGTGCAAAAGGCATTCTGGTCAATATCTGTGCGGACAATATAGATTTGACCGAATTTGACGAAATTGGAAATATCATGCATGCCTTTGCATCAGAAGAAGCTGACATGAAAATCGGAACCGCAATAAACCCTGATCTGGGAGATGCGATTAAAGTCACCGTCGTGGCTACGGGTATGGGCGAGTCATCGCAAGCGGTTAATTCGCCGGTTAAATTAGTGCAGAAAGTGACTAATGGAGAAGTCAATTATGATGTGCTGGACAAACCTACGGTTAATCGGCAGAAAAAAACAGAAAACCGTGAAACGCGTTTTGGTGCACAGCCCAAAAATGATATCGACCTGGATTATCTTGATGTTCCGGCATTTCTCAGACGTCAGGCCGATTAAGAAATCGAAATATCCATTTCCATCTGTGTTTAACATTAATTTATATGCGTTTGCTCTGGGCCATTTTCTGATTGCTCAACAGAAATGATAAGGGATATGATAAAATTGGCCGTTTCAATTTGGGCCGCACAGCTAAATGATTAAACAGCGTACATTAAAGAACACGATTCGGGCAACCGGCGTTGGATTACATTCAGGTGATAAAGTTTATCTGACCTTACATCCGGCAGAACCGGATACCGGTATTCGATTTCGTCGGGTGGACTTAGACCCGCCTGTCGTCATTGAAGCGCGTCCTGAAAATGTGGGCGAAACCATGTTATCGACAACATTGGTTAAGGAAGAC
>Ga0114934_10001290_pt1 | contig 16249 bp, 16 predicted proteins | sample 4SBtaG_2_FD_99695 | JGI IMG/M metagenome (GOLD analysis project Ga0114934, IMG submission 99695) | Deep subsurface microbial communities from Kolumbo volcano to uncover new lineages of life (NeLLi) - 4SBTROV10_white metaG | ecosystem: Environmental > Aquatic > Marine > Volcanic ... | reverse complement strand
CTGGGTCCAGCAGGTAAACAGAGCGTCCCAATCAAAGACATATGGCTTTATCCTTTGTCTCGCCACTTTAGGAGACAGCTAACTGACTGATTCTATTATGGATGGGGTGGTCGAATATTTACTAATTATGAAAGGTGGCAAACCCAAACCCACCGTTTTGAAGCTGCTTCAAGGCAATCCGGGCAAAAGGGCGATTAATAAAAAAGAACCGCAATCTGGCCCTGGCCGCATTCGTGCACCGTCTGAATTATCGCCCGAAGGCAAGAAACATTTCAGGAAAATGGCTGCAACATTACGCAGGTCCCAGCTTTACACGGAATTGGACACACACGCACTTGCGTTATTGGCTGAAGCGTATGCTACTTGGTGTCTGGCGCAGCGCCACATCCAGGAGGACGGGATGCTGACCACGAACGCGGAAGGCACTACTATTCAATCGCCTTGGGCACGCATAGCAAGCACCACAGCCCGGCAAATCCACTCGTTACTTGCTGAATTTGGCATGACACCAAGCAGCCGGTCCAGGGTAAGCATTACCGAGGGTAAAGTGACTGACGACTTCGAAACCTTCTTAGACAGCTAAAACAACACTCGAGGGCAGTTCTAGGCAGATTTAGGCCTGTTTTTGCCTAGTTCAGCCCTGTTTTTTGGCAGTTAAGGCGTTTTTCTAGCAACTAAGGTGTTTTGATATGTATGTGAACAAGCAATTGAGTATTGGCCAGGCTATGCGGCTATTAGGTGTGGACGGTGACACTATCCACTTGCTTATCAATGATGGTGACCTGAGGGTTATACGCAAGCTCGGAGGACCAGCAAAGACGACTCGGGACCATATCGAGGCATGCAGGCTGGTGTTACAGCGGCGTGTATCCAGATAGGCGCGTTTTAGTTTTGATATGTATGTGAATAAACAATTGAGTATTCGCGATGCGCAGACTACCCACGACCTTATCGCTACGGGCGCATATGGAATGGATAGTCAGTACATTGTGACAATATCGGGAATCAATGTACTATTACAGGATGTTACAACGATTAAAAGACAAATTATTTTGGAAGGCGCAGTTTGACTCCCAATGGGAATCTGCCATCTACTTTATCGGCAGGTTTGGATCCTTGGGCACCTACAACCAAGGACTCCAAGAGAAAAAATATGTATGGCGAGAGGACTTGGGTCGACGCTTCAATTATAGCCCCAGACTGGCTGTATATAAGGGTATTGAGGAGTATTGTGATGAATTATACTTGTGGTATTTAGAACAACCAGGCACAAGAAAAGATCATTTCAAAGAAATGGCCCATGCCCTAGAGCAGGCGGCACCGTATTTTGATGAAGATTACCACTACAAGGAGCAGAAAACTTTTTTAAGTGATCGGTGGAAACCGTATCTCGATGCGTGGCACATAGGGTACGATAAAAAACAGGCAAATATTAAACGAGATGCGAGCGAGATTGAGTCGTATCGATTCGAATTGAGCGAAATCGATGAGGTGTGGAATAATATGAAAAAGGGCGAGATCCCGGAGATAGCTTCAAGAATTTGGTATTATTCCTATCCTCGAAAATCCGCGCATAGAATTGCTGCTAATGCGGGAGTGTCCATACGTGAATTTGTGTTTTGGATGTGTGTGTTCAAGCGGCATCTGAATATGGTAGAAAAGATCCAACTTGGCACACACTTCTGTTATAGGCACAACGAGGAAAATCTGTCATCTGCGATTGAGAAGAGATTAAAACGAGTGAGTTTATTGTCTCAGGTCGTAGCAACATTTATATGGTGTTTTTCAACCTCTTTTGCAGCTGCTTTTATGGCTTTTTTGCCCTGCGGAGTTTTGTCCTCAAACTCGTATTGAATTGGCTTGCGTTGGCGTGGATATGTCCGACCGTCTGACGTTTCTCTATCGCATTGCGGAATTTCCGCAATTGATTCTAATTCCTTACGTTGTATGCCTACGGTTTTATCAGAAACACCCAATCCTTTCGCTATCTGCCTATCCGATACCTGAGGAGTTTCTTTAAGCTGCTCCCTTATCAGTCCTTGTTTCTGCTCACGGGTTAAATGCCTGCGGGATAAGCTTAACTGTCTGGCGTGTTGGCGTTTCTCGTCCTCTGACAGACCAATACGAGTTATTTTAGGATAGCTAGCGAAGTGGGCTATAACCTAACCTTACCAAAATTCTGGCCCGTGGGAACTAAATGAATATCCACACGTCCCTTTATAGGTTTCTGATCCCTTGTAATCAGTGAGTGCTTGTACAAGCCTATCCGTCATATCGCCCCAAGGATAACCGGTATTACGGGCAGTTATATTAACCATAGGGCCGGTCTCAGAGTCTATCTCGACTAGATCCACTAGTATCCACGAACCAACACCAGTATTTAACCCAAGTGAACGATTCTGGTTTTCGTGAAGATTAAAATACGCATTTTTGGCATTAGGTTGACGGCGTAAATAATTTACTAACAGAACCCCACATTCTCTGTGTAATTGATATAATTTGCCTTCTATGTCATCAATCGTCCCTTTGACGTTTACCTGCTTATAAGGACTCTCTTGTACTAGCAAATCAGCCCTTTTGGGGCAGCCACTTAGGAAAATCATACCCACCAGCAGCAACAGTAATACTTTCATAAATTACCCCATCATGTAGGTTTATTAACTTACACATTTTCTATCTGTAATTTGAAACATTACCCGGCCATTACCCGAAAAATTTAAGGCAGAAAAAAAGCGCTTCGATTTCTCGTAAGCACTTGATTTAAATGGTGGCCAGGGACAGAATCGAACTGTCGACACGAGGATTTTCAGTCCTCTGCTCTACCGACTGAGCTACCTGGCCAATTTTGAGCTTTGTTGCGTGGACGCGTATTAAACCGGTCTGGGCGGCGATAGTCAAGCAAAAGTCGTCATACTCGACAGCCCACTATTCTAAATGATCCAGAGAAGGAGGCGATTCTTTCTTGCCGAACAATCTGCCAATAAAGCTGAATACTTTTTTAATTCCACTCCAAATTTTTGGCAGCAACCAAATCAACAACAACAAAAACAGTACAAGCAAAACCAAAAACAACACCGGATGATAGAGTGCCGCCCAAACGGCTGAAATCGCGGCGATATCTTCAGTAAACGATGCCGCCCAATTGGTAAATGGTTCCGGTGACGTATTAATCAACACCCGGGATCCGGCTTTAGTTGCATGAGTACTCGCTGCGACGCTGCCACCCACTAAAGCTGCCGCAACCTGAGCCGCTGGCCCTATTTCACCAACCGTTCCAGCTGCCAACAGGGCACCGGCAGGAATTCTGATAAAAGTATGAATCGCGTCCCAACCTGTATCGACGCCAGGGATCTTATCAGCAAAAAACTCAACGATATACATAAATCCAGCTGCAAGAATAACCATTGGATCAGCAAGCAACTGCAGTTCAGAGGGCAGAGTAATGTTGCCCGTGTTGGCCAGAAACCCGAGAGTCAGCAAGGTTGCGTACAAATTTATACCACTCGCCCACGCGACACCCATCGTGAGTGCAATCGTGCCTGTAATACCGTCCAAATATTCCATACTCCACCTGAAAAATTATTTCGATTTTCTCAGAGTACCACAAACATCTGAATATTAACTAAATCTATTCGACCCTAACGCGGCATCGGCTAACCACAGTACGACACCCAACAAGTTTAGGAATGCTCTCAAATGGTGTAGAATCTACGCTTTTTATGGAGAAATCTACTTGGTGGCAACATTTAAAGGCACAACAATTGTCTCTGTACGCCGAAACGACAAAGTAATCATCGGCGGGGACGGTCAGGTATCCATGGGCAATACCATTATGAAAGGCAATGCCCGAAAAGTCAGGCGGTTATATCACGAACGTGTCATTGCCGGCTTCGCTGGCGCAACGGCTGATGCATTTACATTATTCGAACACTTTGAAGGAAAATTGGAACAGCATCGCGGTAATCTTGTACGCGCCGCAGTAGAATTGGCGAAAGATTGGCGAACTGATCGCGCACTCCGCCGGCTGGAAGCTTTACTGGCTATTGCAGATGAAAAATCTTCACTGATAATCTCTGGTACAGGTGATGTTATAGAACCTGTAAACGACCTGATTGCAATTGGCTCTGGGGGTCCCTTTGCCCAATCCGCAGCAACTGCATTGTTGGAAAATACAGAACTTACCGCTCGGGAAATTGTCGAGAAATCATTAAATATCGCTGCGGACATTTGTATTTATACCAACCACAATCTCACTATCGAAGAACTGGATTCAAATAAAAAGTAACGATGACTGAAATGACCCCAAAGGAAATTGTCCACGAATTGGACAAACACATTATTGGCCAGGCAGATGCTAAGCGCTCTGTTGCTATTGCACTGCGAAATCGGTGGCGACGCACAATGGTTGATGAATCTCTGCGTGAAGAAATCACTCCAAAAAATATACTCATGATTGGCCCCACCGGAGTAGGAAAAACAGAAATCGCTCGTCGCCTGGCTCGCCTTGCAAATGCCCCCTTCATAAAAATAGAAGCCACTAAATTCACAGAAGTGGGATACGTCGGCCGCGATGTCGAATCAATTATCCGAGACCTTGTCGACTCAGCCGTAAAAATGGCACGCGAAACTGAAATGGAAAAGGTGCAGAGGCGCGCTGAAGATGCTGCGGAAGACACCATTTTGGATATATTACTGCCCAAAGCTGAAGGATCCAGTGATTGGACCGAGTCTGAATCATCCACCCGGCAAAAATTTCGAAAAAAATTGCGCGAAGGTGACCTGGATGAAAATGAAATTGAGATCGAGGTCAGCAGTTCACCTGTTGGAGTCGAAATTATGGCCCCGCCTGGAATGGAGGAAATGACAAACCAATTGCAAAGTATGTTTCAAAATATCTCCACCGGACGAACACGCACCCGAAAATTGCGAATTAAAGACGCGATTTCCGTATTGACCGATGAAGAGGCTGCGCGCATGATCAATGAAGATGATGTGAAGATACGCGCGGTTGAGGCGGTCGAACAAAATGGGATTGTATTTCTGGACGAACTCGACAAAGTCTGCAAACGTTCCGACTATGGCGGCCCTGATGTATCCAGAGAGGGTGTGCAAAGAGACCTGTTACCTCTGGTGGAAGGATGCACGATCAGCACCAAGTATGGAATGATCAAAACAGACCATGTACTCTTCATTGCATCCGGTGCGTTTCATTTATCCAAGCCATCTGATTTGATTCCTGAGCTACAAGGCCGATTTCCGATACGAGTGGAACTCGAAGCACTGTCCGTCGACGATTTCATACGCATTCTCACCGAACCTGATGCGTCTCTTACGGAACAATATCAGGCTTTACTTGCCACCGAAGGCGTAACCGTTCAATTCAGTGATGACGGTATTTCAATGATTGCAAAAATAGCCTGGCAAGTTAACGAAACAACTGAAAACATAGGGGCTCGACGACTTCATACTGTTCTTGAACGTCTTCTTGATTCATTATCCTTCGAGGCATCGGAAAAGAATGGTACAACAGTATCCATTGACCAGGAATACGTGGAGAAACATTTATCGGATCTTGCCTCAGATGAAGATTTAAGCCGCTACATTCTTTAGTGTGGCACTATATTACTACAAGCCGCGCAGAAGGACTAAACCCTTGGAGACTGGCCATTCCCGGCCGACCTCCCCGCTGGTTACATATACAATAATATTCAGTCCACCGTAGGCATGATGGCTTTTTGACAAACGAGGTCGCTACTTAGCACAACGATGACGATGAGTACAGGTTGTTAATAATAAGACTTTTGCAACGTGAACGCGTTGCAATGGTGTGTCCCCTGAAGTCTTTACCCATCCTGATAAATCATGACTTGTGCCCTAAACAACAAATTAACTGAGTAGATACATATCAACAAACAATTGCCGCGACAGATAGAGTATTGTTGCTTTTGGAATCATAATGAATCAAGAAAAAACCACCCATTTTGGCTATACGCAGGTTGCTGCAGATAAAAAAGCAGGCCTGGTTAAAGATGTATTCGATTCTGTTGCCAATAAATACGACATAATGAATGACCTGATGTCTCTCGGCATTCATCGCGTGTGGAAAAGAATGGCTATTTCTTTGAGCAACGTACGCCATGGTGACACCATTCTCGATCTTGCAGGTGGCACCGGAGATCTGACACTGTTATTTGAAAAGCGGGTGGGCTCCAACGGAAAAATTGTGCTGGCAGACATCAATAAATCGATGCTGGAAGTTGGACGCGACCGGCTGATTGATAAGGGGCTTGTCTCGAACATCCACTACTCTCAAGTTAATGCCGAGTGTCTTCCATTTCAGCAAGGGACTTTTGATTGTGTATGCATTGCCTTTGGCCTGCGAAACGTGACCGACAAACAAAAAGCACTTGAATCAATGTATCAGGTTCTAAAACCCGGTGGCCGATTAATCGTACTGGAATTTTCCCATCCCAAGGATGCATTGGTAAAAAAAGTTTATGATACTTACTCGTTTAAACTATTACCGACAATTGGAAAACTTATTGCCAACGATTCAGAAAGCTACCGCTATCTCGCCGAGTCAATCCGAATGCATCCGGATCAGGAAAAACTAAAAGGCATGATGGAAACAGCCGGTTTTGAAGGCTGTGATTTTTTCAATTTATCACAAGGTATTGTGGCAATACACCGGGGTTACAAATATTAGTGGCACACCATCATATTTATTACACCGCATGTTAGTCCGCGTACTGTTTCTTTCCAAACTGGAATCTGCACTGAGCCATTTGATTAATCTGGATCCCAAAGCAAACGAGTATCTAAATGACCTGGCGGGTAAAGTTATCGGCATTCATTTGCAAATTGTAGATTGGACTTTTTTTCTCTGTCCTAATGAATCAGGAATACAGATTCTTGAATCCTACACAGGAACCCCGGACACCCAATTGAGCGGTACACCCCTGGCCTTCGCGGCAATGGGTCTGAGCAACAAACCAATGAATTCTCTTTTTTCCGGTGAAATTAAAATCGAAGGGGATGTCACTACTGGTCGGGGCATTCAATCAATTTTTGAGAAACTGGATATCAATTGGGAACAACAACTTGCCCGATTTAGTGGTGATACACTAAGCCACGAAATCAGTAATCTTCTACGTAGTACAAAAAACTGGGGTGAAGAATCAGTAGATTCTTTGCAATTGAATGTTGCTGAATTTCTAAAGGAAGAATCGCAGGATTTACCGTCCCGATTCGAAACAAACAGACTTCTTTCCGATATTGACACTCTTCGTTCGGACACTGACCGCCTGAATGCCCGCTGCCAGCGTCTGCTAGAATTATTCGAAACACCGCTTGACGATTGATCGCACATTCCAATACTAATAACAAACGGTTGATTAACCCGGAGCCCTCTTTTGATTTCGCCGAAGCTTCTTATACGATTGCTGCAAATAAATTGGATCCTGGTTTTTCATGGGCTCGATAAGTTAGTACTCAGCACACCTCTGTTCCGACCTTTACGGTTTTTTGCTTATCTGTCTCCAAACTTCTGGCTGCGGAAAAAACACGCACCCAGAGCAGTCCGTATCCGACGGGCTCTGGAAGACCTGGGACCTATTTTCGTTAAATTTGGACAGGCCCTGTCAACCCGACCGGATCTGCTTGCCGAAGATATCGCTCATGAACTTGCGAAACTGCAGGACGACGTACCACCGTTCAGCGGAGTTGAAGCAAGGAAAATAATCGAGCACTCTCTTGGCAAACCCATCCATGAAAGTTTCAACAATTTTGACGAAACCCCTCTGGCATCGGCGTCTGTCGCACAAGTCCATACTGCGAAATTGCTCGATGGTCAGGATGTCGTTATCAAAGTAATACGCCCCGATATCGAAAAGACTATTCATAATGATGTCGCCATCATGTATGAAATCGCCAAGCTAGCAGAAAAACATTGGACACTCGGAAAACGTCTGCGTCCAGTCGATGTTGTCGCAGAATTTGAAAAAACCATTCTTGACGAGCTCGATTTGATTCGGGAAGGCGCAAATGCATCGGAACTACGACGCAATTTCGAAAATTCAGATATCTTATACATTCCCAGGATACACTGGGACTGGAGCCGCCAGAAAGTCCTGGTAATGGAAAGAATTTATGGCACCCCTATAGGCAATATAGAACAACTTAGACGCGAAAATATCGATTTTAAAAGTCTAGCTGAACGCGGTGTCGAAATTTTTTTCACACAGGTTCTGCGCGACAACTTCTTTCATGCTGACATGCACCCGGGAAATATTTTTGTTACGCCGAATTCAACCTATATTGCCATCGATTTTGGAATAGTCGGATCGCTGACTACTGCGGATCAGCACTATCTGGCGAATAACCTTCTGGCATTTTTTAACCGAGACTACCGTCGCGTGGCCGAACTACACGTAGAATCCGGATGGGTGCCCAAATCGACGCGTGTCGATGAACTGGAGTCTGGAATACGAGCGGTATGCGAACCGATTTTTGAAAAACCCATCAGTGAAATTTCTTATGGGCAACTGTTGCTACGCCTTTTTCAAGCAGCTCGAAGGTTTAATGCAGAAGTACAACCACAATTGGTCTTGTTTCAGAAAACTTTGTTAAATATCGAAGGACTGGGCCGAGAACTATATCCCAGCCTGGATTTGTGGCAAACCGCAAAACCTTACCTGGAAAACTGGTTTAAACAACAGGTTGGCCCCAAAGCGACACTTAAGAAAGTACGTAAACATCTTCCTGAATTCGCCGATCAATTGCCTGAAATACCCGGACTCGCACATCAGACCCTAAAAAAGGCAGTCGATGGAGAGTTGGAATTACAGTGGAAATCCAAACAACTGGAAGAAATTCAGTTACAACTGCAACGCAACCAACAAAAATCGATCTACGCAATAGTCGGCGGTTCGTTTATGATTTGCGCCGCGATCCTTCTTGGTCTGTCCCATCAGTTACCCGCCTCTTCTCCACAATCCTCCATAGTCTGGGCCGCGGGAGGCTTTGGTGGGATTTTTTTACTCCTCTCCTTAAAACCCTAGAATAGAGTTACACCGCTATCTTCAGAATCGGCCTCTGCGTTTCCGGCTTCCTGCAAAGCATCATCCCAGTTTGGCTCAGCATCCTGTGATGCTTCATTGTCACTCACATCAACATCTTCGCCACTATTCTGTTCGCTTTCTAAAAATGCATCGTCCCAATCCGGTTCTTCATCTTCTGTGGAATCATTACTGGTACTATCGCCTTCCGGATCCACGTTTGTGGGCTCATCGCTTTGTTGATCTGTATCTGTATCTGTATCTGTATCTGTATCTGTATCTGTATCTGTATCTGTATCTGTTTGTAATGATTCCGAATCGCCCTCATTATGACTATCGCTTAACTCACCAATCGTTGCACTCGCCTCTTTCTGAGGTTTGTCAGAAGATTCCTGACTGGGTTCAGCAATTTCTGCCGCAGGCTGCTCAGGCAAATTATTAGCATTTGGATCTGTCTGCGGAGAATCAGCAACTTCTTCACTCTCTGCTAGATCAATTTCCAGGTCATCACTCTCTTCATCTGAGCCAATATCGATATCCAAGTCATCTGCTTCGAAATCGTCCACCTTTGAACGATCTGCAGCAACCACGGAGCTATCCTCATCCGAGGATACTGCAGTATTATCTGAAGACTCACCCTCCTCTACGGCAATTTCCGAATCTGAATCACCTATATCGATTTCCAGGTCATCAGTATCCAAAGATTCCGGTTCAGGCTCCTCCTTGTCTTTTTTGCTATGGCTTAAACCTACAGAAGCATCAGATTTATTGGCAGTCGATTTTGGTGGTGAGTCTGCTATAGGATCTACCGGCAATAAGGCCCAGTAATTATCCAACAGTTCATACAAAACATTATGAAATGAACTCAAACGGATGGCATCCCTATCCAGTTGAAGCTCAACAAATTGTTGAAAAAACAATCGTTCCGATTGCAGTAATTCAGTACTTAGTTTTTCTGCTTTCTGCTCATTTACACCATAAGACTGGACCAACTTGGTAGTAAGACTCTGCTTACGTTCAATTTCTTCTTTGGAAACCTTCTTCAACATGGCGTCCAGCGACTTGACTTTTTGCCTGTTTTTGCGCCAGGCACCAATCACCAGAAAAGTCGCAAACAGCAGAAATAAAAAAACCAATTCGCCGACTAGAGACCATGCTAAAAAAGACATATTTAGACCTGGATTTTATATTGCGAAGTCCACTATTATGCTTCGGCGACTTTGGATTCCGGTTCCTCGTCGGGCGAAAATGAATCGCGTAATTTTAATTCTGCATTTTTAAAAGAATTCAACATACGCTTACGACTCATATCCAATTCCTTTGAATCTTTAGATGAACCAAATATCTTGGTATATTCACCGGATACTTCATCCATGGTTTGCATCGCCATATTCAATTGATGGGACAAGCGTTCACTTTCTCCTTTTAACCGTTCAATCTCCGCCTCACCAGCAGCGATCACTGCAGCCATTTCAGGATCCTCTTTTTTCACAGAGGACAATTCCTCTATCAATTTACAAAAAGGCTCAGACAACCCTTGTACACTCTGATCTATTTCTGCCAACAAAGCGGCATCCCGGCTTAAAAACATTTTTACAATTTTCTGATAAAGGACTTTTTCCTGATCGCCGATCTCACTAAGAGTATCCTCAATTTGATCTTCATCCAATTCGCAAGTTTCCGAAAGCCGAGCCGACAAATCTTCAGCCCGCCCCGACTGGTTAGATCTTAATTTTGAAATCAATTTTCTCGCCGCATCACGCTCCCTTGTCCTGCGTTTAAGCATAAAAATGCCCACTCCTATGGTTAGCAATAACAGAGCTACCAAGCCTTCCACCATAAATATCGCAAGCAATGAATCTACCTGTATCATGTCGCTAACCTGTCTAATAGTTGCATTTGTTCGTTTTCGGAACGTTTTTTGAAAAATCGGTAGGCGAAAAATCCTCCTACAATTAACACCAGATTGACTCCACCGGCAATAACCGATGTTGATACCCAATCAGCGTCTTCTCCCTCAAGACTCTCTTCCTCCGAATCGGTACCCTCTACCATTCCTTCGTCTTCATCTTCGTTTTCGTCGTCCCATTCGTCTTCATCCTGTGAGTCGCTTGCGCCACTTAATTTATCGAGATATTTCTGATCGAGTATGATCGGGCGAATCTTGGGACTCACCGCATTTCCCAGAACGGATTGAGCAGACACAGAAAAATTAACGATTAACCGCTGGTCGTCTTGCGGAATACCCAGACGCATAACCAGTGAATCATCGTCTTCCTCAAAAGCAACTTCAGTATTTTCACCGTCAGCATCTGCAATAGACGCAACTGCCTGAACGCTTTCCGGATCCAGTATTTCGGTATCCGCTCTGAGTCGAATAATCAATTCGGATTCAGCATCATCCACTACCACATCCACTTCGATCGGATTCTCGACCACATCGACGGTATATTCCACTTCACGCATAAATGTTTTTCCGTCAGCAATGACACGGAATTTTTGTCTGCCTGGACTTAAGGTTTCACCAACGGGCTGCAAGAACTGGCCTTTCACCGAAGCATCCTGCTTCATAATCCAGTCTCGCTTACGGTCAAGTTCGTCCGTTTGCACCAACTGCATATCCACCAATTCCAAAAACCCGTCCCGGGTTATTTTTTTCCCTTGTTCGGTAATCGAAACAGCAACGTCCAGGGGTTCATTTTGGTTCACATAATTGGGTAATTCGTTCAAAATCAGCTTAAGATTAGTGACCACCATGACCTGATTGTCCGGATCGACATCAGCAACTAACTGCCAATCACCGGGCATTGGATTTTTAATCGTAATCAGGTCATAGCCCTGTTCTGTATACCATTTGATATCCTCTCCAGACGTGTCACTGGAATATTCAGTACCCGAAGGATCAACCAGCAGTGAAGGCGATGACTCAGACTTTCTAAAAACCAATGTAGAAAATTCATCGATACCCGCATCAATTTTGAATTTGTTATCCTGCAACGGAACGCTATCTCTGGGAACCGCTTTTTTAAACATTTTCAAAAAAACGCGCTGTAACTGATCTGCCGACTGAACAGACTTATTCCACCCACCCGTATCAAAAGCCATTTTTTTAAGCAATTCATGATCTGCATTGGCAGACAGTGCAATAGTATGAACCTGTATTGACAGTTGCTGTAGCTTGGGAATCAGTTTTTCGATGATACGCTTGCGTGATGCTGTACTTTCTTGCGGGCCTTCTGACACATCAACCACACCGTCGGTTAGCAAAATCACACTACGGCGAGCACTTGCATCGGCTTCAGTCCATTGACTCATACCCTTGGTAACCGCGTCTTCGATATCCGTAAACAGTCCCCGGGAATGAATCTTTGATGCTGACAATAAGGCTTTTTTCTTCCAGTTCTCGTCCACTCGTGTTGGTGGCACTAATGGTTTCGTATCGGCTGAAAACAACCATACGCCCACTTTGCTCTCCGGAGGCAACAAATTAACCAATAGTTTCAAGGCCGGAATTCGAAGATACGCCGAATCATTTTTTTTCATACTACCCGACACATCGATGAGAATCTGTACATCTGTCGAACCTGGATCCGCCGGTTGATTAGCCCACACTGGAAAACAGAAAAACGCGCAGCACAAACATGTGCTCCGCAAAAACTGGCTGCACGTAGAAGTTTTAAACATTTTTATTAAAATCGAACATATTAGATCAAATATAGTAGAAAACGACGGCTTGGGTATTCTCTGGTATCATTAGACTCACAAAATCAATCACTATCTGTGTGTTTCCTGGCTGTAAAAATTACAGGCAAGCTCATTAGGAGCGAGATTTTAATAATATGCGAAAGATTGACGCAGGATTATTGTTTGTCTTCAAGGCGTAGCACCAGGCGCATAGCAGGGCTACGCAACTGGTGCTACAACACATGAAGACGGACAATAAGACAAGTCAGGATTCGTATATTATTGAATCCTCGCTCCTTAGCACCGGTCTGTCGTGTTCAACACTGGCAAGAGCAATTTATAGAATATTCATAACGCGCAAAATACCCACACATGCAATTATTAAATCAACAGATACTAAAATATGGCTCGAATGGAAACTCCCGTATGTGATTTCGGTGCGAAAGCAATCGAATTCTCACTGATCGATACTCACAATAAATTCCAAACACTGGAGACCTGCAGAGGCGAAAAAGGTTTACTGATTATGTTTATCTGTAACCATTGTCCCTATGTCAAAGCCATTCAGGATCGGATCGTTTGTGACACACTGGAATTGAAAAACTACGGCATCAACTCGGTTGCCATCATGTCAAATGACCCGACGGACTATCCGGAGGATTCTTTTGAAAACATGAAGATCATTGCCGAACAATTGAGCTTTCCCTTTCCCTATTTATTCGATGACACGCAAAATACCGCAAAAACATACGGCGCGGTTTGCACACCTGATTTTTTTGGCTATAACAAAAATCTTCACCTTCAATACCGCGGGCGTCTGGACGCCAGTGGCTTGCAAGCAGCGTCTCCCGAAATTCGCCGCGATTTATTCGAGGCCATGAAGCAAATCGGCCAAACCGGTCATGGTCCACGTGAACAAGTCGCCAGCGTGGGATGCTCGATTAAGTGGATGTAGGCATCAAGCGTTAAACAAATGGCCTAATATCCCTGGAAGGCTGTCCGAAAATAAACTGCCTCCTGGTTTCAAATGCGAATCATCTAAATTTACATTTACCCCAAAACTACATAAATTTATCTGGAGGCATCAATGCCGATTAATAAAATGACAGACCTGGATCTGAATGGAAAACGCATTCTAATTCGACAGGATCTAAACGTACCGATTGCAAATGGAGAAATCACCAGCAGCAAACGCATTCGCGCCAGTTTACCGACTATACAGCAGGCACTTCGCGCTGGAGCCGGAGTCATGATCATGTCTCACCTTGGACGTCCCACTGAAGGTCAATACGACGAAAAATATTCTTTAGCACCAGTGGCGAACTGCTTGTATAAACTATTGGGAATACCGGTACGATTCGAACAAAGTTGGCTGGATGGCCTCAATGTTGCCCCAGGCCAGGTTGTTGTCTGCGAAAATGTCCGCTTTAATCCAGGCGAGAAGACAAACGACGAGGCGCTTGGCCAAAAAATGGCCGCATTGTGTGACATATTTGTAATGGATGCCTTCGGTACCGCGCATCGCGCCCAGGCATCCACCCACAGTGTCGCCCAACATGCACCCATCGCTTGTGCCGGTCCGCTGTTGTCAGGCGAGCTGGATGCTCTGGAGAAAGCACTGAAAGATCCAAGCCGACCCCTGCTGGCCATTGTTGGCGGCTCCAAAGTGTCGACAAAACTAACTGTTCTGGAATCCCTTGCCAACAAAGTCGACCAACTCATCGTTGGTGGCGGTATCGCTAATACCTTCATCGCTGCAGCGGGTTACCCAATTGGAAAATCACTGGTAGAAACCGATCTGATAGATGAAGCAAAACGCCTGACTGAAGCCGCACAATCCAAAGGTGCCGAAATCCCAATCCCCGAAGACGTGATTTGCGCAAAAGAATTTTCCGAAACTGCAGAGGCTACAACAAAAAATGTGGCAAACGTCGATGAGGATGATTTGATTCTTGATATTGGCCCCAAGACGGCGCAACACTACGCGTCGTTAATCAAATCCTCTGGCACTGTGTTGTGGAACGGCCCGGTCGGCGTATTTGAATATGACCAGTTTGGTTCAGGCACGCTGGCCCTGGCACAGGCTATTGCCAACAGTAATGCTTTCTCAATCGCTGGTGGCGGCGATACACTTGCTGCAATTGACAAATATAATATTGAAAAAGGTATCTCTTATTCATCCACCGGGGGAGGTGCATTTCTGGAATTTTTGGAAGGCAAGGTTTTGCCGGCTGTTGAGGTATTGGAGCAACGGGGGGATGTGTCCTGAATACAACGGGTAGGCTGGATTGAGGTACGAAATCCAGCATTTCAAAAAACAACGACAAGAGCCCGTATCAAGCGAATGCAATACGCCGATAAACGTCCTGAACCTTGAATTCCATATCAACAGACGCCAGACTGAAACTCTGCTCTATAGAAAATTCTTCGCCTTGCCATGCTTGATTACGTCGATACACTTCTACCCTCGGAGTATCCTGGGCAACCAGAACGTATTCCTGTAATTCAAAAATAGCCTGATAACGTTCGCGCTTTTCTGTACGATCAATTCTCTCGGTCGAAGAAGATAAAACTTCAATAATCAATACCGGTTTTTCCCGGAAGTATGGATCATTATCCGTTGCATCACACGTAACCAAAATATCAGGGTAATAAAAGCATTCATCGCCAACCTTACTTGTATGCAGTTTCATATCGGAGATAAAAACTTCACACACATCAGGAAGCCGCGCATGAATACTTGCAAATAAATTGCCTGCAATCAAACCATGCTTATCACTTGCACCACCCATCGCATAAATTGAACCATTGACAAATTCATGTTTTTCTGTGGTAAGTTTTTCTCCCTGCAGATATTTATCGGCTGTAAACCCCGCCTTACCTAAAGCTGGTGTAGACACTGCTACCCCCATGTTTTGAGTACCTTGGAAGTCATTCTAGCATAGAGCCACGGTGACGATGATTTAAGCCTAATCATAAGGAAGGAAGCCATTCATTCAATATTTTTTACCATGAAACTAATATGGCCAGATTCATATCCTGTGACAATATCTTTCTGACTGCGCTTATAACCTCAAGAACCACTCACCCGCCCATCACCTGCCAACTGTCCGCAATCACCGGAATCAACGGCACTTCCAAATCATCAGAAAGATTCATCTCACCCAAATCCGGTGGTACAAACGCCGCCATCGCCTGCACCAATAAATCCACCTGGATATTGGACAGCGAATAGCCATCTCCGCTTTCAAAACGATGAATTTGTTTGGAACTGCCCGAGTACCAGTCAACAATCGTCGCCTGATCCTGACCGCCAATGACCTGAACATTGAGGTCATTACCGGATTGACTGAACCACAATTGCTCATGGTGTATATTCTCACCCAATTCCAGAACATCCTTTCCACCTTGGGTCACAATGCGATCCTGACCATCATCGCGATTAAAAACATAGGTGTCCTGGTGAGCACTGCCCGTCAGGGTGTCGTTGCCTTGTCCACCCTCTAATG
>Ga0114934_10001286_pt1 | contig 16275 bp, 24 predicted proteins | sample 4SBtaG_2_FD_99695 | JGI IMG/M metagenome (GOLD analysis project Ga0114934, IMG submission 99695) | Deep subsurface microbial communities from Kolumbo volcano to uncover new lineages of life (NeLLi) - 4SBTROV10_white metaG | ecosystem: Environmental > Aquatic > Marine > Volcanic ... | reverse complement strand
GTTGTCGTGTCTGTCGTCGTTTTAGTGGCTGTAGTAGCCATAAGTAACCTCGCTTATGTCGAAATTGTGACCAAGAAACCTTCCATGAGACATAAAGTAGTCCATCTCTTGCAGCGTCTAGTTGATCTTACGTCCCCATTTAGTATCTCCTTATTGTATCTTAAATTCCAGAATTTACCTGAATGACGGGCCTTCATACCAGGAAACCAGAGAGTAACGAACACCTTGCGTTACGGGAAGCACGCGATGCCGTAAGAAAGAGGGGAATACAAATACAGTACCTTGTTTCCTTATCTCTTGCGGTTTCGGCAACTGATCCTTACCTCCCACGGCGTGCTCATCTATTTCGAAATCTCCGCCGTCATAGTCTTTGTCGTCGCTTAGCTGTGCAACGAAACTTAATTTTCGCCTGGTAGGGGAATTTTGTACCCAGGTTAAATCTTCATGCCAATCATACTTGCCTTCAGTATCTGCGTTGTACTCAGTGAATTGCACGTCTTTGAAGTACGTTAAGTCAAACTGAAAAGCATTACAGTTCGCATATTGAAAGGCGTGATCAATTCTACTCATCAACCACTGTATGTCGGCATCACGGCGATCGAACCACCGAACTGTTGAACGGCGAAAATCGTCGTTCACTGTACTCCTGTCCCCTCCGTGACCAATTGTGCCTTCCGAAGGTGAGCGCTGCAAGCCAGCGTCGATGATTTTTTTACAATCATCAGCTGAAAAGTAGCCACTCCACATTTGCCACCATTGATTCACGGCGTAACACCTACGGATTAAAAAGGTAAGGAGGCGACGGACTATTATCAGATTCCGTGTCACAACTTTCTACGCTTTCGATTTCCAATCGATCACGTAATTCTGCGATAGCCTTCCTAGCTTCCTTGCTCAACTTATCCGCATACGTATTTAGTTCAACGGTATCTCGCGGTATCCAATGCCAGTGTAACAGGATTCCGTATCTTTGGAAGTCGCTAAACAACTTCCACAAGGTTCCATTCTTTTTAGGAAGCATAGCCCCTTTGCTTCCCTGGTCTCCGCAATATTTAGAGTCAGTAAGTATGTGAACATTACGAAACTTCACACCACCTGACTTACGCCTTCGGCTCATTTCCACGGAAGCATACCAATTCAAAGGCTGTAAGTATGCCATCATCTCCGCAAAATTGACGGTGCCGCAGTTCATACTGCCAAACCAAACACGACGCTCAAGTGTTGATCGCTCGATGCTTACCGAAGCCCACCCACTTTCACGCTTCCAATTTGATCCTGACCCGTCTCCTACTATAAGTAAGTCCCATTCATCCGGTTGGATTTTCAGACGAAGGAGTAGCTCCTCCAGAGTCTCCCCGGATGTTTTCGAGTTCTTTTTTGACCGTTTCAAGTTCCACTTTCCTTTCATGGAGATCCGTTAATGTGTTCTCCATTTCTTCTCGTATTGTGTGCAGGAGTTGGAAACTACGGTCGAACATATGCGCAGCTGCTTGCAATGTCACTCCAATAGACCCTACGATTCCCGCCGGATCGCTCTGGGGACCTTCAGGGCCCAACCAAATAGCCTTATTAACGCCATCCGTATCGTTCAAAGCACCATAGTAGTCAAAAACCACTACAACTGAACGAAGGACGTCGCCATGATCCAAAAATGCTCTGTCTATGGTCGGCCTAAAATGCTCAACCAACTGAGAGTCGAACATTACACCAGGCTGTTTTACGTCATTCTCCACTGTTATCCTCCTCATCCGGATCGATGTCAAATGGTCCAAGATTACCTAAGACATCGTCAAACGGCTTAGGGGTACGACATTTTTCGTGCAACAAATCGTTGCTTAAATTGGCTAAGCGTGCGACGGCGAAAGCGTACCAAACTAAACGCAGTGTATTTACGTGCCAACCATTAATCTCCAGCCAACGAGGCAAGAGCAAGACAGATACGGATAAGAGGGCAACCCAGGGGGACAAGCAAAAAGGACACCCTAAAAGTTCCCCTAGCTTGTTCCCCCAGAGTTCCACACGTGAACGTAGACCGGCAAATAGTAGACTATGGTGCCAAATCTCGATGATTTGCCAAGTAGCCAGGACGGCTACGAACACATCAAACATATAGTTGCTCTCTAAAAATTAAGCGACGGTGTAAGCTAAGTACAGGGCAACGCCCCATCCGCTTATTGCACCTACCGCGATTAGCCACTCACCACTAACCACAAGCGCACAAGTCAAACCCACCGCTATGATTAAACTACCGGTTGCAACGGCTTTTCCAACGGTCTTGTCCATTATTCATTCTACTCCTCCTCTGAGGTGTCCCACCGCACCATTTCGGCCCGATCTGGCGCATCCCCCAATCCTTCCGAGGCTTCTAGCTTGCTAATCGTCTTACCGGTGGGATACTTATGAATAAGCATCTCGTCCGGCGAAAAGCGTGACGCAGGTGCCTGGGGCATCTCCGTCGGGCGAAGTTGTTTCCGTTTTTGATACTGCCATGGGCTGCGACTTGGCATAGTCGGCTCCTCTAGAGTATATAAGTTCTGCGAAAAAGTTGTATCATACAGAGAAGTGATTGTCACGTGTCCAGGTCCGTCTGAACACCACATTATTGTAGCTGAGTTGTACCCTTTCCATGAATACACAAAAAAGCCAAGCCTCAACTGTCATGGAAGCTGCCCCGCTGGGTATCCATGAACTTGAGGCGTCTGAAGGAATCAGCTTTGAGAATCTAATCCAATCCTCTCTTGGTGCGGGGATTAGGTTCGGTGCCGCCGATGACGAGGTCACTAAGCGGCTTAAAACTGCAACACATATTTTGAAGAAGAGCGGTTACCTTACGCTAAAGCCTCTGCTACCTCTTCTTCTGGAAATTCGTGGTAAACCTTACCACCTCAACGATCATTTCCCATTTGCCCCGTTTTTTCGGACGCGAATGCCTCGTCGTACGCTTCTGAAGACAGGACGCCAAGTCTCAAAATCTACCTCACTTGCTGCTCAGGGTGTTTTGTTTTCGAATTGTATTCCATATTTTAGCACACTTTACATCACGCCATTGTTTGAAATGGTGCGACGTTTCTCTCAAAACTACGTACGCCCCTTTATTGAAACATCTCCAGTAGTGGACTTGTTCATGGGGGCTACCACGATTAACTCAGTGCTACAGCGCTCATTTAAAAATCGCTCTCAGATGTTGTTCAGTTTTGCTTACCAGGACGCTGAACGTACTCGTGGTATATCGGCTGACAAAAATGTCATCGACGAAGTGCAGGACATGGACATTTCATTTCTGCCTGTGATCCATGAAACAATTTCTGCCTCTAAAGAGTGGGGTCTAATCCAATATGCTGGAACCCCTAAGACGCTAGACAACACTATCGAACAACTATGGCAAGACAGTTCCATGGCAGAGTGGATGGTCAAGTGCCGAAACTGCAAGCACTGGAACATTCCGTCCATAGACTATGACCTGGTAGACATGATCGGACACTACCACGACGAAATATCTGAAGAATGTCCCGGAGTAGTGTGTGCAAAATGTCGGCGGCCTGTTAACCCTCGCCCAGTGTCTCAGAAGGGGACGGGACGATGGGTGCACAGAATAAAAGAGAGACGGTGGTCTTCCGCAGGCTACCACGTTCCTCAGATCATCATGCCGATGCACTACGCTGACCCAGAAAAATGGGAAATACTCGTAGGCAAGAAACAGGGACGAGGAAACACACCTATCAACGTGTTTATGAATGAGGTGTGTGGGGAATCCTATGACTCCGGAAGTAAACTTGTAACAGTGAGCGATCTTCGAAGAGCTGCCTCTCTCCCGTGGTCCCGCGACATTGAAGAAGCCAAGAAACACATAGACAACTACGCATACAAGATTGTCGCTGTTGATTGGGGCGGTGGGGGTGTCAAGGGCGGCAAATCTGTCATGGAATACCAGTCATATACTGCCATAGCAGTTATGGGTATGTCCCCCGAGGGTAGGATCGATGTTCTATACGGTTACCGAAGCTTACACCCGCACAACCATGTTCGAGAAGCCAAGGTGATCCTGGGAGTCATGAACCACTTCAAGTGCAGTCACTTAGTCCATGATTACACAGGAGCTGGTGCAATACGTGAGACGGTAATGAACCATGCCGGGTTGCCTATGAAAAACATAATTCCAATTGCGTACACAGGGCCAGCCAAAGGAAACATTCTCCAGTTCAAAGCAGGAACAGTTCTGCACCCGCGAGACCACTACAACATGGCGAAAGCTAGAAGTTTGAATTTCACCTGCCAGTTTATAAAGTCAGGTGTGATTCGTTTCTTCCAGTACGATTACGTTGACTCCGGAGAGCAGGGACTCCTGCACGATTTCCTGTACTTAATCGAAGATAAGACTGAGACTGGGTTCGGTCGTGATCGCTACCAGATCCTTAGAGACCCCGCAGGACCAGACGATTTTGCTCAGGCAGTCAATATGGGGACCATGATGTTATGTCACATGACAAACAAATGGCCCAACCTTGCAGACTACGAGGACGTGTCGATCGGGGTTGACGCGCAACAAGCTGCCGAACCAGTTACGAGAGCGGAGTGGGAGGACTTGTAAGTCCAAGTGCTTTTTTAAACACAGGAAAAAGCTCGCCCAGTTCTCGTTCAGTAGCCCACGATCTAACCAGGCTCAGAACCTTACGCTCCCAAGATTCGTCTGTCGAGAATATCGTTGTAATATCTTGCAGCGTAAACCACGCAAGAAAATTGGGGAGCACTGTACGAAAAGCCGTAGGGATGCTTCGGGGATTTAGCTCCAGGGAATCTGGGGCAGAAATCTTGTACAGCCCTCTTCCTCGCACAGGATCATCTTCAGGTCCTACCGTTACCGCCTTGAATCGCTGATGCCGACTTGGCTTAGTAAGGCAAACCGTAGGCCACTCGTGTTTCCAGTAGTAGTCCGTGATGGGAACACCCAGCAAACGTAGAATTCGAGAGAACACCACATTGTGGTATTCATCGTATTCAAAAACTAACTTGACCACAGAACGCTGAGCTACGGGAGAGAGCAGTTGGTTGATAAACCCAAAAATGGCGGCCCACGTCCAGACCCCCTCACTACCGGTTGCTGAAAGTAAGGACTCGATCACTTCACGTCGCCATCTGTACGTACGACCGTCCGGACCATCAAATTCCTGCAAAAACAGTTCAGACGGCGTTTGTTCGTACTTTCCTCCACTGATCCGACAGTTTTGTAGTTGGAAGCCGCTACCGTCCCACCCTAGTTGTTCCTTCCCTTCCCATACTTCTGGAGTATGAAAAGCCATAGCAAGTTGAATAAGCCCAACGTTTGTCGGGGCTTTTCTTTCTGCAAAGTACCCGGATGATTCGACTACGTCCCAGATAGCGCGATTCAACTTAGCACGGTTATCCCCTCGAACGCGAAAAGGCACAACAGCTTCTCGTATAGTCACCTCTCCCACATACTCAGGAAGATAATTGTCACGAACGATAACTTTATCGACACGAATATTCCCATCGAGAAGGGGCTTCTCTGTGCTATTTTGGTACCAAACACCAGATCGATCGGTATAGGTGTTGTCTTTGATGGTGACTGAGCGAGTGTAATGTCTAGATCTCGTACGTTCCCACCCGAGAGCTGACCTAACCTCCGTCATAAGACGCGGACTAAGTTTGTCACACTCAGAGAGCAAATCAGATATACGTCCGTCCGTTGCGCTGTGAGTTCTAGTCCAGTTTCTGAGTGCTTTCTTCCAGGGTTTAGCTTCCTTGGCTAATTGACGTTCAACGTCAAGCATAGATTTTTGGTTACGCACCCAATGACTTATATTCCGTAGGTCATGCTTCCTGGGTCCTACATTAATCACCAGGTCCGCATCTGTAGTCATGCATTGATATAAAACACTCGCTTTCGGCTCCCACTCCCAAAAAATCAAACGTTTGCCATTAAACAACCCCCAGTTAGAAGAGAACATGCCGTTGGGATCGTCGTACCAAGAAACGATAGGTAGCGGTTTCACACTGGTGACAAAATGTCGGCTCTGAATACGAAGTGCCGACAAAACGTCACTCATCAAGATGACATGCCCGCAATCGTGATCAATAACCGAGTGTAGCCCGGCAAAACCTTGAGACGCATTACTGGACGTATTCTTTCTGCCCCGCTGAGCATACGTCTGAAAAATACGGTCCTGGGCTTCCTTACCTTCGCGACCTACGAAAAGGATGCTGGCAGCACTACCTGGGGCTTTAAAATAGGGAATGACCAGAACATTTCCCCACCCTTTGCCTTTAAAAAACTCGGCCTTTTTGTAAGCCGCTCGCTGGGGTGTCCATAAACGTCTGATTTCATCTACGTGGGACATCCCGAATAACTGGGCTGGACCGCCCATGATTCTAGCCGTACTGAGCTGGTTGAAATTCAGACCCAAACGAGACCGCAACTTTGCTAAGCCCAAACTAGGTTTGGCCATATTTCTCTGAGCTTTTTTCCACAACTTATCCGCTTTCTCATGCGGTTTAACGCACTTTTTGATGTATCCCTGCAACTCCTGTTCAGTTACGCTGGTATTATGCATCTCTGCTAACCGCTCAACGGCAACATCCAGAGGAACGTTCCACAGGCGGGATGCTAGTTGTAGGACGGATGAGGACCACTGGCAACTAGAACAGTATGCCCATTCTTCCCCATTTTTGTTATCCTTGTACACAGATAGAGCGCCCTCACACAGGGGGCAAATTGTCGTTACAGGAAAAACTGGATTCGTTTGTGGCAACCCCAGCAAGGGAGCAACAACCGGCCATGTTAAACAGGAGATAGTCATAATGCCTTCGTCAAATGCACAAATTCTCGATGCTGCTAGTGATACGAGCCGCGAAGAACTCGCTCGCATGGTCAAGCTTTACGAGTTCCCCGATTTCGTAAAACAGGCGAACCTTGATTTTACTATGAATCCTGAGAACATTGCCATAAATACCTACGCAGATCCAGTTCGTAAGAAATTTGCTTGCCACACTGCCGCCGCTACCTGGATGTCGGGGATGTATTTCCACGAGAAAAAAGCAGAATATCACCCCAAGGACCGGCAACGCATTGAAGCCCGACTTGAAAACTACGTGGACTACTGGCGAATTCGACCCGCTTATGACGCCCTGGTCAAGCGTGCAAATACACTTACTTCACAAGAACTTCCAGACTCATCTTACGCATATGTCTGGGTAGATGACAAAGGAGGTAAAGAACGCTACCTCCCCCTGAACTCTCCCATGAACACCAAGGCAGCAGCGGAATGGCTGCACAAATACCGTGACCGTCTTCCTTTCTCAGATCGAAATACGATCGCGAAAAAGATCCTGGAAAAGGCTTCGTCTACCGGGGCAAACCTGGGAGAAGAGCTGGCAGAACATACAGAAAAACAGGCCGGACACGGTATCCCCGACCCCGGCGAAGTCATTGCAATGATCAAGCAACGTGCCGAATTGGCCACACGATCCCAGCACCGAGAAGAAATTCTTAAGCTAGCATCTGCCGTGGAAAACCAAGCACGCATTGCACTTCAGCCTACAGAGCTAGTTAAATTGGCTGAAACTATTGATATCATTGACAATGCATTGCACCTCAAAGGCAAGTACACCGATAGTATCCAGCGACCTGAGGATGTCATCTTTAAGGTCACGTTCACTAAGGCGGCCTCCACGCAACAGGAGTTGTGCACTCTCCAGACCGGAAACGTCTACAATCAAACCCAGTTGTCGAAACTGGCTAAAGAAGATGTAGAGTCCTTGTTCGGCTCAGACTTCGCTAGTGAAGTGTGTACCGGGCTGGATGTCGATCCAGTGAAAATGGCTGAAGTAGCGCACACTCTGCCTACTCCTGATGCAGAGTTGCTGGAGCACCTTTTGTCCGAAGCGGGGCAAAGACCTGAATTCGGAAAAACAGCTTCAGATGTAGGACCCTCACCTGAAGCACTAGAAGCCCTAGCAAACCTTTACCGCTGAAGTGTCAGCGGATCCGACTTACGTGTCGGAAAAGGTTTGTCCTTAAAGCACAGCTGACACAAAGAACAATTTGTCTTTGTGATGCCGTTGTCGTACGGACAGACTAGATTACCTGCGGGATCATACTTCATCACCGTACTACGTTTGTCCCTGAAAACCAGGTCAACGTCGTAGGAGGCGATGTCGTTATCGTCTTCCATCAGGTAAGCTCTCCGCACACCCTCACTACGGGGCGGGTCGCCTGTCTCTCTATCGCAGGACCACCACATGAAGAAGTTAGGCTCTTTTGCCAATTCTTCTAGGGCGGGAAGCATTTTCTTATCACGCCAGCTCCTGGTATAGGCGTAGAACGCTATGTATGGACGTCTACGCACGATTCTTATCCATTTCTGTACATAAGCCTTCTCATAAAAATCGCCCGCTACGTGGACTCTCACGACCCTAGCGAAGACATCGCTAAGGGCCATCCCCATATACTGAGAGAAATCGTCATCCTGTGACAGCACATAATTCTGATAGTGCGAGTCACTCACATTGGGCATCCTAAAGAAGCCCTTCATTGCGTAGCATAACTTTCGGCAAAGATCCGTCGCACCGACACAAATACTGACCAACGTGGGGAGTGACCAGCACCAGATAAGCTTTCCAAGCTTAGTGTTACCCGGTGTTACCGCCATTTGCCGCCTCCTTAAAATCCTCTTGCGCATACTCCATTAGCTTGGTCCACAACGGATCCAAATTGGAAAATCTACCCATCATTTGGTGTGCCTCTGTCGGAGGATCACTCCAGGTCAGTCCTCCTGTTACGAGGACATCATATTCCATGGGTGGAAACCTAACGCTTGCTACGTCTCTCGGTTGTTGTCCCTCTTCCAAAATTTGGAAGCAATTGTCTAGGACATCCTCACGAATACAGTCAGCAAGAGCTTGCATTTCTGAGCCCTCGCCATAAGCCTGGTCCATGCTGGAAAGATCACCGTAATCTTCATGAACAAAATCATCGTTAAACTGCACAAGATCTTTATCCGGAAGCGTATCAACGACTTTCCTGATCTCTGCTGTCCGCTCATCAGTTAGTTTGCAATAAGGGATAGCGTCTAAAGCTAAATCAGCTCCCATTGTCTTTCTCCTTTTCTTCTAAACTAAACCCGTCCGAAACCCATTCGGAGTCTGGCAGATTCTCCAGACCTTTCGGGATGTTTTCCTTTTCAATCGAAACGACACGATAGTTCTCACATCCAACGGTGGGTTCCGTTTCCCACGCAAGGATAAGATTGTCTTCCTTGTATAATCGTTTCACTTCGTCAATCACTGCTTCGTCACTCTCAGCCTCAACCCACACACTTCCATACGCAGGAACGTCGAAGGCATACGTGACCCAGTACCTTTTCTTAGTCATCCGAAAACTCCAGTTGATCCTTGGGCCAACGACGAGGACCGGCTCCATTCCTCTCGCGGAGCTCTTTTTCAGATAGCGGGTACCCCATCCGCTCATCATACGTACGCTTTAGCTGGCGAAGACGTGCGGCCTCCTCTCTCCGTAGCTGAGCTCTCTTCCCGCACGTCGCCATTACCTCGTCTCCGCAGGAATAGTTGTTCATCCATGACCAAATCTTGTTCCCCTCCAGGTTGCTGAGATCCATAAAACGACGTTCCAGCTCGTCCATCAGTTGTTTGTCGGTATATTCTCGCATCGCTCGTTCTCCCGTGACGTCCCCACTTGAGGTACAGACACCAAAAAATTCATATTCGCTATATGTCATTTTGCTTCCTTGCAATAAATTACATGTCGTTTTCCACCAGCGCTAAATCTTCCTCCAGGTTTGCTCGCCTTTCCTCTATAGGAGGCGCTAAGCGGCCTTTACTTCTAAGCAGCTCTATAGCGTCCTTGTACAGGTTAATTCCGTTCCGCTCCTCCAGGGCATCCATCTGGGATCTAACGCAAGCGTCGCTTCTCTCACCCGCCTCTTCGATGTTCATGTGCATATCGTGATACGCACATCCAAAAGGCGATACCGGGTGTATTTTACACTGACCATTATCAGCCAGGAAAACGCAACTTCCGTCCGGTTTCTGTGCTGGAACTATTGTCGGAACCTCTAACAGTTCTGGCTCAGGAGTGCCTTTAATCATCCTAAGCACTTTTGCCCCAGAAGAAGCTCTAAAGTTCTCACAGAGCCAGTCAATACACTCTTCGTCCTTAACATGCAGGTACGTCTTGATAGCCTCTAAGTCTCCAGGCACCAAGCATCCCGGCATATGCCGACATGGAACCTTGCATTTGTCACACGCACACGTAGTCCGTTCAAAGTCATCTCGAACTGACTTTTGCTCACTCATTTTAATTCCACCTCCAGCTATCTCGTTTTTCTTTCATTTGATTAATTTCCCAGTTAATGCCGGGACCATGTTCCATCTTTTCTCCACTTGAAACACAACCTTTAGAGGGAGGCATGCAAAATTCAAACACAGCCTCCAACTCTTCCTTGTAAGGTGGACGGTCAAATGCCTCGCGATAAGCTTTTTGAATCTGCTCAATAGCATCAATCATGATGTCAGCAGGCTCATCGCCATTTACCATGTTTTCAGAAATCTTCCACCAGCCCATTTTGTCACTCCTTAACTGGAACACCAACCGCCGATAACAAAACCCTGGGTTTCCTTCGGCTCGTCTTCTTCCACTACCCGGAAGAAGGCCACACCCATCGCCTGCTCCCATTTCTCATGGTTAGCAAAAATGTACTCTGTCGCATCAGCCTCTGTCGTAAAGGTTCTGTTTACCCAGTTGACTCCGCCCGGCATCACACCAATGCAGCCAGAGTAGCTGTGTCCGTCTTCGTAAGCAGACTGCCCCTGGTCTTCAAGAAAACGCTGTTCCGCCTCTTCCTTAGTAAAATTGACGTATGTTCTGTAGTCTGTACATGCACCCATTATTCTTCCTCCTCTACGACCCACTCCAATGAATACTTTGGTTCTGGCAGCCACTTGCGTCGCCGTGCCTCAGTGTCTCTCTGGAGTCGTTCAATTAAATTATTTGTTGCTTCTTGGATTGCTTCTTCTTCCGACGAGGCGTCAGAAGCAAACTGTGTATCTAGGGAAACAAAAAATGTCATACTACTCCTCCTCACAATATTTACACGAACGGCTTCCCTTAGCCATTCCGTCGCTTCCAACATATTCACCGCAGTCGCAGCATGTGTAACTTCCCTGGCACTCCTTGCAGATGATCTCACGGTGTGACATGTGAATACCCCCGTCACCTGCAAGAGCACTGGGCATAGCAAGTTCGATGGAAAACCGCGACTCGCACTCACTGCACTGAGGCTGAAAGTCTGTCGGGTATCCTGCTTTTTCCAGCTGACCAGTCACCCCAAAAAGATGGTCGACGTTAATCTCATCTGGAACCTCGGTTAGACTTTTCTTATCGCCCAGATCGTACAGGTAGAAATCTCCGTCACGTTTGCGCTGGTAGTAATCTTCTAGCTTTTCCAACGTGTCACAGCCCGCAGACCCTGAGCAGCCCAGGTTAACGAACTCACTGTCCGGGGTAATAAATGCGTAGTTCCATTCCCAGAAACACCCCTCGTAGCCCCCACCCTTGTACTGAACAAGCGTGTTGGGCTCAAAGACTTTTGATATAGTTTTAGTCATCATTCACCTACATTTCTGCCATCCCACCAATCCAGGATCTTCATAGCGAGCCAACCAGCAGGAAGCACAAGAATTGCGGCTAGTAAATAACCCGCCAGGTCATTGTCACCGCTCAATATGTCAATAAACATCCATGCTCTCCTTCCAATAACAAACGCCCCGGAGGTTTAATTCCGGGGCGTTTGTGTAAAGCCATAACCAACGTGCTGAGGCATTTACTTATTATCGGCTTCCCACTCCCTTTGAGCCTTGTACAGTTCACTTGTAAAAGCCTCCGCCTCAATGGGATCCGATCCTTGCTCAATCATTTTGTCCGTTACCCTGCGTCGAGACTCCTCAGAGGTATCCAGCCCACTGGGGGTGCTTTCATAAGTGCTTTCATAGCTATCGCTACAACCGGCAAGCGAAAACAGACACAAGGTAATAATCAACAAACATACTTTAAGTGTGCGCATAATTTCTCCTAGTAAGCGTAGAGAGCCCCTTCCTCAAGAGCCTCCCCTATCATAGTTTGTCCTAGTAATGCAGCATCGTTGGTGTATTCAGCATAAGTATCATTAATACTGTGAAACACCTGCCAATGCACTCGAAGACCCTCGCGACTAGCTCCTTCACCAACAAAATCATGTTCGCTAAAAACATCTGTTTTGTTAATGTCTTCGTCTTCGTCGCCAAGGTCTGCCTCTACACTCTCAGGCCAATGCGTTATGTCCTTACTGGAACGTGCACCGCCATTAAGCATAATGAACGTTTCTACAGGACCGCCCTCATCGACTTGAGCACAAAGAGCTTTAAGTTGCTCCAAACTTTCAATTTTCTGCGGCATTCGCAGGTTCCTCCTCAGTAAAATACTTCGCATTGTTGAGGGCATAGACTTTAAGCCTAGCTCCCAACTTGCACAAAGCATCGTAATATTCCGAACTCAAATGGTTGCCAGAGTAGTGATGCCCGAATTCATGGATAAGAAGCTCATCCAATTTCTCCGACCCCACTGCGTCATCAAACCACTTCTTACCTAGTTGCTGGACGTTGAAAATTAGACCAGCAGGATCTCCATAAGCGGCTAACCAGGGCTTTTGTCCGAAGGCGCAGGGCACCTTGACGAACTTTACGTTGATCGTAGTGCCAAGCAAACCAACAGCCATGTCTGCTGAGTATGTACGCACAGCTTTCATAGCTTCAGTCAGTTCTCCGTCTCCCAACTGCTCTGCCTCGTCTGCAAAGATATCGTCAGTAAACGGACCTACTCCGGCAGTTGGATACGCCTTGGTAGATGACAGCAACGTGCCTGATTCTTTCAGGTTGGCACGCTGACCTGGTGTCAGCCCCCTCGAAGGGATAAGCGTCTGACCGTCTGCCACTGCCTGAGCATTGGCTTCCGGATTGTTAGGATCAAACGCCACCGAGCGGGCCCCGTACTTCTGTACGCGGAATGTCTCGACAGCATCATCCTCACATCGCTTATCACTGGCGGCCTCGTTTACCCACGTAGCGTGAGTATCTTCAGGGTCCAGCTGTTCGTGCATGTGATTCAACACGCTTACACGAACTTCCTTCAGAAACGCGGGAGTGACGTTGTCCCTGTCAGAATTCAACGGAACTTTCTGCTGAATAGAGACATGGTACTTATCATCCGTTGCGACGACTGGAATTCCCAATTCGTACAACATCGCCGTTTCACCCTCGTGAGGCTCATAGACGCGAACCTCGGTCTTGCGACGAGTCTTTCTGAGTTCGTCACCTATCTCCGTGGTTAGAGTCTCTTCCCACGTATTAAGCGGCTCACGATGCGCAATCTCAGCCCCGTTAACACAAAGGCGTAATCCTTCGCGTACCATAATCGTCGGCAAATACGTCAGTAGCTCATCGTACTGTTCCGCAGTGCACCTGATTTCCATTTCCACCCGAGTACCGCATTCTCGCTTCTGACGAGGATGTTCGTGACGACCATCTTCATCAAATATAACCGTACCGCTGGTGGTCTCAATTTTAGCGGTATGGCAAAAGGAGAGAACGATTTTCTCCCCAGTATTGAAGCGACCCGCTTTCGTAGCATCATCCTTTTTCAAGGACGGTGCAAACATAGTCCAGGCGTCTGTTAGACGCGAGAAACCCGGACCATTGTCTACAACTTCCAAGATTGCACGAGGCTTACCCTCAACCTTGGTTACCCCAATCAAGCATTCCGTTGCTTCCTCACAGTCGGCGACGTTCTGATACAGCTCACCGACAAGCATCCCAAAGCCACGTCGTGCAACGAGCCGTTCGTGTACTTGACGCAAGCCCTCTTTATCGACTTCAAACCAACCCATGTTATCCTCCTATTTAACGATCTCTACAGTTCCATGAAACGTTCGGGCACCCTTACGAACTTTCTTATCCGCTTTCTTCTCGTGAGCTGCCTGAGCCACGCGGAGCATGTCCTGAACTACGATGATTTCCTTGGCGTAGTTTTTCTCAATCGTATGCGGTCGTGTCGCACACGTTTTCAGGGCCCGCGCTACATCCTTTCGAAGCGCTTCTGAAATAGCCGATCGGGCATCTTCCTCATCTTCGAATTCCCCGTCTACGAGGAGCTGTGGAAAATGCTTTTCGATATTGCCTACGATTACCGCAATTACCATCTCAAGGTTGGCGTTAAATTTCGAGGCGGCTTCAGTGTCCTCTTTCACATCAACCGTACCGACGACACGCAAGTTCACTTCTTCGTCTATTGTCTTTGTGCCTGGGGTCATCTTCAGATCCGAAATCTGCTTACCAAATGTTCTCCCCAATGCCACAGCTATTTGCGATGCAACTTTAGTAGCCATCTCTCATTCTCCCTCTATGAATCGTTTTTCAAGAAACTCAATCTCAGCCTCAATTGCGTCGCTCCTGCGACGAAATGGCCCCAACACGGGGCCGCCAAATATACGGGCTCTCCACCGGCACGGCCACTTCCTGGTCCACGCCGCAAGTTTGCTGTCATCCGTACAGCGATTACGAACAAAATGAAACATCGCACGAAGAACCGGATTAACCGGCTCAACGTGCGATGCTCGTCGATGAGTAAGCCCAAGCTCGTCATCAAAGTCCTTGTCGTAAATCTTGCGGACAGTACCGTCCGGTCTGATCACGGCAACAATAGGTTTCATTCGATCATTAACCTCCTCCGGGGAGATCGTGATTTACCTTGCTTGGGAGAAGTCGGCGCAGTGAGGCCACTAGTCTTACCCAGTGCAACCTGAGTCACCGCCCCGGACACCAAGTGGGTTAGGAAAGAGGACAGAGAACGTTCAACCTGATGGGGCTCTATCCCCAGTCGATTATGAACTCTCAGGTACACGTTGTAGTACTCTGTCACCTCATCTACCGTAGTACACGCTTCCATGTACTCCGCTATTGCTCTTTCAAAGGCCCACAACTTGGCGTGGATCGTCATCCGACCTAGCCGAGTTAGCAACTGCCTTGTTGTCATCTCCGTCACCCGTTTCCTGGCATGTTCCAGGTCTTTAGGTTTATAGGTTGACATAATTCACACATTTAACTGTCTACGGTGGGACTTCTTTTTCTTCGTACGCACAACAACGCGCGCAGCCACTTCACGCTTCAGTTCTGACAACGCACCGTTTACGTTATCTCGCCGATGCGAGCTTTCCTTCAGCCGCTTGGTAATCGAAGAAGCGCTTTCACCATGCTCACCCAGGATTTCTTTCGCTCGTCGCGCCAGATCCCTGACTGGGCTTTTGCCAATTGAAAGCATTTCTTCGTACTTATCTGTATGAGCATCCTGATCAAACAGATCTTGCACCATGCTGTCAAACAGTCGGCAGTACTCATCCGTCGATTCGCGGGGCTTCAGACGATCGTCGAATTCCTCCCCGGAAATCATAAGAGTTTCCGTGACGGGGTTACCCCGCTGGTCCCTCTTGTTAGTACGCTTTCCCTTATCGTCTGTTTGCACGAGCTGGATCTTCACACGGACAAAGCTTTCCGGGATGTTTTCCCGATCGTCTTCGTGCGTTTCAAAGAGAGCCACCTCACCCTCTCGCAGATGGGCATACTGAGGATCAGTAACACTCGGGTTAACCCGTGTGCGTTTTCCAAGCTGCTTGATGCCAAGCTCAAGACCCGCCAACAACGTGTCCTCAGCCTTCGCACTCAGAGCTGCAACATTAGCGGTACATTCCGCCTTAGCTTGCCGCTCCATCGCTCGCTTCATAGCAGGAGGAAGATGCTCAGACACATTCAACGTAATGTTAGCTGAAGTGAAAGACGGCACCCGAACACGAATACGAGATTCAACGTAATCTCTGCTGGGATATTTATGCCTAATCAGACTCCAATACCCAGACAAACGAGCCTGGTCACGCTCACGAATTGTGTCGTAACGCTCCAGGAGCCGTTGACCCCACGCCATGTACTCGTCCTTGATTTCATTGAAACGCTCCATGAACTCTTCAATGTCTTCATTCCGAATACCATAACGACCCTTATCGAGTTCGTTACTTTCTTCGGTTTCTCCTTCTTCCGGCGTGTGTCCGTTCTTCTCCATCAGCTTCTCAACAATGCTATGCTTCGAGAAAGCATACTTGTTGACAAGCAAATCCCACTTCTTCTTGATGAGGGCTCCTTCCTTAATGCTCGGAAACTCCT
>Ga0114934_10001284_pt1 | contig 16286 bp, 16 predicted proteins | sample 4SBtaG_2_FD_99695 | JGI IMG/M metagenome (GOLD analysis project Ga0114934, IMG submission 99695) | Deep subsurface microbial communities from Kolumbo volcano to uncover new lineages of life (NeLLi) - 4SBTROV10_white metaG | ecosystem: Environmental > Aquatic > Marine > Volcanic ... | reverse complement strand
GCATTTTATTATAATATTAGATATAATAAAAAACGTTCATTTTAAATCTTCATCGGTGTAAAATTTTCAAGTGCTGATTTATATGCTTTGCAAACATCATTGAGTGCCTGATCTCTAATATGAACTGGGATATTACTTTCCATAATAAATTTATTATTTTTAATATAAGAATTGGTTTTTTTTCTTAATTTATAAAAATTATAAGGTGATTTTTTAGTTCTTGTAAAATAAATTCCTATATTATATACGCATCTATAAGCATCCAGCCATTTTAAAATTATATTTTTTTGTTTTATTGTTGGATAGATAATAATTAATTCTGCATTATGTGTTATTTTAATTTTTATTGGATTTTTATTTTTATTTTTAATTTTGAATTTCACAGGTTCAATTTCATATTTTAAATTTGAAAACCAACTATTTGTTTTGTATTTTTTCATTTTAAAATTCGAATCCGGAAACCAATATTTTTTAATAAAATCTGGTTTGATATTAAATGGTTTAAATTTCATGTCATAAGTATAATTATGATATATTTTTTAAGTATAATTTAATTAAAAATATATTAGAAACATACTCAAAAACAGAAATAAAAATTATATATGATGAGAACAAAAGCCCCGAAGAGGAGGTTGTGAATGATTTAATTGAAATAATAATGGTATTTAGTTCGAAAATATATGGGCTGCGTTCCTATAAAACTGATCTAGCAATGAATAAAACAGAAATTTTAAAAAAAACAGGTTACATGATATAAGGTTTTATAAGGTTTTAGAGTTGCAGCCGATCACCCACGCATCCGAAGATACGACAACTTAAGTGTCGCGCCTTAGACCAACTCGGCCATGTTGACTTACATATATATTATAGATTATCTTTAAGTATATTTTTATAAAATGATTTTATATTATTATTTTTATAAAGTCTTTCAGATAATCTAATCACCACCGTTCTTGACCTCCTCTGTGGGACACTCGACACCGCCGACCAATATGTAAGACAGTACACGAGGTTCCTCATCGCGGCGGATGTCGTCGCAATCGCGGCGGATGTCGTCGCAATCGCTCGTTTGAGCAGAAGATTTTTTGTGGTGCTTCTTCCTTTTGGGCTTTTCTCTCACAACCACTCTCATGGCCGAGGCTCTACATGCCCGCTCCATCTTTTCTACACGGTTCTTCCGCATTGCTTGCATATGCCGTTTCACATTGAGATCCATACACACGAGACCAGGTAACACCAGCAGTGCATATCCAAATAACGGCATTATGCAAGCATCATCTTTATCAATCATTCTCTTGCAAATAGCCTCACTGCTGCCGCCCTGGAGCGACCCGGCGAGCCGAATGCATCTGGCCGCACCGAATGCGTTCGCAACTGGTGTGCGACAGGATGAACACTTGTTGTGTGCAGTCCGTAGAGCGGGCCCAGTGTATATCATTCCAACACCCAATTTAATTGCCCTAATGTACGTCGACAGGTTCGCTTTTACCTCGCATGCTGACATAGGATGCTGGCACGTCCCAAATATAACATACCTTTCTGGATCACGGTATTCCTCCATCTCAATGACATCATACACACTGTAACCCCCATCTGTCTTACGAAAAGAAGTCGAAGCCATGTACCAGTCAAATACCCTCTTTCCTAGAGAGTCGACTGTGCGAAAATAGACGTCAACAGCATCGATATCGTCGTCGTAGTCGTTAAGATCTACTAATCTACGCAGGCCGAACTTCTTGATGATCGGAAGATTAACCACCTCCGATTCCAAATCATTAACCGCTGTCCACAAGCGCCTCCGTGTACTGCTTTCCTGGGGGGGATCAACTATACGCATCTTGCGCCTCATGTCTCTTATTCGTCTGAGCAGTCCAACATACCACATGGCCATTAACCCAAAAAGGCGGGGAGTTCCATCATGGGACAGTGCCCAAAGAGGAATGCCTAAGCCCTGAATGTGTTGCACGGGCATTACGCCGCGCATGAGGCTTTTTTGAATGTAACGCACAAAATCACGCGTTGCCAATCGCATTTCATTCGGAATAACCTCCTCCTTCGTCACCCCCCTTGTCTCCATCAAAGCACCATGCTTGGCTGCTCCAATATATTTTGATAGGGTGTCATCAAGATTTTTGCACATGCCTTTATCACCAATCAGTGGCGGGATCTGATTACTCGTTTGAAGAAAAATAGGCGGCACGAAATGTGTGCCGCAAAACGCATATCCCTCTATCTCGCGCAGCGTCGGCAATTTTCGACGAATCAATGCCATTGCCTGCACAGGTAATTCATCACCAATGCATGTTATGGGTCTGCTCATCTGGACACGCATGGCTGCATTCGCCATGCAGCAAGCGCTTTCACGCATCTTTATGTCAATTTTCGCACTTGCGCCACAAAACACCTTTGGTATATGCATGGATCGATCGAAAACAGACCTTGCTATTTCATGCTTGCCACTTGCAAATGAAATCTCCTCACAAAACAATTTCCACCCGTAAGGAAGAGGAATGCCACCATATCTATTGGATGGACGACTTTCATTGCTAATCCATTTCAAACAACCACCACTGTGAATGTTCAGCAACAACTTATAGTGAAGCCACGATGAATAATTTTCGAGCCAGTACAAATCCAGATCCCCAGGATCGAGCATCAATAACAACTGGCGAATATCCGCAATATCAAGCGGTTCTATCACCACTGCCCACCACACGACACCCATTGATCCATGCAACAGCAAAGGGCTGTGCCCAATGAATGCTGGAAGGGACAAGGTGTGCAGCACCGTCAGGAAAATGTACCATCTTCCTAACTGGACTTTTTTCTCTTCACATGTGGTTTTGTTCGCATCCAACTCGATCCCCCGAATGAGTGCACCAAACGTCTGTGCAGGCGTCCACCTGCGCCTCATATCTAAACTCCTAGGCGAATATCCGCCAGAGGATGATTGATCTTTTTTAATTTCTGTCATATAACCCCAACCAAAATACAAATATACAAAATACTGTATCATTTTTTTTACTATCAAGTCTGCTTTTTATAAAATATTACCGCATTTTTAATCTGAACAGACCACCTTACTGGTTTACCATATTTTAACTGTTTTCCTTGTAGCACAATATAATTTAATTTTAAGTTTTTTGAAAATAAATACCCCCCTCTTCTATATTCTTGCTTGCATTTATCAATATATTTTATATCCGTCCATTGGGGTAACTCTTTTATGTCTTTCTTGTATTTTATTATACAAAAACCCTTTAATTCCTCAAATATCTCTTCGGGAGTTAATTTCATTATAACTATAATATATATTTTTTAGTTTTATACTTAGAGACAATAACATATATTTATTTGTAGACTAACTACTTAAAATAGAATGGTTTGTAAAATAGCGGATTACCCTTATCTATGATCCAAGATTTAGAGACAGCGGATTACCCTTCCTCTATTATCTAAAATGTTTATAATGATTATTTGCATATTATGCAATCACCTGATCACCGAACAATTGTTATAAATGAAAATAATAACATTATTACTTTCATAATTACATCTACGTAGCTGTAATAAAATTCTTTAATTCATACAATGAATTTTCTTTTAAATGATCGATAATATTAGTGAGCATTAACTCTGATAACACAATAACCATCTCATTTGTTTTGTCTGTCTTTATCTTGTACTTATCATCGCCGATATAGACAATATCTAATATTACCGTACTTACCTTTGGTTTTGGACCACGCTTCTTGCCCTTCGTTAAAATTGTAAATTGCTCCGTAAGATTCTTTACCTGTTTTTCTAACAGTTCGAGTCTTAAAATCATAGACTTATCTACTGTTCCTATTTGTTTTGTTACACAAGCCATATTATGACATATTTAATGTGTGTTTATTATTTTATAATTCATTTTTTTTTACAATAAAAAATGATTTTTATTAATTTATGATGCATCTATAAATAAACACATAATGACTACATTAAAAGATTCAGTAAACATCAAAGACATTCGGGCTTTGACTAAAACAATTCGTGATGAACGCAACAAAAATCGCTACATGATTGCTGCGGAAATGGCAAAAAGCGAAATTACTAAAAATTATTTAGAAAAAATTCAAAAAGCAGCTTCATCCGGCTCGTACCACACCGATATATACAGTTGGGAATTCGTAAAAGATAGAAAAAATAAAAAATACTGTTTTAACCATGTTAGAATTAGCGATATTCTTTTTAGAAAACCAACTGACCACGAACAAAATGTTATGGGCGAATGTCTTAAAGATATTTTGGAAAAAGAATTTAAACATCTTGGATTTGGATTTTCAATCTATTCTTGGAGAGAATCGCCCAATAGAAAAAAATCAATCAGAATTAGTTGGTATGACCAAAAAGATAATGATTTTTTATCTATTGTAAATGATGGAAGCAAGGAAACAGAGGTTGAAGAATTCACCGAAAGTACATAAATAAATTCCATAAATTATAAATAAATAAATAAATCTGATACCGCTTTCGATCCAGATTTACACCGATGAAGATTTAAAATGAACGCTAAAGCACTCAAAAAAATCAACAAAGTTTATCCTTTTCTGGATTATGTAAATTTTGGTTGTGTGGATTTGTTCTCCTAAGAAAACAAATGGGTTAGCAACTCCCCGTCGTCATCCCGCAAGGGTACGCCACTGACAGCAGTCGTTTTACTGCTTCGTTTGCTAAAGGTTGTATTTCCTTACCGATTAACATCTAGAAATGTTTTAGACATCTTAAACCCTAATCAAAAATACAACACGAAGAATGTATATGGAATCATTGGATAGGATGATTTATCCTCATACCATACTTACTGCATCCAGCAAAACTGACCATTCTAAATATCTTTGTTTTACATATTAGTATGTTTTTATTTCTTTAAGTTGTTTTTGTCCCATTTTAAAACTTCATCGGTTTAAAAAAAATGATATTTTTTATAAAATGTACTCATCTTGATTTATTACAAATGACTACATATAAAGATATGAGCGAAAAAGCATCAATTAATGAAACTGATACTAAACATAATATTACTGCGCTAACGCAATTTGTTAAACAATTAACAACATGCAATGCAGTGTTAGATTTTAAGATTTGCCAATTGCTACGACAAATAGATACTGAAAAACAAATAAAAAAACCAGATAAGCAAATGTTTGATTGCTATCAAGGCGGTCACATTCAACCCCTTGTTCTTGTTAATTCAATTAAAAAAAAACGATGATTTTATATCAAATGGCGTTTTAACTCTTTTATAAATTTCTTTTTATATTTATCAGTTCCTATATTTATAATATGCTTCTGATTTAACATGAAAATATTTAAATTACTGAAATTACCCATATAATTAACACCTGTATATAACCTTTTTAAATTATCTGCAAGCACTTCCCTGATATACAACCCATCTCTATCTAATAACCACCTTCCCGCTTTCCAATATTCTAATTTTCTTTCACTTATATAATTTATTGATTCCATACCTTTCCTCATATATATCATCTTGATCAAATAAACATCGCTAATTATGCTGTGCTTTCCTAAATATTTTATAACTATTTCTTTATCTAACAATAACTTCTCTTTTACTATATTTTTAATATCATGACTATTTGTATTCGGAATGCCACCGCTTACCCTGTTCATTTTTTTAAATAATATTTCTATTTTTTTATTGACATTTCCGATGTCATTGTCATTTTGTTCCATCTTTCCCAATATTGTATCGTATTTTTTATTTACTTTTGTAAATTCGCTCTTTAACATTACCAATATTTTATCAACACCAATGTTAACTGCTTTTTCCACTTGCTCTTGATCCTTTTTAATTAGTTTTACCGATACATATTGTTCGGGTTTTATAAGATTTATCTTTTTCATATCTAATGTATAAATATATATTTTATAATTATTTTAAATCATTTTTTTTGTAAATTATTAAATAAATTGCATTATAATATATGAGAAATAAACAAAATAACAAACAAACAAAATCACCCTATATCATTGTATTAAAAGAAACTATTGATGTTTCTAATAATTTTATAACATCTTCTAATAATGTCGACTTGCTATCTTCGAAATCAGGGTTTGAACCTAAATATGAACCAGATAAATGGAACTTAAAAAAAAATATTAAAGAAAATCATAACTGCTACGCATATGCTATCAATAAACTCGCACCTAACCGTGGTGATAAATCACAACCAGGTTATTTTTCTAACTTCCCGCCACTAAGAAATACAGACTATTCTTGTGCAACATTTCGTAAAAGATTAAAAAAAGATATCCCAGGGTTATATATTACAGATTTTAAAACTAAATGCAAGGCAGGATTTTCAAAAGCATTTCTTGCTCTAGCAAAAGATGAATATAATATGAACGATAAAGATTATCATTTTTATAGACAAGACTCAAACGGGTTTTGGTCTCATAAACCAGGTAGAACTTCTGTCAAAAATATTGATGCATCCGGCAAAAAAATAACCAACCCACTTATTGCCGACAGAAAATATGATTATTTCGATTATTCACATCCATGCTTTTTCTTTTGTGTTAATACAAAATTATCAAGTTTGAGTTCAACAAGATAAAATGTAATAATATTATATATGAATAATAAATATATTATTGAAAAAGATATACTTGGTAAAGGAAATTATTCAACCGTTTATAAGGGAAGCGATAAATTTAACAAAGAAAATGTTGCCATTAAAAAAATATCTAAAAATAATAAAAAAAATATTAAACATGAAATAGATATGCTTAACAAATTACACCATCCAAATATATGCAATATGCTCGATAATTTTGAAAATGATGATTTTTATTTTATCGTTTTAGAACTATGTATAATGAATCTACATAAATATATTACAAAATATGGGAATATTGAAGAAAAAAAAGCACAACATTATTTTAAACAACTTGCCTCCGGACTTAAATACTTACAAAAAATAAAAATTATTCACAGAGATATCAAACCAGAAAATATTCTTATTGATAAATATGAAAATATCAAAATTTCAGATTTTGGATTTGCTATAGAATTTAAAGATAATGAAACATTTGAAACACTTTGCGGAAGTCCATTATACATGGCACCAGAAATTATGAAATATAAAAAATATGATAATAAAATTGACCTATGGAGTGCGGGCGTTGTTCTATTTCAAATGCTTTTTAACAAAACACCATATACTGCTAATAATCACCACGAATTACTAATTAAAATTGACTCTAAACATGTATCAATTCCCAATAATTTTGATATTTCTTACAACTGCAAAAACATCCTAAAAAAATTACTAGTCAAAAATCCTAAAAAAAGAATTAATTGGAAAAAATTCTATCAACACTCATTTATTTATGAAAATGAACAACATACTAACTCGGCGCCCATTGATATTCCACAACCAAACAAACATTATGAAAATAATGTATGTTTCTCTCCTAGCAATAATAATCACATCAAAATAATTGATACACCTGTTGATAGTTTTTCTAACAATTCTTTTACACGTTCATTCAGTGAATCACTTCTTTATAGAATGAAAAATCCAGACATGTTTCATGTTTCTTATTATGATTAGCTATTCTCTAATTTTTTTATTATTTTTAAGACATCCCTTCTCTTTAGTTCCCACTTATAACATTTTTTTTTATTCATATAATCGTTATATTTATACATTTTTTTATCTATTTTATCTACTAATGCTTGTAACTTCATTATATTATTTTTTTTCCTATTGACATTATCAATTACTGAACCTATTATATCAAATTCACTATAACCGAATGAACTTGCAAAATATTTTATTTTCTTTTCTAAATATTCTGAGCGGTGTTTAAACATACTCATTAATCCGGCCAAAAACTGAGTCCTATATTCTCCAAATTTGTTCTTATGTTTTATTTGCTCGGAATATTCGTTGTCCACATTATCCATAACAGATTGATATGATATTAAACCTTTTTTAAATGCAATTTTTAATAATATTAAATCTTTTAACACATCCTCGGAAATCAATCCTATTTTATCTATTTTATTATTGACCTCATAATAATATTTGCTCAGATCATAATTAGCGTTACCAATTTTTGTTCTATTGATATTTCTTTTTTGTTTTTGTCCCTTCCATGATGCAATATCCTCATTAACCCTTCCCATTAATATTCCTTTTATATTTGACATTTTGATCTTATAACTACCAGAATTATCACTATTGTATCCATATTCGTCTTTATTATCTTTTATTCTTATTATTACAGATTTTATTTTACCTACATTATTTAATGCACGTGATTGTAATGTTTCATGTTGGGCGAGTGCCAGTATAGCGGTAGAATTAAACCCTGTTAATGCAGTTTCACTTTCCAAATCTAAACACAACACATGCTCATTTATTTCATTCACTGCATTATTTGGCAGTTGATCATGACCAGGAGTCCGTTTTACTAAAAAACCGTCACCACCACCCTCACATTCCACAATTAACCTATTGTCCCTTGACGCATTTTCTATAATTTGCCTGAATCTTTTATTAATAAATTCATCAAGATTAGTTGCCCCGAATTTAATTTTCTTATTGTATTCTTGAACAATGCTTTCAAATACTCTTTTTTTATCATTATTACCACCATATTTTTTATTTCGCCTTTTCCCTCGTCCTTTTCCATTGCCCCTTCCTCGTTTTTGTTTTTCTTTGATTTTTTTAAATTTACTTATTCCATGCCTATTTAAACTTAATCTTTGTAATTTTAAATAATCATCTATGAATAAATATGGCTTTAAATCGAACCTCCTCTGCTCAAAACATTTTAATAAATATGCAACAGATAATTTATTAAATATTTCAAAATCATTAATTTTATCACCCGAATCACCACTATACATATTTATTGGTATTAATATATCAATATACTGTGATTCTATTGTTTTATCATCAAAAAAATAAACTGATCCTACTGTTTTATCATCATTTAATATTGTGTCTGTTATAATTCTAAATATATATACCAAATCATAATAAATATTAAATAAATCTACCTTATAATCTACACTAAACTCTGTAGAACCTACCAACATATAAGCTTTTCTATTATCAGAAAAAGTTTCTATTGATATTATCTTTGCCAACTCCGCATTGCCCTTCGCTAACATTAATGATTCTTTTCTAAATTCAGTTGTTATTTTTGATATTATATTTTTTAAAAATTCCTTGTCCTTCACATGTTTAAATTTATAAAATAACCCCCCGCTTTTAGAAGAGTTAAACTTCGCCTTATCATATTCTAATTTTTTTTCATAATAAATTTTAATGTACCCATTTATCCTTTTAAATTCATTACTTGCTCTTTGAATATAATTCTGATTGTTCATATTATTATATTTATATATGATAATATTTTTATAAATCTAAATCCTCTAATGACATCACATAATCACATCTTCCATAATGTGAACTTGTCGCTTTACAAAATTTTATTATTGCACTTTTTACATTATCTACACCAGATTCCCATGTTTCTGTTTTTTGTGTATAAAATTTACTATTAGTTAATAAACGATATATTGTTCTCTTAATTAATGTAGGTTTCTTTGACGTTAATGCAGTTTTTACTTTATCGAAATTTAAAATTTTCCATCTCAGTGGCTCATTTAATTTTGATGTATGCGCATTTAATATTAAATATGACCGATCATATAATTCTCTCTTAATTGTTGACATCGTAACTTTATTATACATCTTGATATCACCATTAAACAAATCACTTAAATTTAATAAACCATACTCTTTTATGAATCCCCCAACAGTTCTTACATATGGAATAAAAATCATTCTACCTCGAATTGTTAAAGGGGCATTCTTTTTCATTCCCGTTTCGCTGTTATTCCCATTGTTATTATTTAATAATTTAACATTTTTATTCAAATTACTATTCAAATTATTAAATGCCGATACTAATTTTAAATTATTAATATTTGTAATCCTATTTTTCCTTAAATCTAATACACCATTATTATTCTTATTATTTTTTTTCCCCTTTACAACAGATGTCAAGGATGAATGTGATATATCGGTTATCAAAAAATTACTAAAACTTCTATTCGATTTTGCATATTTTTTTAATACATTTTTAATATCTACAGGAATAATTCTTTCCAGCCTTGAACTAATTTTTAATACTTTAATCCCCAATGGTTTATATTTTTTATTTGCTTTCAATAAATATAATTTTTTCTTCATTAATAATACATAATATGTGATATCATATTTAATATACTCAATCCCAGCCACCACATCCTGAACCTGGGCTAGATCTTTATCTGTTACCATTTTTTTACTTCTTTTTAAATATTTATTAATATTCTGTACACGTTTTTTCATCTGATTATAATTTTTAATATTTTCGACTATCATATCAAAATCTTCCTTCAAATCATTCATTACCAAATTTGAATTCTTTTTTATGACCACCTGCTTTGTTATTTTATCGTTTTTAAATTCATTCATTTCATCTATATATATATCTAATTGCTGTTCATATGAATCACCTTCCAACTTTAATCTTTCTTTGAATAATTTGGGCAATGACTCAATGCTCTTTAACATCTGTTGTCTCTGTTTTAACCTAACTAATAATCTACTGATATATGATACATATTCTTTCTTACTTTTAATAAATTTTGATTCGCTATTAACTTCAAATATTCCATATTCAACATCCTTAATTAAAATTTGTTCAATATTCAGAGTAAATAATTGAACGATATTTTCGCCACCAATGTATTCTTTCAAATTGTTGCTGTTATTTTTCATCTTATCAGAATTATTATTTAAATCATCTAAAAAATATTCTAATGTTTGTTTATTTATTTCATATAACTTTACATCAGAATTATTTATTGTGAAATTTTTTAACTCTATATGCAACACTGGAGCCTTGACTTTTCCTAACTGGAATAATTTAAATAAATTTCTTGATGCTATCTTATTGGCATCTTTTTCATTTTTATTTGTTATATTAAAATTTTTAATAGATACCAACATCGACAATAATACCAACCCCAATTCTAAATGTCTCTTGTTTTTTAAAACAGTAAAATTAGCACCAGTTTGATCTTTTTGATAATTCCCATCACCTTTATCATATTTTTCTGAGACAAACCGATAGTCTTTGCCATCATCGAATATAATTTTATATATGCTATCACCGTCATTAATAACAAATTTTGAATAACCACCATTTAACCAATTGCTTAGATTATCAAAAATTTGAATTTTTTCACTTAATTTGCTTATTAAATTTAATTTAATATTAACTTTTGCATATTTTGTTAATATCTCTAATGTTTTGAATTTAGGACTCTGATTAATTGTGGGTATATTTATATGATCTAATACTCCATCATTATTTAATGTAAATACAGAATCCTTCTTATCTAACTTTTTTAAATCATCATAAATTATTTTACTCATTTCCTTCATATTTTTTTCTAACCGCTTAATCTCTTTACTTATTAATTTTGATTCCCTATATAAAACATCACCCGGTTTATTTCTGGACTTTATCTTCTTTTGAAGCATATTTGTGTATTTGTTATCCATAATATATATTATAAATTATAGATATTTATTTAGTATTATATAAACAATAATATAGTGATCATCTATATGGATATGTTATATTATTGAAAATAAAGGATGTACATATGTTGTACTTCTAATAATGTAACAAAAAGACTCAGAGCACATAGCGGTTTATCAAAAGGAGGCGCAAAATATACAAAAAGCAAAGGACCTTATGTAAAACATATTTGTATAATCCATGAATTTCCAAAAATAAATGCCGTTCGATTTGAGTCGGTATTAAAGCGCATTCCGCCAAGAAATTCATGTGATCGTGTCAATAGAATAAAAATTATTTATTTTACCAAATAAAGAAAGATGGACTAAAAAATCACCACCCGCTATTGCCATTCCATTGTATATTGAATGGATAAATGAATCATATAAATCAGATATAGTTACACTTTCTCATTATATAATGCTAAACTGATATATTCATTAAACCTAATATTAATAACACAGAAACCATCAATGCATTAACATGTTGTAATGATTCTGTATATTTTACTGATGTTTGAAATTTATGATAAAATGATGTTCCCGATACAACCCATGATCCCTCTATAACTACATCACCAAACGGACCATGTATTTTTATATTCATCGGTTTTATTTTCTTTTTTTGCAATAAATAATTAACTGTCATTATATATTTTTCTTTTGAATTTCCCCGTGTATGTTGTAATGTTATTACTGCTGTCCATAATTTATTTGATTTTTTATTACTTATTTCTTGTTTTTGTACAGAAAGATTTAATCCATGTTTTAATAATAACGCTTCAATTTCTTCCTTTGATTTTTTAACAAACACTGCAGTTTGTGTTGTATTTTTAGGTATTGTTGAAAAAGTATAATTCGTTTCTGTTTTTGTTAATGTTCTGCCCATTGTTTTAACAATTACGGTTTTATTTTTACCTATTGTTTGTGACGATAATTGTATGTTTTTTAATATCTCCGATAATAATACCTGGCCATAATTCGGATCTAAATTATCATCTATACTAAAAAATTTAACCACCCCATTACCTAATATAATTCGTATGTATTCCGGAACGCAACTTAAACCAAATATTAACTCCTTGTATGAATTACCACCACGGATATTATTTGATGTTAAAACTTCCTTCTCCATCATCAATGTGAAAACTTTTTGTGCTAATTCAGTGCTAGTATTTAATTTTACTATTAATGCATTATATTGGCGAGTTGTTAATGATATATTTGTTTTTTTTTTATTAGAAATTTGAGTAATTGCTTTTTTTTTATTCTTATTCTTATTCTTTAAATCTGGTAAAAGTTGTTCTAATTGTTTATAGCCCAACTGGCGAATAGCACTTTTAAATAACCCATCTCGTAATTTATTATTCCCCTGAAATAAATAAAATATAATACACCCAAATGTATAATTTTGATTGACTTTGTTTGACATATTTTTTATTGTTATTTTATTGCCGTTTAATAATCTTAATTTTGTTGCCCTTTCTTTTATCGAATTCATATATTATTCAACCCGATAATAATTTTCTATTATACTCTTGCTCAAATTTATTTTGTTATCTTTATTTATTCTAACCGCTTTATCATACAAATAATTTCCAAAACGTAAAAATATTTCCCTCGGAATATTTATATAAGTTATTGGGCGATCAACTTTTGTAATTGCTTCTTCTACTATATCATTCACTAGGTCTTTTACTATGTATTTAACTTCCAGATTATTAGTATTATATATACTAAGCAAACTTATTCCATAGTGTAATCGGATGGTTCTTTTATATTCTTCGCCTAAATCCAACACCCGTATAAGCGACCTTAGCATTTATACTATTTATTATATGATAATATTTTTATGACGCTATTTTTACCATATGATATATAGTAAAAATATTTATTATCTAATATATTTTTATGCACTATTTTCAACCTCCAGACTGACTCCATCATGTCCAAGATTTGGAGGAAGGGGATACGCAGTAGATGGTAAAGATAATGCTACACCATCGCCTGTTGCACTTGTTATAATAACAAATACCAAAACAGATAACACCAACAATACCAACAATCCATACATACTATACATCTTTACTACACCCGATAATAATAATCCAGAAATTATTAACGATAAAATACTATATCCTACATTTCCCATTGGAGATATTCCAAATGATGGTATTTTAAGTGTAAAGTCCTCTTTTTCTTCGCGTTTTTCCATTATATACTATAATTATATTTATTTTTTTGCCGTCACAATCTTGATGATTTTCATCAAGTCATTTTTTGTTAATGATTCGATATTTTTTATATAATCTTTCGGTATCTTATATATCTTTTTTTTATATATTATATAAGGACCATACTTTCCATTCATTACTTTTATACCTTTTCCTATTGCCATTATAATATTCTTTGTTCTTTCCTCTATCTTTTCTACTATCTTTTCTAATGTTATATCTCCCATCTTTTCAAGATTCATTACTATATTTTCTCCTTTATTATTATATTTGATATATCTACCATTACCACCCATATGGACTATAATATCTTTTTCTTTATATTCACCTAGTAATTTTGGATATAATAACAACTCCTTCACTGTTTTTTCATCTATATTCTGCACATTTATACTCTTCGGAATCCCAATTCTCTTACCACCATATATTAACATCGGTCCGTACTTTCCATCAATAATTTTATAATCATCTGTATGCAGAATCTGTTTGTTAAAATTATTTTTTGCATTCTTTAATATTTTTTTTATTATTATATTCATCGGATTATAATATGTTCCCACTACATCTGTCCACTTATCTTTTCCATTTGATATATTATCTAACTTATCTTCCATTCTCGATGTGAATGTATAATCCATTAGTTCCTTGAAATTTGTTAATAAATATTTACATACATCTATTCCTATCTGTGTTGGTATCATCTTTTTCTTTTCGCTATTAAATGAAAAAGTTGTTTTCTTTTTTGTTATTTTATTTTTCTCTAATTTATAATTAATAACCCCCTTCTTCTCACCCTTTATTGATCTTATCTCTGCATATTTTCTACTTATTATAGTATTTATTACTGATGCATATGTTGATGGTCTTCCTATTCCCAACTTTTCTAAATTTTTTATCATTGAACCTTCTGAATATCTTACCGGAGGTTGCTTATATTTCTGATCACATGTTATCTTATTATATTTAATTTTATCATTGTTATTCTTATTTAATCTATTGCTCTCTATATCAACTGGTTTCTGTCCATATATTTTTAAATATCCTTCAAATTTTAATAATTCCTGTTTGCCTGTGAAAATTTCTTTCCTTTCACTTATTGTGATCTCATAACTCTGAGAATAATACTCCGCATCTGACATCTGAGATGCAACTGTCCTTTTCCAAATTAACTTGTACAATTTATTTTGGAGTTTATCTTCTACACCATAAATATTAATCTTAGTTGGTCTAATTGCCTCATGCGCTTCTTGAGAATTTTTTACTTTCTTCTTATATTGTCTAAACCGATAATACTTATCTGAATATTCTTCCTCAATAAATGTTTTTAACTCTGTTTGTATATACTCTGATAACATTGTGGAATCTGTTCTATGATATGTTATATGACCACACTCATATAATTTTTGTGCCAAACTCATTACCATTTTTGAACTTATATTTAACTTAGAACATACATCCTGTTGTAATGTACTGGTAGTATAAGGTGGTGGTGGGTTCTTTTTAATTATTTTTAACTGGATATTTTGAATGTTATAGGTAGATACCTTACAATCTTTTAAAAATTTGACATTATCACTATTTTCTAAATTACTATTCAATTCTCCCTTTAATTTTTTATCAAATAATCCACTAATATAATAATATGTCTCGGCTTTTGATTCTTTAAATTTATTAATAATATCTTCCTTTTCAACAACTAATTTTAATACAATTGATTGCACTCTCCCTGCAGACAATGAAGGACCAATTGATTTCCATAATAAAGGTGATAAGGAAAAACCTACTAATCTATCTAATACTCTTCGAGCTTGTTGTGCATTTACCATATTCATATCTAAAACTCTAGGTTTAATAACCGCGTCCTGAATTGCCTTTTTTGTAATTTCATTAAATGTTATCCTCTCTGTGCTCTTAACATCTAATTCCAATACTTTACATAAATGCCATCCAATTGCCTCTCCCTCTCTGTCCTCATCTGATGCAATTATAACTTTATCAACTGATGATTTATATTTTTTTAACTCTTTAACTATTTTATTATTTGTAATCTTATAAGTTGGTGCAAAATTATTATCTACATCTACTCCTAATTTTTTTTTTTCTAAATCACGTATGTGTCCAAATGAAGATTTTACTATATAACTATTTCCATTAAAATTTTTTAAAATTTTTTCAATTTTGCGTGCCTTTGCAGGTGATTCAACAATAATTAGATATTTCATAACTAATTATTTATTTTATTATTTTTGTTTTTATTTTATCATTTTTTTTTTTTATTTTATTAAAAATTTTTTTTTTTTTTTTAATTTTTTTTTTTTTTTTTTATTTTTTTTTTTTTTTTTTTTTTTTTTTTTTTTTTTTTCATTCTTTTTTTTTTTTTTTTCATAAT
>Ga0114934_10001280_pt1 | contig 16307 bp, 15 predicted proteins | sample 4SBtaG_2_FD_99695 | JGI IMG/M metagenome (GOLD analysis project Ga0114934, IMG submission 99695) | Deep subsurface microbial communities from Kolumbo volcano to uncover new lineages of life (NeLLi) - 4SBTROV10_white metaG | ecosystem: Environmental > Aquatic > Marine > Volcanic ... | reverse complement strand
TTGATGATACACAAGATTATCAATGTAATACAACTGCGGCTATGTTAGAATATAGTGAGCCACCACACTGCATATATACAACATTTGAGGATAAAAATATTACTGATGGTTCGGATTCACATGATATGATGATAAAAACGTGTGTTTACGAGAATTCAACTCATTATAGGGTTACTCTTCATAAAGAGGATTATGCTATAACTCATCATTTTAAAGTTAATTATTGTTTTATGTCTGATTGTGGCGTAAATATTTGTAGGATGGAGGCATTGAATAATACTACTACAGATTTCACAACTACATACAAAAAAAACTATTGAGGTAAAAGATGAAACTGAAACAAAACTCAAAAACGTGGAAAATTTTGCTGCTGGTTTTGGTAGCGGTAACTTTGATGTATATAAGTACAGCTAATTCACGTTGTGTCCCTGCCGGTAGTGATTGTACCACAACAGACACTTGTAGTTCTTATTGTAATGGAAAAACATTATATACTCCAACGAGTCCTACTGTTAGTTGTAGTGGGCAATGTGATGATCTTGAGAATTGCGAACCTATTACATGTGATACTTGCCAATATTCAACAACAACCTGTTCTAACGCCTGTTATGATGGACAATGTGTAGGGTGTAACACTGCCAATGATTGTCCTCAGTATGACTGTCAGATAAGCAGTTGTTCGGATGATCACAAATGTGGTTATACACCTGACCCAGCGTGTGGCTTAGTCGCGGATGCTGGTCCGGATAGAACTGTTTGTAAAGATCATATTGTTACATTTTATGGGGGAAATTCTTATTCAAAAGATAGCAACTATCCTATAACAGATTATCATTGGGTTTTTAGTGATGATAATTCTGATAGTCATGAAGTAGTTGTTAGCCATAATTATACATCACTACCGAATAATTTACCACATACTTATAATGCTGAATTGACGGTTTCAAATGGCGTACCATACTCAGCAAGCGATGTTGCAAGAATAAATGTAATTCCTGAGCCTACAAGCTGTGACGCCTGCGATGCCCAAATGGATTTGTCGAAAGGAGTCGCATGCGGCGGGGATGTCATTGCAATGTCTATAAATGGAATTAAAAATTGTGCGGATAATACAGAAATTTCATTTGTTTTGAGGGATAAAGATAATACTCATGAAGATGTTTTATGCACCACAACCATCACTAATGGTTATGCGGCATGCGTTGTTAAAGCTCCAGAAAATACAGGTAGGTATTACATTTATGCAAATACATCACATGGGGATCTTCCAGTTGTTTCTTCTTTAACAATAAATGAAAGGCCGACATCAACAACCCAGCTTTATGGCCCTAATGGTGAGCCTCTCGAAGATGTAAATTGCACAAATAAAAATCCTTTAAGGATGTGGCAGGATGTAAAATTGGTTTCATTGCCTCTTCATTTTTCGTTTGGGCAGTTTTCAACCAATAATCAAATATTTAAATCTTCATCGATTGGCTGTGGCCAAGATACTTACGGCAATTTTACATACGGGGTTAATTGTTATGGCGGAACTGCCTCAGGTGGTCCTGCTTGTAATTGCCCCTATTGTAACGATCCGTCATATTATTGTAATGCAACTGCAAACGAGGAAAATGAAAATTTAACTAGGTGGCTGTGGACATCAGATCCGGGAAATGATTTCAAGTACTATGCTTGCGATGAAGATAAAAACGTTTTAGAAGGTGTATGTTATCATAATCAAACAAATTATTCTCAAAGCTGTAGTGATAGTCATTGTGCATATGATACCCATATAGTAAATAGAACAACATATGGATGGAGCTACTCTTATAACATGGTTAATTTTGTTTCCAGCAATGATGAATTCATCCCTATGTTTGTGGGATATAATCAGTCCCCTGTTGGTGGAGAAACAGAAAAGTTTACAGGCGGTTGCTCAGGAGATAGCAATTGTTACACCGAGGTTCCAATTTGTGGAGATGGAGTTTGCGATGTAGAGTCCGGAGAGAGATGTTGGAACTGTCCGCAAGATTGCGGAGAAAATGCCAACGGACAGCGTTCCGATTTTATCGGGCATTGCAGTAATACAGATTCTAGCTATTGTTCAAGATGTCCGACTACAGACCCAACATTTTCAGATCCGCGTGGTTGCGTAATTAGGTTTAAAGAGCGCGGCGAGAACGCAAGCTGCCCACTTATGTGTGCTGATGGTTTAAAAGCAACAGATAGCTATTACGGGGAAGGAGACACACCGCATGATAGAGTTAAGTTACATGAACATAAACTAGACCATTATGTATGCTGTGGGCCAGATGAGGAGTGGAATGTTCTTAGAAACAGGTGCGAAGCAAGAAGAGGGATAGTGGTAGATAGTATAGATATTAATTATAAACATGTTAATTCATTAAATAATGAGTGGTGTTGTGGACAATCTCTGAGTGGCAAGACAGATTTTGGGTATGCAAACATAACATTTAATTTGCATAACTATAATGAATATGAACCAGAAACATTTACTTTTACAACAGATTTGGGAGTTGGATTAGGTCCAGATGCATTTTTATATGATATTGATTTTTTAAAGCTAAACTATCACGGTAAATTTTTCAAAACATACTCTCAGACAATAACATTGGGTCCAGGTATACAAAAACCGGTTAGTTTACTTTGGCAATGTGTTGTCACGGATAAAGAAGATTGTTATACAACCCTACCTTTCCCCTCTGGCAAAAGCGAAAAATCAACACCCTATATAATTTATTATATAACCCCTTCGGAAAAAACTAAAACAATAGGTGGATACACTTCTTCTATTGAAGGATTATATCAGGATGAAGAATATTGTAGCACTGATAAAGAGCTATTAATCGATCAAGGGGGAAAAACATGTACATATGATAAGGATATTACCATTGATTATAGTAATAGTGATCCTTTTGATGCATTATGTGGTGGTGCAGAGTTACCCAATTGTGCGAGCACGCCTATCCCATTATATGTCGCAGATTGTAATCCATTTGACGACTGCAGCTGCAATTTGGTTAATTGGTGTTAGCAATAACTTTTTAAAACCTTACTTTTTTGCATTTTTAGCGACAACTTAGCTAAGGAGGGTTTTTATGGAAACAATTTTAGTTGGTGAAAAGGAAGCAAAAGAGTATGTAGATGAAGCAAAAAAAATTTTTGAAGGTAGCGACGAATTAATAATAAAAGGCAAAGGTAGGGATACCGTAAAGGCAGTTGATGTCGCAGAATTGCTGAAAGAGGATGGATGCAAAACAAAAAACATAAACATCTCAACCGAAGAAAGCGAGAATAGAAGGATTTCTGTAATTGAAATAACAATTCAAAAGTAGGTGATAGATTGACCATTAAAAATGGAGATTTTGTAAATTTGGATTATACCGGAAGTTATGAGGGCAAAGTTTTTGATACGACATTAGAAGATGTCGCAAAGAAAGAAGGAATTTATTCTGACAAAACCAAATATGGCTCTGTTACAATAATTGTTGGTACAAACCAAATCCTTAAGGGATTAGATGAGGCTATTGTTGGAAAAAAAGAAGGCGAAACTTTTGAGGTGAAGCTCCCACCAGAAAAAGCATTTGGAAGAAAGAATGCAAAGCTTTTGAAGATAATACCTCAAAAACTTTTTAAGGAGCAGAAAGTTAATCCATATCCTGGCATGACTGTTAACATAGATAATATGCTTGGTACAATTGTTTCTGTAAGTGCTGGAAGGATAATTGTAGATTTCAATCACCCCCTTTCAGGAAGGGAGCTTGATTACAAAGTAAAAATTAACAAAGTAATCACAGACAAAAAAGAGCAAGTTAAATCATTAGTTGAACTTTATATCGGTGAAGGTTGTAAGACAAATATAAATGATAAAAAAGTTGTTGTAAAATGTAGCAAAGAAATTCCTGAAAAAGTCAAGTCTGTATTAGAAAATGATATCAAAAAATATATCAAACTTGATGTTGTAGAATTTGTTAAAGAAACCAATCAAAAAGAAAATAAAAGTTAGATTTATCAATTAGTAAGTGATATAATATAATAATAGTTAAAAAGGTGATACTTAATGGCTACATCTTTTGATAAGAAAGAAAATGATTTAAGTTTTAAAGGGCCAAGACCCGAACTTTCGAGAACGAGAGATATAGATACGGAGCTTGAAGAATTACTTGCCAAGAAAGCGGCAGCAATAAAAGTTGTTGGAATTGGTGGAGGAGGAAATAATACTTTAAGCAGAATGTCCGAAATTGGAATAAAAGGTGCAGAACTTATTGCTCTTAACACCGATGCTAAGGATTTGCTTTGCTGCGTTGCCGACAAGAAAATTTTAATAGGCAAGGAAACCTCTGGCGGGCTTGGAGCAGGTTCTAATCCGAAAGTTGGAGAAGAAGCCGCAAAGGAGCAAGAATCTGAAATTAAAAAGGCACTCAAAGGTGCAGACATGGTTTTTATTACATGTGGTTTGGGCGGAGGAACAGGAACAGGTGCAGCTCCAGTTGTTGCAGAAATCGCAAAAAAAATTGGTGCCTTGACAGTTGGTGTTGTTACAATACCCTTTACGATGGAAGGAAAGAGAAGAATGGAAAACGCGGTTAATGGACTTGAAAGGCTCCAAGCAAACACGGATACCATTATTGTTATCCCAAACGATAAGCTTCTTGAAATAGCACCCGACTTACCGCTTTACACTGCATTCAAGGTTGCAGATGAAATTTTAACAAATGCCGTCAAAGGAATTTCCGAATTAATTACAAAGCCAGGATTAATTAATAGAGATTTTGCGGATATTAAAAACATAATGAAAGAAGGCGGTGTTGCAATGATTGGTGTTGGTGAGTCCGACTCTGCCAATAGGGCTGTTGAATCAGTTGAAAAGGCAATTAACAACCCTCTTCTCGATGTAGATATCTCGGGTGCAAAAGGCGCATTAATTGTTGTTTCAGGCGGACCTACCATGACACTCGAAGAAGCTAAAAAAGTGATAGAAGTGATTTCTGGTAAGCTTGATGAAGATGCAAAAATTAACTGGGGAGCACAGATATCAAATGACTTGCACGATACTATAAGAACGTTGCTTATAATAACAGGCGTATCTTCCCCACAGATATTTGGAAAAGAAAGAACATTAAAGTATAAAAAGCAGAAAGAAATTGAAAAAGAGTTAGGAATATCATTTGTAGAGGAATAATATGGAAGAAAAATTAAATAATAAGTTGCCGTCGTTTAAATTTAAATTGGATTTAAATGTAAAAACATGGCCGCAAAAAATTTTGCACACCCTTAGAGAGTATAGGAGGGTTATACTGGTATCAAAAAAGCCAGACATAGATGAACTTTCAAACATCTCAAAAGTTGCTGGTATAGGCATATTAATAATAGGGTTTATGGGATTTATAATACAAGCAATATTCAAATTATTTACGTGATAAAATGGGAGAAATATTTGTTGTGAGGACAACAACTGGAAGAGAGTCTCAGGTAATAGATAAGCTATCAGCGAGGATAAAGCAACAGCCGCTTCAGATATATGCAATTCTTAAGCCAAGAGAAGTGAAAGGCTATTTCTTTGTCGAGGCTGAAGAACAGGATGATGTTAATAGAGCTATTTATGGTATTAGGCATGCAAAAGGAGTTTTGGGTTCTGTAAAGGTAGATGAACTTAAAAGATTTTTAGTTCCAACAACAGAAAATATTAAAATTAATACAGGTGACACTGTTGAGATTGTATCGGGGCCGTTTAAGGGAGAAAAAGCAAAAGTAAAAAGGATTACAAAGGTAAAAGAGGAAGTCGTTGTTGAACTTCTTGAGGCAGCAGTTCCAATACCTATAACTGTTAAGCTTGATTCTGTCCGCGTTATAAAATCGGAGAAGAAAGGTGAGTGATATGGCAAAAGAAAAAATACAGGCACTTGTTGATGGAGGAAGAGCTTCTGCAGGGCCACCATTGGGGCCAAAGTTAGGTCCGCTTGGGGTAAATGTCGGACAATTAATTTCGGATATTAACAAAGCCACAAAAGATTTTGAAGGAATAAAAGTCCCTGTTGAGATAACAATTGATACTGAAAACAAAAAGTGGGAAATTGAAGTTGGCAGCCCACCCACATCTCAGCTATTGTTCAAGGAATTAAAACTTCAAAAGGGAAGCGGAAGCTCATGGAAGGAAAACGAAGAAAAGCCCTCTGTTGTGGGGGATGCGAGTAAGGAAGTTATAATCAAGATTGCCAAGCTAAAAAAGGAAGCTATGGGCACCAAAAATTTAAAGAATGCAGTTAAAAATGTGATTGGAACCTGTTTATCCTTAGGTGTAACAGTTGAAGGCAAAAATCCAAAGGAAGTTCAAAAAGAAGTTGATGCTGGCAAATGGGATGAGTACATAAAGTAAACTTTATAAATGGTAAAATAAGTTACTTCAAATAAAACACAACATCGCTTTTACCACCTAGGTGGGAGATGATAAGATATGGAAAGAAAACAAATTATAGATGCGCTTAAGAAATTAAGAGATGCAGCAAAGAAAAGAAAATTTAAGCAATCCGTTGATTTCTCAATAGTTTTAAAAGAAGTTGATTTAAAAAATCCAGAAAATAGAATAGATGAGTTTTTTGTTTTAAAACACGGTATCGGTAAAAAAATAAAATTATGTGCTCTTGTTGATAAGGAGCTTGTCACGCAAGCAAGAGAAGTTTGCGATAAAGTGATAACTAAAGACGAATTTTCAAAGTGGTCTGGCAAAAAAAAGGAGATTAAAAAACTTGCTGACGAGTATGATTATTTTATAGCGCAGGCAAATATAATGACTGATATTGCAGCCACGTTTGGTAAGGTATTTGGTCCTAAAGGAAAAATGCCAAGCCCAAAGTCTGGGTGCATTGTTTCTCCCAAATCAAATCTCAAAAATTTAGCTGAAAAATTAAAAAAAATAGTTAAATTGCAGGCAAAAAAACAACCCGTTATCTCAACAATAATAGGGGTAGAAGATATGAGTGATGAGGACTTGGCAGATAATGCACTTTCTATTTATGAATTTGTCTTAAAAAAGCTTCCCAGAGGAACCCAACAAATCAAAAAAAGTTATATTAAATTTACCATGTCAAAGCCGGTGATTATATGACAATTTTAACAAGAAAAATTCCAGATTGGAAACTAAAAAAAATTGATGAAATTGTTAGCAAGATGAAGAATAGCAAAACTATAGGGATAGTTGATATTAAGGGAATCCCAGCTAAAGAATTTCATGCTTTAAGAAGCAAGCTTAGAGATAACTTATACATCGAGGTTGTTAAGAAAACAATTTTAAAGTTTGCAATTGAAAGAGTTAAAGATGATTTAAAAAATATAAATGGGTTGGAAGATAAACTTGGAGAAATGCCAGCATTGGTATTATCCCAAGTAGACCCGTTTAAATTATCAAAAATCTTTTCAGAAAATAGAACGCCTGCTTTTGCCAAGGCGGGGCAGATAGCGCCTGAGGATATAGTTGTAAAAGCAGGCCCAACACCATTTGCACCCGGACCAATGCTTTCTGATTTAAAATCAAAAGGGCTAAAAGTTAAAGTTGAAGCAGGAAAGATAGCGATACAGGAAGATTCAACAGTTGTTAAAAAAGGAGAAGTCATATCCGAAGATGTCGCAGGTTTGCTCACAAAACTCGGAATGAAACCAATGGAAGTTGGATTGAATTTTGTATCCGCATGGAATGATGGAGATGTATTTGGAAAAGAAGTTTTGACATTTGATGTTAAAGAAATAGTTTCAAAGTTGGAATCTGCAGCAAGCAGGGCATTTAAGTTGTCTATAGGGTTGCCATATCCAACAAAAGAAAACATATCCCTACTTATCTCAAAGGCATTTAATGAGGCTAAAACTCTTGCAAAAGAAAGGGATATCTTTGTTGATGCGCTTGCAGGGGATATACTTGCTAAAGCACAAGCACAAGCAAAGGAATTGAACAATTATGTTATGAAAAAAGAAGCAGATAATAATTGAAGAGAGGGTGATTAAATATGGAAATGATGTATGCGGCTTTATTGCTTCATAAAGCTGGAAAAGAAGTAAATGAAGAAAATATGAAAAAAGTTCTTGAGGCAGCAGGGGCAAATGCAGACATTGGAAGGATTAAAGCAGTTGTCTCATCTCTTGAAGGAGCAAATATAGATGAGATAATTGAGAAGGCAGCAACAGCAACAGCAACACCAGCAGCAGCACAAGCACCAGCACAAGCAACAGAGAAAAAAGAGGAAAAGAAGGAAGAAAAGAAATCTGAAGAAGAAGCTGCAGCAGGATTAGCAGGATTGTTTGGTTAAATTTTTATTTTTTTTAACTACTACATGCATTACTATCGCATGTTCCACTGCAGCAATCCTCATTTTCTTCGCAATAGTCTCCAGTATTTGCTGTACAAGGTAAACATTCTTGTGTATCATCTATTGTTCGTTTTCTGCATACATATGGGTGGCAGCAATCCTCATTTGATAAACAATTTTCTCCCTGATGTTTACATTCTCCTATAGGCGGTGGTGAAGACGCCCCTGTTGATGAGGTGTTTTTATTGATGTTTGAAGAAAGATTCCAGAAATTTTTTGTGTTGTTGGTTCCTTTATTGAATGTTGAGAATGTGTACATTAAAACGCTCGCCGCCACTACAACTGAAATTACAATTATAACTACAGCTTTAATTGTAACTCTCATAATATTTTTATTCTTTAGAGTTATTTAAGAGTATTGCTTTTATTCTTCTAATTCCAGCTCCAACTGATTTTTGCTTGATTATTTTAAACTTTCCCAATTCTTTTGTATTCTTAACATGGGGCCCGCCGCAAATTTCTTTTGAGAAATCATTTATGAAATAAACATAAACCCTTTTTCCATATTTTTCTTCGAAAACGCCTTGTGCCCCAATTTTTCTTGCTTCCTCAAGCGTCATTTCCTTTTTAGTAACCGGAAGCCCTTCTTTTATTTTTTCATTTACCAAATCTTCGACTTTTTTGATTTCCTCATCCGTCAATTTCCTGTCAAAGTTGAAGTCAAATCTCAATCTTTCAGGGGTTATATTGGAACCTTTCTGCACAATTTCTTTTTTTAGAACTCTTCTAAGAGCTTCGGCAAGCAAATGGGTTGCGGTATGTAGTTTTGTTGACTCATATGATCTGTCCGCTAATCCTCCTTTGAATTCTTTTTCTGATCCTACTCTTGATATTTTTTGATGGTTTTTGTATTCTTCATAGAACCCTTTGGTGTCAACATTTAATCCTCTTTCATTTGCAAGTTCAATAGTCATCTCAATTGGAAATCCATAAGATTGGAATAGCAAAAACGCCTTTTTGCCGGAAATGTCCCCCTCCTTTGAGATTTTATTAAACATTTTTAATCCCGACTCAAGCGTTCTCATAAATTTTTCTTCTTCTTTTTCTAGCTCGTTGAATATGAACTCTTTATTTTTTTCAAGTTCTGGATAGTCTTTTTTATACTTGCTAACAATGACTTTTACAATTTCTTTTGCAAAACCTTTTTCCATTTCAAGAATTTTTCCGTATCTTATTGCTCTTCTTATTAGCCTCCTTAAGATGTATCCTCTCTCTATATTGGAAGGCGGAATCTTTTCAGCAAGAATAAATGTTGCAGCTCGAAGATGGTCTGCAATTATTCTTTCAGCTTTTTTGTTTTCTTTTTTCTTTAATTCACTTATTTTTTCCATTATAGGTTTAAACAAATCAGTTTCGTATACGCTTGAAAGATTGTTTAAAATTGCCGTTGTTCTTTCAACGCCCATGCCCGTATCAACATTTTTTTGCTTTAGTGGTTCGAACTTTCCATCTTTTGTTTTGTTATACTCCATAAAAACAGCGTTCCAAATTTCGAAATATTTGCCGCAATTGCATCCCGGCTTGCATTTTGAAGAACATTTTGGTTTTCCTGTATCTATAAACATTTCTGTATCAGGTCCGCATGGGCCTGTTTCTCCAGGTGGGCCCCACCAATTGTCTTTTCTGCCCAATAAATGGATTTTGTCATCTTTTATGCCTAAAGATTTCCAAATTTTTATTGACTCTTCATCCCTTGGGGTTGACTCGTCTCCTTCAAAAACAGTGACATGCAATTTGTTTATATCAATTTTTAATTCTTTTGTAAGGAACTCATAACACCATTCTATTGTTTCCTTTTTCCAATAGTCTCCGAGAGACCAATTGCCAAGCATTTCAAAAAAAGTATTGTGGGTTGTATCCCCAACATCGTCAATATCCCCTGTTCTTAGGCATTTTTGCAATCCTACTAGTCTTTTACCAGCGGGATGAGGCTGCCCCAATAAAAATGGTACAAGCGGGTGCATTCCTGCCGTTGTAAAGAGCACTGTTGGGTCGTTTTCCGGTACAAGTGGCGAAGTTTTTATTTGAATGTGCTCTTTCTTTTTAAAAAATTCAATATATTTCTTCTTTAGTTCTTCGCTGTTCATTTTCACACCTATAATTTTTGATTTACAAATTTCCCTTTAAATTTTGCCTTTCCTTCCGTTCTTTCGAGGATTAACTGGCATATTTTATCTCCAGCGTGAATTTCAATTGGATTTTTTCCGAGGTTAATTATTTCAAGAACCTGCTTGTTTTCAGAGCCAGGTTGAACAAAACTTGCAGTTACATGCACTGCTAATCCAAGACGGGCAAATCTGCTTCTGCCCTGCAGCCACCCACACAAGTTTTGTGGAAGTTTTATTTTTTCTTTTGTTATTCCAAGTATCATTTCTCCAGGTTCTATGAGAATTTTGCTTGCTTTTACAAGTTTTGTATATTTTTTGTAATCACTATTTTCGTTTAGTTTTATAGTTCTATTTTTTTTGAATATTCTAAATTTATTGTCAATAGTTAAGTCTATTGAACCCGCCCCGACATTTTTTTTATTAAATGGATTAATCATTATTTCCTTTTTCCTGATTGCATCCAAGATTTTCTTTTTTGTTAAAATCATTTTATTCCACCAAAATTGCTGGCTTGTTTGGAAGAGCATATTTTGCCTTTTTTTCTTTGCTTTCATCAGCATCTTTAATTATAATTTTACATTTAAATTCATCTTCAAAAAATTCTTTTGCATCAAAGATCATTTCCTTTTCGTTGTCTTTTTCTATAAGATGTTTAGGTAATTTGTTTGGGTGTTTAATTAATTTTTGAGAAAGAGCGATGGCTTCTTTTCCATGCTTTTTTATTTCGTCATTTTCCATAATCTTTTTAATTATCATCTTTGGATTTTCCTTTTTGTATTTACTGATTAATCTTATTAATTTGTATTTCCAACTTTCGGAAACAAATAAAATTATTTTTTTTGGTGTTTTCCCGATTATTTTTATGATGTTATTTGCGTCTCCAAAAATCCCTTTGATCATTTCCTCTTTTATTTCTGTTTCTTCATCTATTTTAGTTTCATCAAAGTTAGGCCACTTTTCAATTGAAACAAATCCTTTCCCTCCAAGACTTTGCCATAATTCTTCGGATAGATGGGGTATCACCGGCGAAAGCAATTTTATCCATTTAGGAAATACGTCTTGTATTAATATCCCGCGATGTTTTGAACGTCTTTTAAAGTAGGATATGTCATTAAAAATATCAAAAAATGCACTTTGGATATATCTTCTTGGGGCATATTCTTCTAATGCGCCTGTTGCATTCCTAATGTGTTTGTTAAATCTTGAGATTAGCCATTTACTTGCATTGCTTTCTTTTAAACTATCTTCCTTTTCGGAAATAATTAAATTATAAAATTGCGAGAGCTTGTTTTTTAAAGATAGTATTTCCGATTCCCTAAAATCAATAATCGAAGATAAATCCCCTCCATAGGATATGTATAATCTAAACAAATCGGTCCCGTATTTTTTTGGAATTTCTGCAAGAGGGATTACATTGCCTAAACTTTTTGACATTTTCTTGCCTTCGCGTATTAGCAGGTTGTTTAGTGTAATAATCCTGGGCCATTTATCCTTTGGAAATATTGCTGCATGATTGAATATATAGAAAGTTAGATGGTTTGTTATGTGTGCAATCGCAGTATGTCGTAAATCAACAGGATACCAATAATTGAATTGATTTTGCATTTCTTGTATTAGTTTTTTTTCTATTTTAGTGGATTTGCTGACTTCATCAATATTGCCCTTATTAAGAAACACATAATCCCAAAACGCTGTCGTCAATTTTTCTGGAGAAATTTTGTTTTTTCTTATAATACTTATTACAGTATAGAATGCCATGTAAATCGTTGAATCCGATAAACTTTCAATTATCCAATTTTTATCGAATGGCAATTTTGTGCCCAGCCCTCTTTTTCTTGCAGCTGGTCTTTCATGCACCCATTCTATGGTGTCCTCAAAAAGTTTTCTGTAATTTTCGGGTATGATACTCATGGTTGATAGGCATTCTCTTGCAAGTTTTTTCCATTTCTCATTTCCGTAGTCAATAAACCATTGGTCTTTTAAGAGAGAAACAACAATTTCAGTACCACATCTACAATAAACTGGCTTTTCATTTGCAAATACATCATACATGAAATCAAGTTTCTTTTCTTTTCTAAATTTTTTAATTACTTTGTCTTTAACATCAGCAATTCTGTTTCCTTTAAATTCCCCACAGTTTTCTTTTAAAATTCCAGAATAAAATTCTGCTTTGTAAATCTCTTCCGTTGCTTTCTCAAGTTTTTCTTTATCATCTTGACTTTTAATTCCTAGCTTTTCACATATGTCTTTTGCGGGAAATTTGGAATAACCTTTTACGTTTATTATTGAAATTGGTTCAACATTTTTTGCTTTTCCTTTCTTTTTTAAGTCTTGTAATGCAATCCAATCATAGGGTGCATGTGCGGGTACAGAATAAACCAATCCACTTCCATTTTTTGAATCCACAAAGTTTCCTTCAAGAATGGGGATTTCTTTTCCATCTAATGGGCTTTTTGCATTTTTTCCAACTAATTCCCTTCCTAAAAATTCGCTTAGTATTCTTATCTTTTTTCCCTGAAATTTTAATTTTTCAGCACTATCCTTGCTTACTATCCATTTTTCACCATCAATTTCAATTTCTACATACTTTTCATTAGGATTTACCCAAATATTAGTGACCCCATAGATTGTTTCCGGACGTAATGTTGCACAAATTATGTACTTGTCTTCAAAAGGGAATTTCCAAAGTTGCCACTCCCCAACCTCTGCTTTTATTTGGTCGCCATTTTTTATATCATCCTCTCCAACAGCATTTTTGCAATTTGGGCAATACAAAATAGGGTAACTCCCTTTTTTTAGAAATCCCAATTCGTTTAATTTGTTAAATTGCCATTCTATAAATTTGTTATATTCCGAATCATTTGTTGTAAACTCATGTCGCCAATCTATCGAGCACCCAAGAGATTTAAAATCTTTTTTAAATGTTGAAGCAAAATATTTCATGATATTTTCAGGTTCAATAAAACTTTTGACAATTTCTTTTACCTTGCTTTCCTCTTTTTCGTGAAGTTTTACATAATTTTCAAATAGTTTTATAAAATCCTTTTCACCATTCTTTATCCTTTTTGCTATTGCTAAAACGGGTGTTCCTGTTACGTGGAATGCCATCGGCCAGAATACATTTTCATTTTTCATCCTATGGTATCTTACAAAAATGTCTGCAATAGTGTATGTCCTACCATGTCCTATGTGAAACGGGCCAGAGGTATAAGGATAAGGCACGGTTACAAAAAATTTTTTTCTTTTATCTGGATTTGCTTCAAATATCTTTGCCTTTTCCCACTTATCCTGCCACTTTTTTTCTATCTCATAAAAATTGACCATGTAAATGGAAATAAAATGATTATTTAAAAGGTTATTCTTGTGAAAAATTTTTAAAGGTTTGGTGTGATATTTATTTTGGCCCCGTAGCTCAGTTTGGATAGAGCGACTGCCTTCTAAAGGCCTTTCTCTCAGGAGAAGAGACTCTTGAAGGGAAGAAAAAGAGGCAAGCAGTAGGCCGCGGGTTCAAAAGCACCTTTCTCTTTTGAAAAAGAGAAACGTGCACGAAAGAGAAAACTTTCGTGGGTGCGGTGGAAGTCCCGTCGGGGCCACCTAAATTTATTTAACTTTGAAAGTTGTTAAAAATATAGGTGAGCGTATGGTTGATTATGTTGAAGTTGCAAAATATCCTTTGCTTGACATTAAAAATTTTTTTATAGGATTTGTAATGGGAACTTTATGGTTCTTAATTGTGCCGTTGATTTTTGTTTATGGGTATATAGTTGAATCAATAAGGGAAACTATTAATCAGAGCAATAAACTCCCGCATTGGTTCTCTCTTGAGAACTGGCTTAAATTTTTCAAGCATGGGCTTTTTGTTTTTGCAATAGGTGCGATATATCTCCTTCCACCATTGATAATAAGTGCGGCAGCTTCGTCCATGGTAGGCAATGTTCTTCAAATTATTAGTCAAGGTTTACCTAATTCACCCAATAGTTCTTTTGGAATCTCCTTAATGGTTATAAGTTTTGTACTAATTCTGGTGAGCTTGTTTTTGCTTCCGATGGCAATCATTCTTTATTCGGCAACAGAAGATATTCGTTATGCAATTGACTTTGGAGAGATACTTCCAAGGATAAAGAGAGCATTTATACCATATCTTAAGGCATACGTTGTTTCAATTGCAGTACTTATAATATCTTTATTGATATTGATCTTGCCAGGAATAAATTTTTTGTTTGGTGGTGTCCTATTTTATCCCCTTTTGTTTTCGGCACGTCTGTTTGCAGAAGTCTTTAGAGAATACGAATGAAAACTTTATAAGTTAATTTTCTATTTTTTTTGATGTGGGGCGGTAGTTTAACTTGGCAGAACGACAGGCTCCAGAACTCTGTTGTGGAGCGATGACCCTTTTGGGGATGATATGCAACGGGTCTGAAGAGACCTGTTGATTGGGGTTCAAAAGCGCCCTTTTCTTTTGAAAGAGAAAAGCCTGCACGAAAAAGAAAACTTTCGTGGGTGCGGTGGAAGTCCCTACCGCCCCACTATTCTTTTAAGAAACTTGTTTTAGAAAGATTTATAAATCATCCAATATTTGAAAGTAAGGGGTGATGTAATTGAATAGTAGTAAATTTTTAATGATATTGGCAGTATTTTTGCTTAGCTTTGGTATAGCTAAAGCATTCTCATATAACATTCAAATGGATGTTTTTCCAAAAAATTCTGATTTTGGGGGTGCAGTTATAGGAGAGGGAGATAATTTCCTTGTATTCGGGCATCTTTCTACAAATGATGAGTCAAATGCAATAACTCCCAAGGATATTAAAATAAAAGTAATTAATTCTGATGGAAATGTTATACACACATATACTCCTAATTATGTTGATAAATCTAAAGGTAACAATTTTGTCTTTGATGGTTATTTTTATAAAGAAATTAGCATAGGAAGCGAAGGAGATTATGTTGTAAGAGTTGAAGCCGGAGATGCAAAGGATTTCAAGTTCGTTAAAGTTGAAGATACCTCTTCCGATAAAGAGGTGAATGTAAATGTATTAGATTACTCAATTGACGGGGATGATCTTAAAGTTGGATTAAAGGTAAGCAATGATGATTCGGTGGCACATAATGTTACTGTTTACTTAGAGGGGGAAAATAACTTGGAAAATCCAGCAACATTCGAGATTCATCTAAATTCAGATGAAACTAAATTAATTGAAAAGGAGTTTTCGCTTTCAAATTTCGGCGAAAAAAAATTCCTTCTTGTAGCGCAAGCGTATGTTAAGGATTCAAATGACATAGATTTATTGAGCGATCCATCATATTATGATATATTTGTAAAAAATGATGATATATCAAGAAACAAAGAAATGCTAGAAATTACAGGTGTCAAGCTTTCACAACAAACATTTTTCCCAGGTGACACTGTTGAAGGCAAAATTTTTGTTAAAAATAAGGGAACAACTTCATCACAATATAAGTTTGAGTATTTATTTGATAACAAATTGTTTAAAAAAGGAACTACTGGCTTTATAGAACCTGGACAAACGGCTACTGAAACATTTTTTATAGATGTTCCAGATAAAAATTTTGTTAATGTCACTTTTAAAGTTTATAATTCCAATACAGAGGATAGCATCACAAAGACTTTTTTAGTTTCGCATAAACTCAAGTCTTTTTTTGTTAATGTTAATAACGCAGATTACGAAATAAATGAAAGTGGAAATTTTACAGTGAATGTAAATGTAATAAATACGGGCAATCAGCAGGACAACTATTTCATAAATGTATCCAATTGGAATTTTTACACAATTAAATCGAGCTCTCTGCATTTAAATCAAGGGGAAGAAGGAAGCTTTAC
>Ga0114934_10001278_pt1 | contig 16316 bp, 14 predicted proteins | sample 4SBtaG_2_FD_99695 | JGI IMG/M metagenome (GOLD analysis project Ga0114934, IMG submission 99695) | Deep subsurface microbial communities from Kolumbo volcano to uncover new lineages of life (NeLLi) - 4SBTROV10_white metaG | ecosystem: Environmental > Aquatic > Marine > Volcanic ... | reverse complement strand
GTTGAAAGTTGAAAGTTGAAAGTTAAAAGTTAAAAGTTAAAAGTTAAAAGTTAAAAGGTGAAAGGTGAAAGGTGAAAATATGAACAAATTAACAAGTTAAACTATAAATCATAAACAGATAAAAAAATTCGTAATTCGTAATTAAAAAATTTAAACAGATGAAACAAATAATATTATTGGGAGTTGCAATCTTCCTGTTTGTAACCACCGGATTTGGTCAACGAAAAATTGAAGTTAATGAAACCTCATTCGGTTTTAGTACAGGCAACCAACATGCTTTGTATGTTACTATTTTTGAATCTACTTCAAAAGATGTTTCTAAAGCTTGGCAAAAAAAACTTAAAGATTTTAAAGGAAAAATATCGGAGAAAAAAGGGGAAGTTTTTGCCGACAATGCTATTGTTAAAGAATTTAACGATAATAATCCTGTGGATATTTACACGCGTTTTGAGGACACCAAAGACGGTAATGTAAAAATGTATGTAGCCGTAGATTTAGGGGGTGCGTATTTGTCATCACCCGAACATCCTGAGAAATTTAAAGCCATGAAAAAAATTCTTTATGACTTTGCAAAAACTATGTCCGATGAGGTTGTTAATGACCAAATCAAAGATGCCTCAAAAGTTCTATCAGGGCTTGAATCTAATCAAAAAAAACTTGAAAAAGATAATGAGGAATTGCATAAAAACATAGAAAGTTATAACGAGAAGATTAAGAAAGCCGAAGAAGATATCAAAACTAATTTGTCAGACCAAGACGCTAAAAAGAAAGAAATTGAAAATCAACAAAAAGCAGTTGATGCACTAAAAGAAAAATTGAAAGCCATAAAATAATGAAACTTCAATTTTTTATCCTTGTCCTTATTTTTGGATTTTCATCACAAGCACAGACTGTTGTTAGAGCCAGTATCGCTCCGGATTTTACAATGGTTAGTATGGATAATGACACTTTTAACCTTTATACAGAGTTAGATGCCGGAAAAATTGTTGTATTGGATTTTTTTCAAACAGGTTGCCCTTCTTGCCAGCAAAACACACCAAAGTTAGATTCTGTTTGGCAAGCATACGGATACTATGGCGATAGTCTCTGGGTATGGGGTATTGAATGTTCATTTGGCGACAGCAATTATGTTCAACATATCAATGACTTTGAAGCAAACTATGGCGGACAATTTCCTATTTTCTCCACCTTTCAGAATACCGATTCGGTACTGACACTATACGGCATTACATGGAACCCGCAATATTACCTGATTTGTCCCGATTCCAAGATTAAGCAACCACGAATGGAAATCACAGAAGTGGACAGTGTTATTCAGGCATGTCAACAAATACTTGCTTCCATAAATTCGCGACCGAAAGAAACGCCGCCGGTTGTGTATCTGTCTAACAACTATTTACGCATCACCAATTTAACAAACAATCCTTTCACAATCAGCATTTACAACTTATTGGGACAAAATGTATTTATGCAACACATCCAATCTGCCGGACAGGAAACCACTGTATCTGTTTTAGGTCTGCGGCAAGGTGTTTATTTTGTTTTGCTTTCTGATGGCAAAAAAAATTACTCCTCTAAAATTTTTATTGGGAAATGACCATTGCCGAAGCGGAGAAATATTTTATTAACGAACTGACAAGCATCTATCCGCATCACGAAGTTAAATCCTTATTTTTTTATTGGATAAGTTCCCGCATCGGATATAGCAAAACAGAGATGATATTGCAAAAAGACATCCAACTTACACCGGCTCAAAAAAAAGATTTGGTCACAACAATTAATAGATTGAAACAATATGAACCCATTCAATATATTTTAGAAGAAACCATTTTTTGTGACTTGCCTTTTCGTGTTAAAAAGGGGGTATTAATTCCCCGCCCCGAAACAGAAGAATTAGTTAAGCACATTATTACACAGTTTTCCCGTTCAAAAAACTTAAACATATTAGATATTGGTACCGGTAGCGGATGTATTGCCGTTTCTTTGGCAAAACATTTAGATGCAAGCGTTTACGCAACGGATATCAGTTCGTATGCGCTATCTATTGCCTCTAAAAATGCCGAAATGAACAATGTTGCCGTTAATTTTGTGCAATCCGATATTTTAACGGAAAAATTGACAGTTTTAGACAAATTTAATATGATTGTAAGTAATCCGCCCTATGTTTTGACTTCCGAAAAAAAAGCAATGGCGGCAAATGTTATTAATTACGAACCGGGCAAAGCATTATTTGTCCCCGACGAAGATCCACTTATATTTTTCCGGAAAATTGTAGAGAATGCCAAAAACATGCTGGCTCCAAATGGTCAACTGTTTTTTGAGATAAACGAAAAACAAGGAAAAAATATCCAAAATTTGTTAGTAGAAAATAATTTTACGAATATTGTATTGTGGCAAGACATTCACGGAAAAGACCGTTTTATCAAAGGATGCTATGGCGAATAAATTTACCAAAGAAGAAAAAGCAATCTTAAACAAACTGATGCGTTGGTGTTCCTTGTCAGAAAAATGTGCTGCCGATGTTTGCCGTTGGTTCTTACAAAAGCAACTGCCATTGGATAATCTTGAAAAAATAACCGGATATCTAAAAAAGAATAATTATATAAATGAGACTCGCTATGCTGCTGCTTTTGTGCATGACCGGTTTTTATTTAACCAATGGGGGCGTTTGAAAATTGCTGCCGGATTATCTAAAAAAAATATTTCACAACCCATAATAGATAAAGCTATTAAGGACGGTATAGACGAAAAAGAATATGTAAATGTGCTGAAAAACCTATTGAAAAAGAAAAAAAAATCGCTTGGAGGAAAAGAAATAGCCATTATCAAACAAAAAATTCTTAACTTTGCCACCTCTAAGGGATTTGAGTCCGGATTAGTATATAACGAAATAGAAAAATTAATAAACAAATGATTTTATGAAAGTGTTTCTCATAGGATATATGGCTAGTGGTAAATCTAATCTCGGCAGAAAATTAGCCCATATCTTGAAGTTAAATTTTATTGATTTAGACCAATTTATAGAGAATAAAACCAATAAAACGATTCCTTATTTCTTTCGTACCGAAGATGAAAAGACTTTCCGCGAAATAGAGATGGAAAGTTTAAAAGAAATTGTTACGACACAGGACAATTTTATTCTTGCAACCGGTGGTGGTACGCCTCTTTTTTATCAGAATATGGATTACATGAATAAACACGGTAAAACGGTTTATTTAAAAGTAGAAAATGATATTTTGGTAGCACGGTTGAAAAATGCAAAAAAGAACCGGCCGGTATTAACAGATGTTCCAAATGACGAACTCGCAGATTTTGTAAAAAAAGAAATCGCAATTCGAGAAGCATATTACAATAAAGCAATAGTTATTATTGATACTTCTGCCGTGTCTGTAGATCAGTTGGCAATGATATTAAATTATTGAGCCCAGTCTAAAAACCTCTCTAAAAAGACCTAACAGGTTTAATTTTTAAACATTCAACTATTTTAATAGCCTTTTTATCAATAACTTACTAAAACCTGTTAGGTCTAATCTAATAAATTAGCATTTTCAAATCCATATTATTTTCTTCTGCCAAAGATTATTGCGGAAAAAAAGGAATGGTTGACATTGAACTTAGGCATTAAAAATACTCCTATAAATCTGTCCTCGTTACAAACGAGGACAAGACAGGGTAACCAACCCTATAACTATGGTGGATGCTCTGTATTATTTAATTTGAAATTCGTTAATTGTAATTTCATTGGTATTAATCTTTAATAAATTTTTTAATTATTACTTTATCTTTAGTTTGGAATTTTAACAAATAAAGTCCATTTTGCAATGAAGAAATATCTATATTGTTCATAGCTTTATTATAGCTTCCTTTTAATTCTCCGTATATATCAAATAAATCAATGTTAACATTTTCAACATTATTGTTGTTGTAGTCGATATTTATGACATCGTTCGCTGGATTCGGAAAGATAGTAATTCCCAAATTGTATTTTAATATAGTACCTATTGTTTCTTCCTTATCTTTTAAATAACTATTAATAATATTTGGAAACATGAATCTACAATTAAACCAGTAATTTAAGAAAAGGCTGGTATCAATATATTCGCAATTCAATCCTTGTAAATTGGGGAATTTTATACAAGATATATTTTGTTGATAAAAATTTGAAATATAAATATATCCATTGGATGCATTTTGTAACCCCAAAGAATTATTAGACGAACTGGAAACCTGAAATTTTGAATTTAATATTGCATTTACATCTATTACAGAAATATCGTATTGATAAATTATACCATTCCAAGAATCGGAAATATAAATTTTGGAGTTATCATTTGAAAATGCCGCATCGTATGGATAAAAAGATGGAAAAGATACTAATGACATAATTGAGCCATTGGTATTGGAAAAATTAAAAATAAACATACTATCTTCATACTGAATTGAACAAGCTAAGAGTGTTCCATCATTTGATACTTTTAAAGAACCAATTGTATTTACATTGTTTGCCCCTCCAGAATGAATATTTCCTGTTGCAGAAATTATAGGATTTGTATTAATGCCAGTTGAATCAATTAAATAAGTAATAAAATTGTTTGTATTCCATTCGTGGGCAATAACCCAATAATCCTGTTTATTTGCATGTTGTGTTGCTGTTAGTTTTTCAGTTACAGGCGAATACAAAAATGTGTTTTTAGTTGAATCAACAATATCTCCTAATCCACTATCTAATGACATATCTAAAATGGAATATGAAAGAGAACTGCATCCATTTACATAACCTGCCTGAGGACATACCGTAAAAATAAAATATAAATTTGGATGATTGGGAAAAGGAACAATTAAGGCTGATTGTGTAGAAGTAGTGCTTCCCAGTAATCCTGACCCGTTTGGCATGGTGTCATTATTTACATTCCAAACGGCTTCACCATTTGTATAAAATAATAAATTGCCACTGGTATCACTCATTGAAGCACAGCCCTCGTCTGATATTAATTGACTCGTGTTTACAACAAATACAGAATCATTCGTAAAAGTTATTGCACCGTATTCGCCAAAATGCCAGTTGTAAGTTCTTTTGATATTAGGATTCTGAGCAATGGTTAATGCTGAAGGGTTAAAGGTTAATACAAGGAAACAAGAACAAAGTTTAAAAGTAAAAGGTAAAAAGTTAAAAGGTGAAAGTAAAGAGGTTAAAAGTTTTTTCATGTTGTTTTGGTTTTTTTAATTTGTTTTGTTCATAAATGATACATTTTTAGTTAATAATACATTTTTGAGTAAATATTTGATTGTCTGAATAAATGCTTATAAAGTATAATCCTTTTTTATAATTTGCCACATTAATAAATTTCTCTTCAAAATCGTAATATATATCTACTATTATCCCTTGATAATTGTATATTATCATTTTGTTAATTCCCTTATCCGACAATTCATTTTTTATATACAATTTTGTATTTGCAGGGTTTGGATAGATTTGTATTTTATTACGATTTATACTATTTGTGATTTTTAAAGAGGAATTGCATGTAAGTGAATCTTCCGAAACACAAATATCGTCTATATAATAATATGCAAAACAATTGCCAGGTTGTGATATATTAGTTAAGGTATCGTTAAAAAAATTGCCAATAAAAATATATTTATAGGTAGAATCGGCAATAAAAGAACCTGAAATAGTTGTCCAATTGGTAGTATCTGAAATCATACTATTTGAGAAAATATGTGCAAAGTTATTAAATACGGATATTGAAGTATCATTATAGGTTGTAAATAAAACTCCTAATTTATCAGAAGCACAACATCCAAGTCCATCTGCTAAACTCACTTTTAAAGAGATATAATATTTAAATCCAATTTTCATTGGTTCTTCAAGAGTGGCAAATATTATCTCATGATAAAAATAAGGATAAATTTGGAAATTAGAAAAGTATGTAATAATGCCACAATATGCATTTTCTGAGCTTGCATTTTGAAATCCTGCAAAATTATCAGGAATAGATACACCCGTACTATTATTTGCACATGAATTAAAATAATCAGGACTTAGTGTAAAAGAAAAATGTTGATAACTATTCCAGTTTAAAACACTATCAAACTGTGAATTATTATCAGGACAACTACTATACTGCTCAAAACTCGGGTTCGGCACGAGGTTTTGAGCAATGGTTAATGCTAAATGGTTAAAGGTTAATATAAAGAAACAAGCCCAAAGTTTAAAGTTAAAAGGTGAAAGTAAAGAGGTTAAAAGTTTTTTCATGTTATTCTATTTTAATTTGCCAAATATACATTATAAAATTATAAAAATCAAATTATTTTTTCTAGCTTCAGAGTTTTGCAGTACGACATCACCGCTAATCCTGTAGCCTTTTTTATCCTCGTTTGTAACGGGGATTTAGGTGAAGCCGAAAACTGTTAGACTGTTTACTTGTATAGTCAATTGGCATCGTTTACTCCCGATTACTTTCGGGTAAACTAAACCAAACTAACAAAATTCGTTTTTTTTTAGGCCATTGTTCAAATTACAATGTTAATTATTTGTTAATTTTATTTTAAAAAATAATCGCAACTGATTATTTCAGCGTGTATTTTTGTTCAAAAAAGGAATATGGTAAAACAAACAACTTTTGCCCTCGCATTCATACTGATTGGATTTTTAGGATTTAGTAAAGCACCTGTTTCTCCGACGGATACAACCAAAAACATTCCTGCATTTATTCAAAACACGAAGATTTCCGGACAGTGGTTTCTGGCTTATCAATACAGCATGGAAGATACGGTAGATTACAATAAATTTTTGATGCGTCGCGCCTATCTAACCTTTAAAACCAAGCTAGCTAAAAACCTTTCGGCACGATTAACACAAGACCTGACGATTGATGATCAGGGGGATGATGCCGGCAATATTGAGATGCGTTTCAAATACTTGTATTTGAGTTATGCCCTTCCCGGATTTGCCTTTTTTACCAACGCACATTTTGAATTTGGACAAGTTCATCGTCCATGGCTCGATTTTGAGGAACACATCAATGCCTACCGCGTACAAGGCCCAATGGCAATGGAACGCAGTGGACTGTTTAATTCGGCAGGGTTCGGGGTTTCTTTCTTTACACTCATTGGCAAAAAGATGGACAACAACTACACTAAAAATGTAAATAATCATTATGCCGGAAAGTATGGTAGTTTCGCGACAGGAATTTACAATGGTGGCGGTTATCATGCCTTTGAAAACAACCGTACCAAAAATCTTGAAACCCGCTTAACGCTTCGCCCTTTTCCTGAAAAATTGCCGGGACTGCAAATTTCTTATTTCTGCATTTTTGGTAAAGGCAATATTCCTGAGCAACCCGAATTTTCGTTACATAACGGCTTCCTCTCTTATGAAAATAAATTTTTGGTACTTACCGGACAATATTTTACCGGCATCGGCAATAGTAAAGGGAGTTTGCTTGCAGACACCTTGTTTCATGCTGATAATTTTTCAGGATATTCCGGCTTTACAGAAATTAAAATCCCCAAAAGTAAACTCGCTGTTTTTTTTAGATACGATCATTTTGAGACCAAACATACTGCATACGACAAAGATATAACAATTGGTGGACTGTCGTATCGCTTTACGCATAAAAGCAAAGTACTCGTTGATTTTCAGAATGAGGATATAGGCGACAAAAAAAATCATTATATGGCAGAAATTGCTTTAGAGGTTCATTTCTAATAAAATTTTAGTATTAGTAAATAATGGTAAAACCGTATATTTGATTGAACAAAATTACTTTTTTACAATCCCTCTCTCCATTCATCGGAACAAGCCTTTTATTAAGGGAAAAAATTGTTTCCCCTCTATTAAGAGGGGATTAAGGGGTGTGTTTATTTTTTATTAACTTCATCGTATCATATTTTATATTAGAATTTCATAAAATTTTTTGAATCATTTTAAACACTTTAAATTTTTCGTATTATTTTTACGACAAGGAATGAGCAAACGAACTATATATATTCTGCTGATTATTAGCAATATGCTATTAATTCAGTGCTATGGATACGCTACAGATAAAGATACCAAAGACTCTATTCCGCCCACCTTGAAATATCAACGGTTATCGCAGATTCTCGACAGCTTGTCATTTTTAATAAAAGTGCAAAATGAGGCTATTGTTACACCGGACAATTTTTCATCGCAACCCTATGATAATACCCCTGATTTGGTTTTTGAGTATCGCATGGAAGCATTAAATCAAAAAACCCCCATTCAATTAACCTACAATAAAACAGTCAAACACTTTATTGATTTCTATTTGGTTAGAAACAAATCTTTGGTTTCAAAAATAATGGGACTATCCGAGTTCTATTTCCCTCTTTTTGAGGCAGAATTGGATAAAAATAATTTGCCGATGGAATTAAAATATTTACCGGTTATTGAATCGGCACTAAACCCCAATGCACGATCACGAAGCGGCGCTGTCGGGCTATGGCAATTTATCTACGATACAGGGAAACTCCTTGGACTCAAGACAAATTCCTACATTGATGAACGAAAAGACCCCATAAAATCAACGCAGGCGGCCTGTGAATATTTATCTTTTCTGTATGCTGTCTTTGGAGATTGGCAATTGGCACTGGCAGCATATAATGGCGGTCCCGAAACCGTAAAAAAAGCTATTGAACGGTCGGGAGGAAAAACTAATTTTTGGGAGATAAGACCTTATTTACCTCGAGAGACACGAAATTATGTACCAATTTTCATCGCTGTCAATTATGTGTTTTCCTATGCAGAAATGCATCAGATTAAAGCGAAGCCTTTTGTTTTCGGGCATTTTGATGTGGACACAATTGCCACCACCAAACGGATTAGTTTTTATGCTCTTTCGCAGAAAATAGGTGTCCCTGTGCAAACACTTGCTTTCTTAAATCCGGAATATAAGCTGAAAGTAAAACCCGTAACCAACAAGCCGATGCCAATTGTTTTACCCCGGGAAGCAATTAGTCGTTTTCTATATCAGCAGGAAGCTATTTCCTCTGCTTCGTCAGCACCTTATTCTGCTTCCTCAAGACCAAAGGTAAAAATTATTCATACCGTCGTAAAAGGAGAATATCTCCATAAGTTGGAAATTGAATATAAAGTACCAAAGGAATCTATCAAGGCATGGAATAACCTTTCGTCAGATGTGCTACATACCAACCAGAAATTAGTTATTTGGGTACCAAAAGATACCTTGCAATAAATTAGGTATTGTTTACTCCAGAATACTTTCGGGTATGCTAAACCATGCTATCAAAAAAAATTCATAAACTTGATTGCGTTTTAGTATTATCCCGAATTATTCATAAAAATCATTAAAATTTTTATGAATGAGCGTTAGGATGTGGGATGCAATTCGGGAAACCCCGATTTAGAAATACCCAAATTTGGGCTATGATAATTACACAGATTTGTAGTATTTCTTAATCGTCAGAAAAATTTGTGAAATTTTCGGGTTATATTTGTAGGACATAAAAATAGTTTAATGAACAAAGAGAATTGGAAGGTGTTGTTATAATGGGAATAAAGGGAATTGGGCTTATACTGATGTTAGCCTCCATTTAAAAACAATAACTCATAACAATAAAAAACAGAAAAATAAGAAAATGAAAAAAACAGCATTAATTACAGGAGCAAGCAGCGGAATTGGAAAGGAGCTAGCAAAAATTCATGCAGAAAAAGGTGGCGATTTAGTGATTGTTGCAAGAAGCGAAAACAAACTGAACGAACTAAAAAAAGAGTTAGAAGATAACTTCAAAATAAATGTGTTTGTAATTCAAAAAGACTTAACACAATCCAATGCGCCTAAAGAAGTGTATAAGCAAATCCAAAACGCAGGACTAAAAATTGACTATCTCATCAATAACGCAGGATTTGGTGGTTTAGGGAAATTCCATGAAAGGGAATTAGAGCAAGATGTATCAATGATAAATTTAAATATAACAGCATTAACTTCCTTAACACACCTCTTTTTACAAGATTTTGTAAAAAATAACGAAGGTAAAATACTCAATGTTTCATCAACGGCGAGCTTAGCACCAGGGCCTTTGCAAGCTGTTTATTTTGCCACAAAAGCTTATGTGACTTTTTTTAGTAATGCGATTGCAGAAGAGCTACATGAAACAAATATTACTGTTACCAACCTGATGCCCGGAGCCACTGAAACACAATTTGGAAAGGTGTCCGGAATGGACAAAACCCAGCTGTTTCAGAAAACCGTAAGTGCAAGAAGTGTAGCCGAAGATGGATATAATGCAATGTTGAACGGAAAATTAGATATTATTTCAGGTATGCCTTTTTTTCAAAAAATAATGATGGCCATGGTTCCCTTAATACCTAAAAAGATAGTCCTAAAACAAATAAGAAAAATGCAAGAAGTAAAATAAAACAGCAACAAACAATGTTTATATCAAATAGGCAAAATAGTAGTAAATTCAAGAGGTGTAAATTGCTTCAACTTTGTAACCGTTTGATAAGTTTGAAGCTCTCAATCGCCTACTTTGCATATACTCAATGTTGGCAGTAATATAAATTAACATTAATTTTAAACTTTAAAAAAAGAAGGATTAAAAATGAAAAAAGTAACAGTAATTTTAGCAGTAGTTGCATTAATGATTTCAACACATCTTTTTGCACAAGACCCGCCACGCAAAACCGACAAAAAAGGAAGCAGTGATTACACCGGTATTTCAAGATACAAGGGAGCCGTTATACAGGAATATAATGTAATTAATTATGGCGAGTTTTACTTAGGTTTAGATAAACCAGGCTTTGTGAACTTTAAGGGACACGGATTGTTTTTTAAAAAATATCTTGATGTGAAAGGTAAAATAAATAATATACAATATTTAATTCCTGAACAAGTGGGTATTTCAAAAGTTTACGAGAATTATAAGAATGCACTGACATTAGCGGGTTACAATATCATCTACACTGAGAATGAGAGTGAATATAACAATTTTTATAGTGATGATTATTATTCTGCATTTGCACACTTTCCCGATGGAGCATATTCAATAAATACAGACCATTACTATTATTTAGTTGCAAAAGGTGTAAAAGATTCGTTAGATGTTTATGTAAATCTTTATATTGCAAAAGGTAGTAATTACGGGCAGACATTTGTTGTTGTCAATCAGTCTGTCATAGAAACCGTTCCTTTGGAATTAGGCTTGGTTAAAGCAGATAATATTGCACAAAACATTAATGTTGCAGGACATTCAATATTTTATGATATTCATTTTAATAGCGGAAGTGCTACCATCAATGCCAATTCCGATAATCAAATTAAGCAAATTGCTGAATATTTAAATAATCACAAGGACAAAAAATTTTATATAGTTGGACATACGGATAATGTGGGAAATTTTGCTTCAAATATGACTTTGTCAGAAAACAGAGCAAAAGCAGTAATGAATGAACTCGTTTCAAAATATAATGTTGATGCAAACCAACTTAAAGCATACGGAGTTGCAAATCTGTCACCAGTAACAAGCAATAAAACAGATGGCGGAAAAGCAAGAAACCGTAGAGTTGAAATCGTTGAACAATAAAATACCACCGCAAACAATGTATATACAAAATAGGCAAAATAGTAGTAAATTCAAGAGTTGTAGCTCGCAATCCCTTACGGCACATATACTTGACCTTTATGCATAAGCGGAAAGAAGTAATGATACAATGAGATTAACATAAAAAGAAATATTTAACAATTATAGAAAAATTAATAAATAAACTTAATTTAATAAACTATGAAAATTCAAAAAGTTAGTGCACTTGAAATCCTCGATTCAAGAGGCAACCCTACCGTTGAGGTAAATTTAAAATTAGAAGACGGAACTATTGCTAGTGCTATGGTTCCAAGTGGCGCATCCACCGGCGAACGAGAAGCCTGTGAACTTCGTGATAACGACAAAAAACGCTATGGTGGAAAAGGTGTTTTAAAGGCTGTTGAAAATGTAAATTCTGTAATAGCGAAGGCAATTGAAGGTAAATACTTTGGTTCGCAACGCGAATTAGACCTTTTGATGATAGGACTTGACGGAACGCCCAACAAATCAAAACTTGGTGCAAATGCAATACTTGGTGTTTCGATGGCTTATGCGCGTGCTCGTTCATTAAGTTTGCAAATTCCGTTATTTCAGTATTTGGGTGGAGTCAATGCACAATTATTGCCTGTTCCGTGCATGAATGTGATTAATGGAGGTAAACATGCTGATAATACTGTGGACTTTCAGGAATTTATGATTGCCCCTCACAATGCACCTTCTTTCACCGAATCCATACGGATAGGAGAAGAGGTTTTTCATGCCTTGAAATCCGTATTGAAATCAAAAGGATTAAGCACAGGCGTTGGCGATGAAGGTGGTTTTGCACCCGATTTAAAATCTAACGAAGAAGCCGTTGAAATGATTCTTGAAGGGATTGTAAAAGCGGGATATAAACCGGGCAATGATGTTAGTATTTGTCTTGACCCTGCTGCCAGCGAAATGTGGGATAACGGAAAATACAGATTTTTTAAAAGCAATCAAAAGTTAGTTTCAAGCGATGAAATGATTAAACTTTGGGAAAACTGGGTAAAACAATACCCAATTGTTTTATTGGAAGACGGATTGGCTGAGAACGATTGGGAAGGCTGGCAAAACCTCACTTCCATACTTGGTAAAAAAATTGAAATTGTCGGAGATGATATCTTCTGCACAAATAAAGAAATCGTTGCCAAGGGAATTGAAAAAAAAGTGGCCAACAGTGTTTTGATAAAACTCAATCAAATTGGCACGGTTACAGAAACGCTAGAAACCATTGAACTAGCCTACCGCAATAATTACAATTGTTTTGTTTCACACCGCAGCGGCGAGACTGCTGACAGCTTTATTGCCGATATGACCGTAGCTGTTAATGCCGGACATTTGAAAACAGGAAGCGGTTGCAGAAGCGAGCGTATTGAGAAATTTAATCAATTGATGCGTATTGAGAAACAATTGGGTGATGCTGCAAAGTTTACGGGAATAAAGGCTTTTAAGAACAGATAGTATTCTTAAAGACTTTACAACTCATAACTTATAACAATCCGGGGAAAATGAATGATTTGCTTAATATTGCTAAAAAATGCAGCGAAAGCTTAAATATTGTATCCCTTAAAGAAAATATTGTAAGTCTTGAAAATTTCATTGCACATAACAATATTGATATTGTAATACTTGGTCAATTTAAGGCAGGTAAAAGTTCGTTTATTAATCATCTTATCGGGAAAGAAATATTGCCCACAGGGGTGATACCTGTAACATCCGTAATTACCCGTTTGCAATTCGGAGAAACCGAAAAAGCAATAGTTTCATCTTTAAATACTGTCAAAACAGAGGTTCCAATAAACCTTATCGATGAATTTATTGCAGAGCATAAAAATCCGAAAAACGAAAAAAATGTTTCGGTCATAGACCTTGAATTACCCTGCCTTAGGCAATTTCAAAATGTTCGTTTAATTGATACGCCCGGAATAGGAAGTGCTTTTCGTCACAATACCCAAACCACAGAAAATTGGTTTTCTGAAATAGGTATTGCTTTGATTACCATTAGCGCTGAACGCCCGCTTGGTGAAAACGAAATGATTTTAATCCGGGAAATTTCAAATTATACGCCCGAAATAATCATACTGATTACTAAGGTTGATTTACACAACGAGGCGCAAATTGGCGAGATAAAAGAATATATTGAAAGTCAGTTGCAAAAGGAGTTTAACAGGAAATTCAAAATTTTCAATTATTCTATTATTAAAAATTCTGAAGCGAATAAACAAATTATTTTAAATGAAGTAATTCATCCAATATTATCGGGTTTAAAGGATAAGCATAATAAAATTGCGCAATACAAATTAAATTCACTTGCTGAGAGTTGTCTGACCTATGTTAATATTGCTTATCAGTCCTCGCTTAAATCAGACAAAGAAAAGAAAGAGCTAAAGAAAATAATTTTTGATGAAAAATTAAATACAAACTTTATTCAACAAGAATTGAAGTTAATTGCCAAGAGTAGCAAATCGCAATTAAGAGCGGAAATTTATAAAATTCTGAATAAATACGAATCAAATCTTGTAAGTGAACTTCGTACCCTCTTTAACACAGAATATGCCTCATGGAAGGGTAATCTTTTTAAGCTATCGAGGCAATATGAAGAATGGATGAAAGATGCTTTGTCCGTAAAATTAAAAGAAATTGCTGCCAAAGAGGAACCGGAATTTATAAACATTATCAAGGGGATAAATGCCCATTTTAGTTTTTATACAAAATCTTTTAGAACCAAATTAAGTGAAAATATTTATAAGGTTTTAGGGATAAAGTTGGCGGATGAAGCATGGGAACCCAAATTAAATTCTGTCAAACAACCTGATATTTCTGTTTATAGTGCTTTTGACACGCCTATTGATTTACTTTGGTTTCTTTTTCCAATGTTCCTTTTTAAGAAGATTTTCGGACATTATTTTTCAAAACAGATTGCGAACGAAGTCAGTAAGAATATCTATAGGCTAACTTCCGGTATCAACGAAATAATAAGTGAAAAAATTGATTCCAGTAAAGACCAAACATTGAAATACATCTTGAACGAACTTGAAACCGTGGGAAAAGTTTTATCAGGCAGTCAAAGTAAAAGTGATGAGTACCGGTTAAATTTGAATCAATTGAAACAAGCTTTGAATGATGTCAGCACTTCATCCTGAAACGCTATAAAATTTATGGAAACATATTGATATATCAAGGAAAAAAGCTGTCAGGGTTTTAAACCCTGACAGCTTTCTGCTGAGATAGCCTTTAAATAGAGGAATTCATCCATTTTTCCACCGCATCAATCTCTTTTGGAATATTTACAGATAATACTTCCGGTACCTCATCCACCAAAATATCATCTTCAATTCTTACACCGATTTCCCATTCGGGAATATAAAGTCCCGGTTCACAAGTGAGCACCATCCCTTTTTGCAGTGGCGTGTCTTTGTCGCCAACATCATGCACATCCAATCCCATAAAATGAGTAACCCCGTGTGGATAATATTTTTTTAATACCGGAGTTTTTTCAGACTGATTTTTAAGATCCTGTTCGGTTAGCAATCCCATATCAATCAATGCCTCTTCCATCCATATATTTACCTGCTCATTTATTTGATTAATAGTGTTGCCGGGGACAAATAACGGAATTGCTTTTTTCTGAACAGCCAACACGGTTTGGTAAACATATTTTTGCTTATCCGAAAACTTCCCATTAACAGGAAAAGTCCGGGTAATATCGGCGGCATAGTTGAAATATTCGGCACCGGTATCAACTAATAACAAACTATCTGCAGTAAGCAAACTGGTCTGTTTATTATAATGTAAAGTACAAGCATTTTTCCCTGCGGCAACTATCGGATCAAACGAATAACTGGTATCAAGTTCTTTATTATAGGCATACAGTAAGGTTGCCAACAATGTTCTTTCGTTAGCACCCGGCTTAATTTTTTTAAAAAGTAGTTCGTAAGCATTTTTTGTTGTTTTGATGGCTTGCCGGATATACTCAATTTCTTGCGGTGCTTTTATCATTCGACATGCTGTAATTGACGGGGAAATATCGCTTATTGCCGTAGTAGGGAAAAACTTTTGCAGATTCTCGTGAAATCTCTCAAAAAACAGATGATGACGGAATATCTCATCATCAGGTAAGTATGAGTAGATTATCGGTTCTCTATCCATAATCTTTTTCCATGTTTTTTCAAAAACATCTATAAATTCCACTTGATTTATTCCGGAGATTGAGGCAGCTTGTTTTTTGGTCAAAAAATTGCCATCATACGTAATTTCTTTTTCCGTTGGATTATAAATAAACAACATTTCCTCAATTTCTGTTTTCGTTCTCTTATAGAGTAATATTATGGTGTGATATTGTCTAATTCCTGTAAGATAATAGAATGAAGAATCTTGCCGGAATGAAAAATATTGATCACCATTACGATGTTTTCTGGAAGCGGAAAACAAAATGGAAAGGCTATTACCGGGTAATTTTTGCAGAAGTTTTTCTCTTATTTTTTGGTGTAAGCTACTCATATTCACCTTAATAGATTTTATTTGTGTTCATAAACATAAAAACAAAACATTTACAAATATATAAATAAAACTATATTTGCATTACAAAATTTTACACAAAATAATAATTTTAAATCATGAGTGGATTTTATTCTTCAACAGTTGGAAAAAAGTTTTGGGTAAGTCTTACCGGAATTTTTTTATTGGTATTTCTTGCAGTTCATTTGACAGCAAATTTAATGCTTGTTTTT
>Ga0114934_10001277_pt1 | contig 16324 bp, 15 predicted proteins | sample 4SBtaG_2_FD_99695 | JGI IMG/M metagenome (GOLD analysis project Ga0114934, IMG submission 99695) | Deep subsurface microbial communities from Kolumbo volcano to uncover new lineages of life (NeLLi) - 4SBTROV10_white metaG | ecosystem: Environmental > Aquatic > Marine > Volcanic ... | reverse complement strand
TACCTACATCCATGTAGGCAACGCAACTATCAGCAAAAAATAGCCAATAGATAACCGAAAACTTGGCCGCGCGGAGTATATGTAACCGCGCATAATTAAATTAACCTATTGATAGGATGGGTAGAATGAAGTGCCTGTTTTTTAGGCAGGTAATGAAACCCATCAACTTCATGCTCTGAATGATGGGTTTCGCAAACAGACGCTCTACCCATCCTATGTAAACCTCTAATATTAAAATAATTATGCACAAGTACTTATGTAACGTTGCTACTCAATTAAAGACGGACAAAAAGACCCGCAAGATTGGATGATTATTTGTTTACATCTCCCTCATTTGGCACTAATGACATTTAAATATCACATTACAAATATTCATTCTTTAACTGAATATAGTGTTTAGATGAATATTCTAAAAATTGCTTTTCACTTTCTTTTAATGGTCGCATCTGTTTGGCAGGTGACCCAACATATAGATAACCACTTTCCAGTTTTTTTCCTGGTGGAACAAGCGCACCCGCCCCTAACATCACATAATCCTCTAGTACTGCATCATCCATAATAATAGCCCCAATTCCAACTAAACAGTAATCTCCGACAGTACAAGCATGCACTACAGCGCGATGCCCTATGGTAACCCCTTTACCAATCTGCAACGGATACCCTTTGGTGGAATAGTCACCGGCATGAGAGACATGTAAAACCGAACCATCTTGTACATTAGTACCATCACCTATCTGAATGCTTTCCACATCCCCTCTAATAACAGTTGTAGGCCAGACTGATACATCATCACCCAAAGTAACATTGCCTATAACCACAGCACTATCGTCAATAAATACATTTTTCCCTATCACAGGGTTAATACTTTTAAATGACCTTATCATTAAATTTCTCCATTTTTTACTATACTGTTAATATACTTCGCGCGGTCACGGATACGGAATTTATAGCGCGTTGATTTTTATCGATAGCAAGGCACTGAAACGGGCGCATAGCAAGCTACGCAACTGTTTCAGAAACGCTGTCTATCGGCAAAAATCGACCGCTAGAAATCCGCATCCGAGCCCTTGCGAAGTATAATACAACATCTATTTTAACTGAGGGGATTATGGCTCTATTTGACGGTATAAAAAGACAACTACGCTCGGTTATCGAATGGGATAATCCTTCTCCTGAAGCTTTAATGTCTCAATGGACTGAAAATGGTGATGAAATTAAAAATGCCTCAAAGTTAATTGTTGGTCCAGGGCAAGGCTGCATCTTTGTTTATGAAGGTAAAGTTCAGGCTATACATGAAGAAGAAGGTTTAATCAATTTAAAAACAGCCAACATTCCATTTTGGACCACCATTAAAAAGTTTATGCAATTTTTTGAGAGTGAGCATAAAGTAGGCATATACTTTTATAAAAAAAGTAAAATACTTAACCAAAAATGGGGAACCTCTTCTCCAATTAAATATGATGATCCTAAATATAAATTTCCTGTCGGTTTAAGAGCTTATGGCAATTATAGTTACCGTATCTATGATCCTAAAGATTTCTTTATCAACATTGTAGGAAGTCATAGCGATTTTTATATTGATGACTTTAGAACCGTGATGTCGGCTCGCATCATTCATCCTATCAGTGATTATCTTGCTGAAAGTCAATTTAGTTATGCTGAAATTGATAGTAACCGCGAAGAAATAGCGCAAGGCATTTCTATCAAACTCTCCATGGCTTTTCGTAAACTCGGTTTTGATATCACCGATTTTAGAATTGAGGGTACAGACTTTGATGAAGATACCCTAAAGAGAATTAATCGAATTGCAGATTTAACAGCCGAAGCACAAGCGGCTCAAGCAGTGGGTCTTGATTATGCAAAAGTACAGCAACTGGAAGCACTTCGAGAAGCCGCTAGAAACGAAGGCGGCGGAGCGGGCATTGGAATGGGAATGGGTGCAGGTATTGGTTTAGGGCAAAACATGTCAGAAACCATGACAAAACAAAATACTTCAGCTAACACTCAAGCAACCACGAATGATGCAATAGCAAAATTAACTCAATTAAAAAAAATGTTTGAAGCTGAACTCATTACAGAGGAAGAATACAGCACAAAAAAGCAAGAAATTTTAGGTCAAATGTAACATGGCTAGATGTAAAAGTTGCTCAGCCCCCTTACCCGCTAATATAAATCTTTGTAGTTACTGTAATGTTCGTAATGATGTTGACTTACATAGTAAACATAAATATAGCATTCAGACTAAACGCTCTGCTAGGGTTTGTCCGCATTGTGAAACAAACCTGCAGTCTATTAAATTAGATTTTAATGGCCCCCTTGTTATTGAGCGATGTAAAACCTGTTTCGGCCTCTTTTTTGATTTAGGTGAAATAGAAACACTACTAGAAAACTCAGTTTCAAATGTCACTGATATCAATTTATCACTGATAAAAAACATCAATAAAGATCGTTATTCATCCAGTAAAAAGGTTAAATATATCAAATGCCCTGTTTGCAGTGCCTATATGCGAAGGATTAACTTTGGACACAAAAGTGGTGTCATTATTGACCAATGTGCTAAACACGGTATATGGGTTGATAGTGGTGAAATAACTCACTTAATGGAATGGAAAAAAGCAGGCGGTGAGTTACTGGATGAAAAAGAAAAATCAAAGATCAAACAAAAAAAGTCTTCTCAAATTTCAGTTTTTGATTACGACCCTATTGATAACCTGGGTTCAAAAAGTATAGAGTCCAATATACTAGAGTCAGTTTCCTCTATCATTTATAAAATTTTTACATAACATAATTTATTCAGACTGTATTGCACTCTGCTATAATCAGTAACAGTTTTTAATCACTACTTATCAAGATTGATCAAGGTACTTAAATGACTTTAATGAGTTCATTCTTTAAAGGAAAAAAAACAGATTCAGACCCTGTTGTTCTTAGTGATAATCTATCTCTTGAACTATTAAAAAAACTGATTCCTATCAGAAATTTAAGTGATGATAAACTTGAATCATTTGCATTAGAGCATAAAGCTGAAGTTTTACCCAAAGGTAACACTCTTTTTAAGATTAACCAGCCTTCTGCAACAGCAATCTATCTTTTAAAAGGTTCTGTCACTTTATCAGATGAAAACGGAACATCATTTGATATTGCTGCATCCGATTTAAAAGCTAAATTTCCTCTTTCTTGCGGATTAAAATATACAACAACAGCCATTGCCACATCTGAAATTAATATATTACGTGTTTCACAAAAAGTAATGGCTATTAATTTAGAAAAATCTAATTCAGCTACCTTAAAAATACCTCATAATTTGAGTGGTAATCGCCTACTGCAAGCTTTTTCTGAACATTTCCATAATGATGAGCTTGAAGTTCCCTCTTTACCGAGTGTTGCCATTAAATTAAGACAAGCAATGCAAAAAGAAATCGGTATTGATGAGGCTGTAAAAATTATTCAAATTGATCCGGTTATTTCTGCAAAATTAATTGAAGTCGCAAACTGTCCGCTCTATGTTTCAATCAACCCCGCTAAAAGCTGCTTTGAAGCTGTCCAAAGAATAGGCTTGAATGCAACACGCAGCCTGATCATTAGCTTAAGTATAAAAAACATCTTTTCTAGTCATTCGCCTCTGATTAAAAAACATCTTGATCAAGAGTGGAAAAAAAGTATTTACCTTTCAAGTTTATGCTTTATTTTGGCTGCAGCTGACAAACAAATTAATCCTGAAGAAGCCTTATTAGCCGGATTGGTTGCTGATATAGGGACGATCCCCTTTCTTAATTTTGTTGCTAAATTACCTGCTGATTATTATAGCGAAGAAGAAATTCAACAAGCGATACCTGTTATAAAAGGTATTGTAGGTGCTACTATCCTTGAAAAATGGGACTTTGCAGAAGACTTTATTCAAATTCCTTTATTATCAAATGACTGGTATCAACACAGTGATGGACCCATTAATTATACTGATATTGTGGTTTTATCTAGACTACATACTCAAATCGGTAAAAAATCATCTAATTTACCTGCCATCACCTCAATTCCTGCAGCAAGTAAATTAAAATCTATCTCGCTATCGCCTGAAAACTCATTAAGTATTTTGCATAATGCTAAAGATAAAATTAATGAAACGTTAAGATCCTTTTCTTCATAAACCTTACTAACGGTAGCGAACTTCCACTAACTCCACGGGTAAAAACTTATTCAGGCGTAAAATTAACTCATCTGAGGGATGCACACGCCATTCATCGCCCAATTGGATAATGGCTTTTGCCTTAGTGTTATAATACTGTATTTGTAAAGGGCAATTACCATCTAAAAAAGGCTGCAGGGCTTGTTTAATCCCTTCCACAAAAGACTGGGTATCCAGCTCACTTTTACACTTATTCCAGCTTAACACGATAGCTCGGGCAAACAATTCTCTTGCTTGTTCAAAAGTATATAATTTATCAGCCGTCATCCTTAAGCTCCCCGAAAAATCATCGATGCTCAAAGGACCTTCTGCTACCAATAAGGCATCTTTGGATAAAATATCTCTATATTGTTCATAGGTTTTACTAAATGCTGCAACTTCAAGCCTGCCTGTTCTATCGTCAAATGTCGCAAACCCCATCATAGTTCCTTTTTTTGTTTGTCTAGTCCGCATTTCAACAACTAAACCAGCAACTCGTCCTTCCATCTTTGAATTTGAACGTTCGGCATCTGCAATCAGCTCTCCAATACTCGCATGACGAATATGTTTTAATTCTGCTTCATACTGTTCTATTGGGTGCCCTGTCAAATACAAACCCAAAGTTAGTTTTTCAGCCTCTAACTTTTCTTTTTCTGTCCAGGGTTCAACGGCTGTAGAATAAGCTTCTAAGTCATCACCGTTATCGACTTGAACAACTAAGCCAAACATATCATTTTGACCGGTTTGACTCATTTTTCCATGTTGTTCAGCAACCTTTAAAGCGGTTGTCAGTTCTGCCAAATGAGAAGCTCTATTATTATCAAGGCTATCAAAGGCTCCACCTTTAATTAATGCTTCAATAACTCTTCTATTGACCTTGCGTAAATGCACTCTTTTACACAAATCATACAGCCCTGAGAAAGATCCGTTTTCAGCCCTTTCTGCTAATAAATCTTCAATCGCGGCTTCACCAACACCTTTTATCGCACCTATACCATAGACAATTTCACCTTGATCATTTTCAGTAAAATGGTATTGAGAGATATTAATATCAGGAGGAAGTAAGGTTAATCCCATTTCCTTGCATTCTTCAATCAATACCACCACTTTATCTGTATTATCCATATCAGCAGACATAACAGCTGCCATAAAAGCTGCAGGATAATGCCTTTTAAGCCATGCTGTTTGATATGCCACCAGGGCATACGCTGCTGAATGTGATTTATTAAACCCGTATCCAGCAAACTTCTCCATTAAATCAAAAACATAAGTCGCGATTGACTCATCAATATTATTATTGATCGAACCTTCAGTAAAGATAGCTCTCTGCTTAGCCATTTCTTCCGGTTTTTTCTTACCCATGGCTCGACGCAACATATCTGCACCGCCCAGAGTATAACCTGCTAATTCACGAGCAATCTGCATCACCTGTTCCTGATACAAGATAACCCCATTGGTTGGACTTAAGATAGGGATTAGCAAGTCATGAGCATATTCAGCTTTTGCCCCGTGCTTTACATTGATATAGTCATCAACCATACCTGACTCTAAAGGGCCTGGTCGAAACAAAGCCACCAGTGCAATAATATCGTCAAAGCAATCGGGTTTAAGCTTACGAATTAGCTCTTTCATCCCTCGAGATTCTAATTGGAATACTGCTGTGGTCTGACATTTTAAGAAAATTTCTTCGTAAGTCGTCGGATCATTTCGGGAAATTTGACTAATATCAACTAAAGGTTCCTCTCGCTTTTTTTTCTGAGCATTAATCGTTTGTATAGCCCAGTCGATAATAGTTAGCGTCCGCAGGCCTAAAAAATCGAATTTAACCAGACCCACCGCTTCAACATCATCTTTGTCGAATTGAGTCACTAAATTATTGCCTTCCTGATCACAATACAGCGCAGAAAAGTCGGTTAATTTTGTGGGAGAAATAACAACCCCTCCCGCATGCTTACCGGCATTTCTCGAAGTCCCTTCCAAGGAAAGAGCCATATCGATTAAAGTTTTTACATCCTCCTCATTATCATAGCGCTCTTTTAACTCTGGGCTTTCTTGCAACGCTTTAGGCAAAGTCATCCCTATTTCAAACGGTACTAATTTTGACAAGCCGTCTACGAAACCATAAGAAAATGCCATCACTCGACCTACATCACGAATAACCGCTTTAGCTGCCATCGATCCATAAGTGATAATCTGAGATACTTTCTCACGCCCGTAATGTCTAGACACATAATCAATAACCTCATCACGTCTATCCATACAAAAGTCGATATCAAAATCAGGCATCGACACCCGTTCCGGGTTTAAAAAACGTTCAAATAACAAGTCATATTCTATCGGATCAAGATCTGTAATTTTAAGTACATAGGCCACTAGTGACCCTGCACCCGATCCCCGTCCGGGACCGACAGGAATAGCATTTTTTTTTGCCCAAATAATAAAGTCGGCAACAATCATAAAATAGCCAGGGAATCCCATTTGTATGATGACACCGAGTTCAAATTCCAATCTATCCAGATAAACTTTCCGGTTTTCTTCCTCAGTCCCATGACCAAAAGCTGGATATTGCTTCAATCTTTCCTCAAGTCCTTTACGGGATTCTTCAGTAAAAAAGTCATCAAGTGTCATGCCTTCAGGCACTGGATAATCAGGCAAATAGTTTTTACCTAATGTTAATTGAACATTACACCTTTTGGCTATTTCTACGGTATTTTCTATCGCTTCGGGGATATCTGAGAATAATTCAAGCATCTCTTCAGAACTACGCAGATATTGCTTAGAGGTGTAATCTTTTGGTCTTCTGGGATCATCTAAAACACGCCCCTGATTAATACAAACCCGAACTTCATGAGATTCAAAATTTGCTTCATCTAAAAAACAAACATAATTGGTCGCTACAACCGGCAAATCAAGTTTTAAAGCAAGGTCTACAGCAGATTTAATATAACTTTCTTCACCCGACTTCCCAATGCGTTGTATTTCAAGATAAAAACTATCTTTAAAAATAGATGCCCAATAATTAGCATAGTGTTCAGCCTGTTCATTTTTTTCTGTAACCAGTGCTTTACCAACGTCCCCTTCCATAGCGCCTGATAAAGCAATAAGCCCTTGATTATTTTGTTCCAGCCACTCCCTCTTCAACATAGGAACATCTAGATGTTGACCTTCTTGATAGGCAATTGAAATTAATTCAGTTAAGGTGACATAACCTTGTTGATTTGCGGCTAACAAGGTTAATCGTGAAGGAGAACTGGCGTCTTCAGGGTCAAAAATAAAAACATCAGCCCCAAAAATGACTTTTATACCTTGCTCTTGAGTTGCTCGGTAAAACTTAACAAGGGAGAAAAGATTAGATTGTTCTGTTATCGCTATAGCTGGCATATTTAATTCAGCTAAGCGTTTAACCAAAGGTTTTATTTTGACAATACCATCAACTAATGAGAATTCAGAATGAACGCGTAAATGGACAAACTCTGGTTTCATGAATGATCTTAAAAATAAGGAAAAAGGTATTTATACTTCGCGTGGCCACGGTTGCGGTTTTCTATCGGCTGTTTTTAACCGATAGATAACCGAAAACTTGGCCGCGCGGAGTATATACAAGGCAGAAAAAAAAGACCAATGGTTAGTCTTTACAGCATGAGCGATCAAGTATTCTTAAACCAACAGTTTTTTTACGGGTGAAAATGATTTTCGATGTTGAGACGTTACCCCAAGTTCTTTTAACTTTGCTAGATGAGTTTTGGTGGGATAACCTTTATGTTTTGAAAACTCATAACCTGGGTAAAAAACATCCAAGCTAGCCATTTCATCATCCCTGGCGACTTTAGCGAGAATTGAAGCGGCAGAAATTTCTGCTATTTTCAAATCGCCCTTGACCACGGTTTCGCCCAAACAGGGAATATCAGGATAAAATGTGCCGTCAACCTGAACCCAATCAGGTGTTACTGTCAGTTGAGAAAAAGCTCGGCTCATAGCTAACAAGCTTGCTTGTAAAATATTGATCTGATCTATCTCACTCGGTTCAGCTCGCCCGATCGCCCATGACTTTGCATTTTCTTTTATTAAAGCAGCAAGAGTATGCCTTTTTTTGTCCGTTAATTTTTTAGAATCCGTTAAACCCGCAATAGGCTTTTCAGGATCTAAAACAACAACAGCAGCAATAACTGCACCTACAATACAACCACGCCCAACTTCATCAATACCGGCTATAACTTGCATATTTAACGCAAGATGCCTCGCGTGACATTACGTAAAAAACTTACCATGTCCGAGAGTTCTTTACTTTCTCCAGCCAAATCTTCCATTTCCTCTATGGCAACATCTAAACACAAATTATTTTTATATAAAATTTTGTAGGCTTTCCTAATTTGCCTGACAACTTCAGGCGACATACCATTACGCTCCATCCCGACAGAATTAATGCCATGAGGTGCAGTAGGCCGACCTCCAACCATCACAAAAGGAGGAATATCTTTAGTAATAGCACTTCCCATTGCAGAAAAGCTATAGGCACCAATTTGAGTAAATTGATGAACCAGGGTAAATCCACCTAAAATTGCATGGTCACCCATATGAACATGACCGGCAATTGAGGCACCATTAGCCATAATGACATGATCACCAATGACACAATCATGAGCGACATGAGTATAGGCCATAAATAGGTTATCATTGCCAATCAAGGTTAAACCACGATCTTGTAGCGTTCCTCTATGGATACTAGTAAACTCACGAATCACATTTCTATCACCAATTTCTAACTGTGTATCCTCGTCAGCATATTTTTTATCTTGAGGGCATTCTCCTATCGAAGAAAACTGATAAATCTGATTATCTTTTCCTATTGCAGTCGCCCCATTAATAACAACATGAGGCCCAATCACCGTTCCTGAGTCAATTTTAACTTCAGGTCCTATAACAGAGAATGGCCCAATGATGACATCATCGGCTATCTCTGCATTGATATCGACAACAGCTTTAGAATCTATCAACCTAACCAGCCTCTGCGGCACACATAATATTTGCAGTTGCTGCTAATTCACCATCAACTTCAGCACGACATTCAAATGTCCAAATATTTCTCCTTGCTTTAACAACAACTGCTTCCAGCATTAACTGATCTCCCGGACCCACTTGCTTTTTAAATCGTGCTTTATCAATACCAGCTAAATAATAAATTGACCCCGGGCCATATTGATCATCTGATTGCGAAGTCAGTAAAGCAGTAGTTTGAGCCAATGCCTCTAACATTAATGCGCCTGGAAAAATAGGATTTTGGGGGAAATGACCTTGGAAAAAAGGTTCATTAAATGTCACATTCTTACAGGCTAACAAACGTTCTTTAGGCACACATTCAACAACTTTATCCACCAATAAAAAAGGATATCTATGGGGTAGTAATTGTTGAATTTGTAATATATCAATTTGTCCAGACATGAGTCCTCCCTTTAAAATTTTAAATTAATCAGATAATGAAACTAATTTCTTCTGAACTTTGTCTGTCACATCTATTTTATTGGCATAATAAACCACACCATTTTGAACGCCATCCATTAATACTAAGTCGAAGCTCTCATCTTTTGCCAAAGCTTTGATTGCATCAAGAACACCTCGCTGAATTTTTCCCATTTCTTCGTTATTCCACATACTGACATCTTCTTTAAACTCTTGTTGAGCTCTTTTTGCTTCCCTTTTTTTATCAAAGATATCTTTTTCAAGTTTACGTCTTTCAGACTCACCCATCACAGAAGCATCTCTAGTTAACTTTTCTTCCAGTTTGATAATTTCTTTGACTCTCGACTCTAAATGTTTTTTCCTAGGTGAGAATTCTTTTTCCATCCTTTTTTGCGCTTTTTTAGCTTGAGGTGCTCCCTGAAGTACCTTAGCCACATTAACTACACCCACTTTTAACTCCGCATAACTGACGTTAGCAACAAATAAAAGTATTACAAATAAAGAAATTTTATTTTTCATTGATATTCCATCTTTAACAACATAATAAAACGGTATGAGAAATCTCTTACCATTATGAATACTACTTCAAATACCCTAAAACAGTTAAATTATAGGGTAAATTAACGACAAATCAAACAGCAAATAGTTCAGCATTATCATTTATACCTTTCCAAACTTACAATAATTAAAACCCAGACCCGAATGAAAACTGAAAACTTTTCTTTTGATCATTTTGACCTGCATTTAACGGATAAGCAAAACTGACCGATACGGCACCAAATGGGGAAAGCCACTCACCTGAAAGCCCGACAGAATACCTCATATCATTTACATTAAACTTATCACTCACCATACCCGCATCAAGAAAGGTACCGATACGAATGGACTTAACATCTTCAACAAAAGGCACAGGAAAAAACAACTCCGCTCTCCCTATAACTTTTGTTGAGCCACCAAAAGGATAATTTCTAGAGTCTCTTGGGCCCAGTGTATTCCCCTTAAAACCACGAACAGAACGCACCCCGCCGGCAAAATAATGTTCAAAGAAAGGTAAACTACTCGTGTTTCCATAACCATCACCATAAGCAGCCTCACCAAGCAACTTAAAGGTCAAATCTTTTGCTAATGGAAAATACATCTGTTGCTTATAGGAAACTTTATAATACGTTAAATCACTACCAGGGACAGAGGCAAATGCGGAAAACCTTTGTTGCAAGCCCTTAGTTGGAAAAACAGCTTTATTCAAAGTATCATGTGTCCAACCAACTGAAGCCGCAAAAGTTAAGTATTTATCACCTTCTTTAGCAATAAAATCCTTTATTTCCTGTGAAGAATAGGTCGAGCTTATTAATTTAGTATGCTTAAAATCAAGATTAAAGCGTAATCGATCATTTTCATTTAACGGCAAACCAAAGTTAAAACTACTGTTAATCACATTGGTTGAATAATTTGATATATTCGCTTTTGCTGCATTTCTTGCACTATAGCCTAAGTCATACCCCATACTTACACCATCCAAGGTAAAGTAAGGATCAAAATAACCAAAACCATAACGGGTTGAAACATTACTGTTATTAAAGGCCAGATTCACTCGTTTTCCAGAGCCAAACACATTATCCTGAGAAACATTAGCGTTAAATACGATACCTTGAGTCTGTGAAAACCCAACCCCAGCCGACAAGTTGCCTGAAGACTTTTCAACAACCGAATAATCGACATCTATCTGATCAGAAGTCCCAACAACAGGGGGGGTTTCAACATTAACTTCCTCAAAATAGCCTAATCTCTGCAGTCTGACTTTAGAGCGTTCAATCTTTTTTGTTGAAGCCCAGCTAGACTCCATTTGTCTTAATTCTCTTCTTAATACCTCATCACGTGTTTTAGTATTTCCACTCATATTAATTCGGTTTACATAAACACGCTTACCAGGATCAACAAAAAAAGTCATCACAACTGTTTTTGTTTCATTATTAATATCAGGCGCCATATTGACATTGGCAAAAACATAGCCTTCTTCACCTAAACGATCAGAAATGGCTTTTGATGTGGCCGATGCATTTTTACGCGAAAATATTTCTCCTGGCCCAACTTGAACAAGTTTAATTATTTCACCGGGTTCAACAACGAGATTACCTGAAACTTTTACCTTTTCAAGCGTAAACAGATCGCCTTCATTTAAATTAACCGTGAGGTAAATCTCTTTTTTATCAGGTGTAATCGCAACTTGTGTTGAATCAATTGAAAAATTTATATAGCCTCGATCTAAATAGTACGACCGTAGTCTTTCTAGATCTGCTGATAACTTTTGCTTTGAGTATTGATCATCTTTAGTATAAAAAGACAACCAGTTAGACGTTGAAAGTTCAAATACTTCAAGCAAATCATCATTTTCAAAGACTTTATTGCCAACAATATTAATTTGCTTAATGGTTGCAACCCGCCCTTCTGAGATGCTAATATTAATACCCACTCTGTTACGGGTTAATTGTGCAACTTTAGTCTCTATTTTAAGACCATATTTACCATGACTAAAATATTGTCTTCTTAATTCTTGCTCTACTTTATCGAGTATTTGTCGATTAAAAACCTTTCCTTCGGCCAAACCAATCTTTTTAAGCGCAGCCGTCAGATCATCTGAACTTAAATCTTTATTCCCTTCAAAAATTATTTTTGCAATTGAGGGGCGTTCAACGACATTAACAACCAGTGTTGCTCCCTTTTTTTCCAGCGATATATCTTTAAAAAAACCCGTTTTAAAAAGGGCTTTAATAGCATCACCCGCTTTAGAAACATCAAATTTATCACCGACATTAACAGGAAGATAATTAAAAACGGTTCCTGCCGAGATTCGTTGCAGACCGTTAACTTCAATATTTTCAACTAAAAACTGTTCCTCAGCTCGGATCGGTTGAGACATCAACATGACAGCCAATATTAAGGAATGAAATACTTTTTTTGTCACAGTTTTACCGGTCTATTTATCAAGTCAAATAACCTTTAATTATATCATGCTCTATTAAATGGGAACGCCATTACATCATTTAATGAATTAACATCACCGATACTCATTAATAATCTATCTATTCCCAAAGCAATGCCACTACAATCTGGCAACCCATAACGTAAAGCATCCAAAAACTTTTCATCTTTATTTATTGTCCTTAATTTTTTTATTTGCCTGGCACTGTTTTCTTGATCAAATCGTCTTTCCTGCTCCACTGCATCAGCCAACTCAAAAAAACCATTTCCAACTTCAATGCCTTTAATAAAGACTTCAAATCTATCTGCTACACTCGAATCACTTTGGTTAATTCTAGCTAAAGAAGATTGAATAGCTGGGTACCCATAAACCATACAAAGCGTCTGTTCCTTTAATGCCGGCTGAATTTTATAACTAAAAATAAAATCCAGCCACATTGAGTGGTCATCTCCACATAATAAAATAGCATCCTTTATTTTATTGTTTTCTGCATATTCTACATATTCTTTTTGATTGAAAAACAAAGGGTTTAAGCCAGTGACTTTTTCAAACAGCTCTTTATAACTAATCTTGCTGATTGATTCAGCTGATATTCCAAGAAGTTCAACAATTAAATCCGCTGTCTCATCCATTAATTGATTTAAGTTAAAATCAACTCTATACCATTCAAGAATTGAAAATTCCGGATTATGATAGCGACCAAGTTCTCCATTTCTAAACGCTTTACATAGTTGATAAATAGATCCACTACCTGCTGCTAATAATCGTTTCATAGCAAACTCAGGTGATGTCTGTAAAAACAGCTCTATATTATCGGGCTCACTATGAAAATAGCTGGAAAAAAAATCTAATTGCGGATCAGTGCCCGTTGCTGAACACAACAACGGCGTTTCAACTTCAAGTACTGCTCTATCCTCAAAGAAACACCTGATTTTTGACATCATCTGAGCTCTGATTCGCAAATAGTTTATATCACATGCGGGTTCCCAACTTTGTTTCACTATTCTTTCACTCGTGAAACATATTCACCCGTACGCGTATCAATTCTTATCATTTCTCCTATTTGCACAAAAAGCGGAACTCTGACTACTGCGCCAGTCTCCATTGTTGCCGGTTTTCCACCGCCACCCGAAGTATCGCCTTTTAAACCAGGATCAGTATCAGCAACAGCCAATTCAACAAAATTTGGAGGACTGACAGACAAAGGAGAATCATTCCATAAGGTCATGGTACAAATATCTTGCTCTTTTAGCCACTTAACAACATCTGTCACAGCATTACTATCCGCTTGATATTGTTCATAACTTTCTGGCTCCATAAAGTGCCAAAACTCGCCATCATTGTATAAATACTGTACTTCTATATCCATTACATCAGCACCATCGACTGACTCTCCTGATTTAAAAGTACGTTCTATGACCCTGCCATTTTTTAAGTTTCTAATTTTTACCCGATTAAAAGCCTGGCCTTTACCTGGTTTTATAAATTCATTTTCAATGATTGCACAAGGGTCTTGGTCTAACATTATTTTAAGACCTGCTTTAAACTCATTAGTACTATACTTAGCCATTTTTTCCTCAAGTAAACAAATAGTGATTTTAACTATACTTCGCGCGCTCACGGATGCGGAATTTATAGCGCGCTGATTTTTGTCGAAAGCAAGGCGCTGAAACAGGCGCATAGCAAGGCTACGTAACTGTTTCAGCAACGCAGCTATCGGCAAAAAGCAGCCGATAGGAATCCGCATCTGTGACCGTGTGAAGTATATTATAATAGAGCTCTCTTTCGATAGAAACAACGACCCTCATATATAGGAAAAAAACTTGCTTCAAACAACTAATGACTGGCAATATCAGCTAGCAGAGGGGTTTAATAATCTTTCTGCAATCTGTGACTATTTAGACATCCCTTTTTCATCTGACACGCTATTAAACACGCCTTCTTTTCCTATTCGAGTCCCTCGTGAATTTGTTGATAGAATGAATAAAGGTGATATCAATGACCCCTTGCTTAAACAAATATTACCGACGACTGAAGAATTAACATCCCCTCAAGGCTTTACTAATGATCCAGTTGGTGATTTAAAGGCAATGACTGAAAGCGGTGTTATACATAAATACCATGGTCGTGTATTACTTATTACAACAGGTGGTTGTGCCATTAACTGCCGCTATTGTTTCCGCAGGAATTTCCCATACAATGATTTTCAACTCAGCCCCAAAAAGCATTTCAATGCCATTCATTATATTGAAAGTAATCAAGACATCTCCGAAGTTATATTGAGTGGTGGAGATCCTTTATTACTCAATGATCAAAAACTATTAGAGCTCATAAAAAAAATAGAAAACATTGATCATATTAAAAGAATCCGAATCCATAGCCGTATTCCTATTGTGCTACCAAGCTGGATAACAAAAGAATTATGTTAGGGATTATTTAAGGTAAAGAAAAGTTTAATCATAGTAGTCCATTGCAATCATGCTAATGAATTAAACGCTAAAGTTAACATTGCCTGTACACAATTAAAAAAGGCTAATATCACTTTATTAAACCAAACCGTGTTATTAAAAGATATCAATGATAAAGCTGAACAGCTATGTGCACTGCATGAAAAACTGTTCACTTTTAATATCATGCCATACTATCTTCATCTTCTTGATAAAGCCGCAGGTACTGCCCATTTTGATGTGAGCGAACAGCAAGCCATCCAATTAATGGAGGAAATAAAAAAAACTTTACCAGGCTATCTAGTGCCTAAACTTGTTAAGGAACAACCGGGGATGCCGAATAAAACAATCATCGCTTAAAAATATAAAAAAATCAGCTACACTAATAAAGTATATTGCCCCCAAAATGATGTACTCGAATGACAAAGTTCAAACTCCCTTTTAATTTGTTATCCACTGATATTAGTGAATGGCTTGCCTCTTTAGAACAACAAAATACTGCAAAATCAGCTGTTACATTAAATAATGCCATTAAATTATTACGAAATGACAAAAGTCGTTCGAGCGACAGATTAAATGCTCTAATACAGCTGACTCCTATAATTCTTAGTACTTGCAACACCATTGAAGAAACTTTTTTAACAGAATCCAAGCAACAAGTACATCCAGTTAAAGTCATTAGATTATGCATTCAACTTCTAAGAAACACTGCGCTTGCATTAGCTAGAACAAATGAGCAGGAAGGCTTATCCAATAATGAACAAAGCCTGAGTATTTATATGTCTTTGCAAATCATTGGCCTATGCCAAAGATTAACTGCAATGTTCCATGAACCTCCATCTTCTTCATTATGGATAGAAGCAGCTCGGCTATATAAACTTGCCCTACAAAGCAAAATAAGTCATCAAGTCATTAATCACACAATAGATGACTTTAAGGCTCAATTATCAATTGAGTCCGTTGTAAAACGGAATATACTTTTTAATATTTTTACCTCATATAAATATTTAGACAAACAAATTAAAGAACTGTATGTAATAGCAAATAGCTTAGCTGATAAACTAGGTTTAAATGACAGCACTCTGCAATCCAACGCTTTATTTTATTGGGATTTAAACAGCAATCTTCCCCCAAGCATTTTTAATATAACTCAACCTTGTCAACAAACGTCCATCACCATCAATACCAAAGAAGTTCTTGTTACTATGCAAATGAATAGCTTCAGCTGTAATCTGGATAAAGAAGTCATTTTGAGTTTAACAAACCGCTTATCCGGAT
>Ga0114934_10001276_pt1 | contig 16332 bp, 11 predicted proteins | sample 4SBtaG_2_FD_99695 | JGI IMG/M metagenome (GOLD analysis project Ga0114934, IMG submission 99695) | Deep subsurface microbial communities from Kolumbo volcano to uncover new lineages of life (NeLLi) - 4SBTROV10_white metaG | ecosystem: Environmental > Aquatic > Marine > Volcanic ... | reverse complement strand
TTTTTATCAACAAATGCCAAAGCCAAATACTTTTGCAGCAATTCCGATTTTATTAGAGAACTTACATTGCCAATTGAATTATTTGTTTCATCAATTATTTTTAATTCTCCGTTGCTTTCAAATCCGTTATCAAAAGTTACGGCTACCAATTGTTTTGTAACATTTTTATTTATGAATTCGGTAGTAAAAGCTTCGTGCCCTATAAAATTTCTTTTCTGAAAATCGACTTCATCTTTAAGCCCAATTTCCAATGGATTACGAGTATCGTTTATTTCGTATGGCACCAATGGTAATCCCTGTTCAACACGATATATATTATAAGCCGAATTACCGACCAATTTTAAATCAAATAATTTTTCTTTTTCAAAAAGATATTCGGCAATCGGTTTAAGAAATTCATTATTTCCAAAAATATAATATTTATCAATGCCGAAATCCTTTATATGAGTTACAAAAAAATTATAACCATTGATAGTTACATGCACAATATTGTTTTCTAAAATTTTAGTAAAACAATCCTCACAAATCAATGACATGAACCCTTCCTTTTGCGGACCCAATATTTCAAGTTGAAAATATTTATTTGTTACATCTTCAAATATAATATCTTCCAAAGAGATGTAACGCTTAATCCATTTCGATATTTTCTTATTCAAGTCCGCACATCCGCTAAGCATTACCATGTTATACATATTTAGCAAAGTTGCTCTTTCAATAATATTTCCATCATGATTAGTAAACAAAGCGGGATTGTTTATGTTACCGGGAATATTATCAAGTCTATTCGCAGTTAGCCTGTCAAGAAATCCGAGTACATTATTCCCAAATAACTTAACCAAATTATTTGAAGAAATATCTCTTAACGCTACTCCATATCTTAATGCGTTATATTCATCTTTAACTGATGAAAAAACGGAGGCTTCTCCGTTTTCGTCAGTTATCATGTTTTGATATTTATTCTTTGCAATATTTAAAATATATTCATTCAAAATTAGTTCTAATAATGTCTAAACCATCTTCTACTTCTATTTGTGATATATAAATGTTTCTTTTTACTCCAATAGAATGGGATTGAATCTAACTGTTTAATGTAATCTGTAGAATCGGCATACAGATATTCATAATAATCGGGATACTTATCATGATTCACATCTGCCAATGTTCTTTTATGAACAATCCCCTCATAAGTTTCCATTAAATGAGGTTTTCCCCGTAAGCTATCTACGAAGAAAAAATTATAATTTCTATGCCCCGAAATAATACCATCTTCATAATCCAATTGAATATAAGGTATTCTCTGTGCTTTCCATATTTTCATTTTCATTGAGTTAAAACCGCCGTGTATGGGTACTTCGGCTTCCCAAACCTTACTAAAATCACCGTTGTTATCACAATCAAACAAAGTTAAATAAAAAAATGCAGTTCCTAATTTTGTACTATCAAGATTAATAAAACTTGATTCGTAACCCGTAACATTGTCCGCTTCAATAAACCTTTCTCCTTTTTTTGATTTAGCAATAACTGCAAAAATATATTGAGTACCTTTATATTTATAATATAAAACAGCCGGTTTAGGGATATTGTAAGTGTAAGTCCTATCAAAATTAACAAGATAATTCCCGGCAGGATAATTATCAATCAAATACTGTTTGAAAGAAATTATATCACACGGTGTACGTTTTTTTACGTCCTTTTCTTTTACATTCAAATTATACTTTCTTAATTCTTTATCTTTTGAAGAAGAAAATTCTGCATTTGCTTTTCCGCCCCGGCTGCTGCTTTCCTTTTTAGAACAGGAAATCAAACTTAAAGCCAAAAGCAATATAGTTAGTATTTTTAAAACCCTCATAGTTTTCCTACATTATAATTTTAACTATTGTAAAATATGAAATTTTTAGTATTCTTAATAACTGCAACGTAAAAAATAATCGGGACAAAGAGGAAAGAGAAAGCCGTTGAGCTGTAGAACTCAACGGCTCTAAAAATTATTTTGAAAATTCATCCATAAAATATATAGAGCTGTAAATTCCTTTTTCAAAATTTGAAAGAACAAAATGCTCATTTGGTGAATGGATATCATCAGTATCAAGTCCTAACCCCATTAATACTGCCGGAGCTTTTAATTGTTTCATAAACTCAACTACAATTGGTATTGAGCCGCCTTCTCGAGTAAAAACCGTCTTTTTACCAAATGCTTTAGTTGTAGCTGCAGCTGCTGCTTTTATCGCTTTTCCGTCCAATGGAATAACCACAGGTAGACCGCCGTGCATATTTGTAACTTTGATTTTTACACTTTTAGGTGTTAATGATTTAACATATTTAATAAACTCCCTCTCAACCTTTCGTGGTGTTTGGTTTGGAACCAAACGCATACTGATTTTTGTAGTAGCTTTTGAAGGCAAAACGGTTTTTGCACCTTCTTCGGTGAAACCTCCGTATATTCCATTACAATCCAACGTTGGGCGTGTCCATAATCTTTCTAATGTAGAGTAACCTTTTTCACCTTGAAGTTCTTTAACTTTATATTCTTTAGCAAATTTAGCATCCGAAAATTTTAAATTCTTCAAATTCTCTTTCTCTTTTTTAGTTAATCTCTGCACATCCTTGTAAAAATTAGGAATTGTAACCTTCCCGTTTTTGTCGTGAAGTTTGCTAATCAATTTAGCAAGTTCATTAATAGGATTTGCAATTGCACCGCCAAAACTGCCTGAATGTAAATCTCTATTTGGTCCGGTAAGTTCAATTTCAAAATAACTTAAACCTCTTAAACCATAATTGATAGTCGGAATATCAGGTCCGTATAAACTTGTATCTGAAATTAATACAGCATCGCAGGCTAATAATTTTTTATTTTCTTTCAAAAATTTTGATATGCTTTCACTTCCAACTTCTTCTTCCCCTTCAATGATAAACTTTACATTAAGAGGAAGTTTTTTCTGCAGCTTCATAATCGCTTCAACAGCTTTTATGTGAACAAAGTTTTGTCCTTTATTATCATCTGCACCGCGTGCGTAAATTTTCCCATTTTTAATTTCCGGTTCAAAAGGATCAGTATCCCAAAGTTCAATCGGATCAACAGGCTGAACATCGTAATGTCCGTATATTAAAACCGTTGGTTTTCCCGGGGCATTTAGCCATTCTGCGTAAACAAGCGGATGTCTTTCGGTCTCAAATATTTTAACTTTTTTCATTCCGGCAACTTTTAATTTATCAGAAACAAATTTTGCACACGCTAATATATCGTTTTTATGTTCAACAGTTGTACTTACACTTGGAATTCTCAAATAATCTTTTAATTCTTCAACATAGTTGTCTAAGTTCGATTTAACATATTTTATTACTTCTTCCACTAATCATTCCTTTGTTTTAGTTATAAATTAAATTCAAACAACAAATTTAATTTAATATTAAGATTATTACAATCGTTAACAAATAAATATTTCTTTTTCATCAGTCCCCGACAAAAAAAAGAAGATAAATGCATGTAAAAGTTAAACCCAAAATTAGAATTTAGAATTTAGAAATGTGTCCGCTATAAAAAGCATTAACCCACGTCCGCCACGGCGTATCAAACGTAGGGATTATTTAATGTTAATAGGTTCAGCTACGCTAAATTGCACTTTAGTGTGCTAGGAATTTTCACACATTTCATTTTCCCGGTCTTGTATCCGAAAAACGAAAAACTTCAATTACTTCCACATTTATTGAGGAAAGACAACTAAACAAAAATACTATTCCATTACCCCGACATTTATGTCGGGGAAAAAACAAAGCAAAAAAACAAGTAGGGCTTTAGCCCTTTTAAACTTTAAAATTATATCTTTCAATAAACTTTCTTTTACCCTGTAAACAGTAAAAACCCAACTTTTTTAAAAAGTTGGGCTTTTTGTTTTTATAGTTTTCAAAAGGGCTAAAGCCCTAAGCTTTTCCCGTTTTTCTCTTGTCCCCGACATAAATGGCGGGGTAATTGAATTATCTTTTTTCAATGTCTGAGTTTACTCTAAAAAGCCCAGAACTAACTATCACACATTCATAGAGTTTTGTCCACTCGCAGAGTCCTGTCCGCAGGACTCTGCGAGTGGACGGGACTCTGTCCACGGAACTCTGTGAGTGAGTGAGCGATTGTCTTTTTATCAGTCAATAAGTCTGTTCTACGATTTTATTCTTTTTGCAGCTTGCTGCGTTATGTTAGTAATAGTATCCTTTTAAGATAGACGTTTTCTTGTTGCTCATGCATTCAAACCCTCATTAAAAAATAAGCTCAAAATTTTTCTATAAATAAATTTTATAACTGTATTTATATTAATAATCGTTTGTTATTTGGATAAAGTATCCTTATTTGATATTTTTTGAGTGTTAAAAATATTTCAATAACTAATTAAATGAGGTTAAACTATGTTAACAATAGGCGACAAATTCCCGGAATTTAACAAAACTGCAGTTGTATCCTTGGAAGCAGGGAAAGAGTTTGAAACTATTAGTTCCGAAACTCACAAAAAAGAAGGTAAATGGATGGTTATGTTTTGGTATCCGAAGGATTTTACTTTTGTATGCCCGACAGAAATTGCAGAATTCAATCACCAATATGAAAATTTTGTAAATAATAATGCGGTTCTTTATGGTGCATCTACAGATTCGGAATATGTGCATCTTGCATGGCGAAATGATCATGCCGACTTAAAAAATCTTCAATTTCCTTTAATTGCAGACACATCAAAATCATTAGCAGAAGAACTTGGAATACTTGAAGCTAATGAAAAAGTTGCATATCGTGCTACTTTTATCGTTGATCCCGAAGGAACTATCAAATGGATTAATATAAATGATCTTGGTACCGGAAGAAATGTAAACGAAGTTATTCGCGCATTGGAAGCTTTACAAGCTCCGGGCTTAACTCCATGTAACTGGGAGCCGGGACAAGCAACTTTATAAAATTATTTTTGTAATTTTATTAATGGGTTAATTCATTTTATTGGATTAACCCTTTTTTATTTTAATAAAGGAAGTAATGTTATGTCAATGAAAGATGAATGGAATAAGCGATTTGGGAAAAAGGATTATTTTTACGGCACAGAACCGAATGCTTTTGTAAAAGAACAATTGTTGAAACTAAAACCCGGGAAAATACTTTTCCTTGCCGAAGGAGAAGGACGAAATTCTGTTTATGCTGCAAAACTCGGTTGGGATGTTGATGCTGTTGATTTTAGTATTTCAGGAAAAGAAAAAGCTGAACGGCTGGCAGTTGAAAATAATGTTAAAATAAATTACCGAATAAGCGACTTAAACGAATTTGAATTCAAGGAAAATTATTATGATGTGGTCGTTAATAATTTTTTCCACACATTTGAAGATTCACGAATATCCATTCACAATAAAGTTAAATCCTCATTAAAATCCGGCGGTAAATATATTTTAGAGGCTTTTGACAAAGAGCAAATAAAACGAAATACAGGCGGACCGAAAAACATCGATTTGCTTTATTCTCTCGAAGAAATCAATAATGATTTTCATGATTTCAATTTTATTCACTTTAGTAAAGAAGAAATAAAACTACATGAAGGACACGGACACGAGGGATTTGCTATTGTAATCCGGTTTGTCGGAGAAAAAGGATAGCCAATAATATTAGCAGACTTTCCTTCTCCGCAAATCCTTTAGTTTGTGAAAATTGGACAACCCAAAAGTTTCCGCATTATCTGGTATTTGTATTTATTGATATTAATATCTGCGAAATCTTACGGTAAACTTCAGTTCGGTTTTACTGTTTTTATCCACATTAATTTTGAATAATACTTCCCCTGCATTTTCTTTTACGAATTTATGTGTGGTTTTTAAAATTTCCCAATTAGTTCCGAGATACCGTTCAACATTAACAGTTATTGCTTTATCTTTTCTATTCGTTAAAGTAATTGAAAAAGTTCTTTGGTAAACTTTGTCTGAAATTCTTTCCTCTTTAACTAATTTTTCTTTGGCAAGAACATCAAAAGCATCGCCGATTTTCAGCTTAAGTTTTTCATTTCTCGGTGTGTGATCAATCCAATCTTCCCCGATAAATTCAATAGATTCCCCGTCCGACTTATAAACCCGTACTTTCCCTTTCGGCATCGGCATACCCATATTATTTTTCTTGCTGTTTTCAAATTCAATAATTACAGCTACTTTATCTTGTCTGTTATAATTGTATTGACCGCTTTTGTACAAAAATATTTTTTTAACCGAAACGTCTTTCGCCTCGAAAAGCGAAATTTGTTTAGTCTCATTGTTAGATAATGTTGTCGGATTTTGTAATTTATAAATATGATATTCAAAAAATGATTTTTGATTAAACTGTGAATTGGTTTTTGCCCGTGCTGCCATGCTAAATTCAGGCATTCTGTCAGCTCGTGGCTGAGCTGCTCTGTGTACATCTCCGGCAACGAGTTTTAAGTTAGCGTTTTTGTATGTAGCTCCTGAGTGGTTTGCAATACTTACCCACGAATTTAAATCTATTTTAGAATCATTTTTATCAAGAACCGCAACATACTCGGCATGCCAATTCATTCCGGTTGTTTGATATGAGATTTCAACGTTTTGTGTTCTGCTAGTTTTTGAATCCAATTTCCAAACTAATGTCGGCTTTGTAATTAATCCGCCCGGCAATTTCTCGACTGATATTCTATATTTATCTACACTTGGAATCATAAGCAGGGAACCGTTTTTCTTTTTTAAAACAATTTGATTTCCAAAAGACGAAAGAAGTTTTCCTTCGATAAGCTCACCCTTATCGTTTATCATTTGGATATTGTTATCAACATATTTTTGCAAAATTTTTGAAAGACTTACCAAATCGTATTGATAATTTTGTTCCATAACATTTCCATTAATATTAATATGAACACTTGTCGGATCAATTTGCTGAGCAACGTCTGTTATTTTAATAGTTGAAATACCGGATTTAATGTTCATTTCTCTTACGTCTTTAACTACTCCGAGATTATTGTTATACACAGTAACGGAAATTGATTTTTGTTTTGCTGTTTGTGCAAACAACAATGACGAAGCTAATAATAACAGCGAAAGTTTTAAAAATAATTTTAAACTCATAATTTCCTCCAAGTGATTTATTGTGGTAAGTTATCAATTGAACAATTAAAAATATCAAAAGTTCTTTTAAATTGTTCTGAAAAATTTTGAGGAACTACAAACTAACCACTCCGATTTTTGTTTGTGAAGCATATCGCAGAATGCTTCAAGATAAAAGATGAAAGTAAAAAGACAATCGCTCACTCACTCACAGAGTTCTGCGAAGTTTCACAAAGCAACAAACTAAAAAGGAAAAATATTATAACAAGAATCTAGTTGTTAATTCTATTGTTAAGAATGGCATTTGGAAAAAGAATTGGGAAAAGGGAAATATATTTTGAATAATTTATTTCAATGAAATTATCAAATTTCAATTTCCCGATTGCGTAATTGTTCCAACAATCTATTTAAATATTCAATTTCATTACTTATTAAAACCATTCTGTGATCAATGATACTTTTTTTGTGAAGCGGAAGTCCTTGATTTATCTTTAAATTTGAAATATTCTCAATGTTTTCAAATTTGAGGACAAGATATTCAATTCGTTTTTCAATCGCCAAAACAACAACAACCCGCGGTAAAAATCCAATACCATAAAAAGCAATATCGAATCTCTTGTCTCTTTCACCTGTTTTAGAAAGTGAATAAAGAATCTCATCGCTTAATATTTTTTTACCCTTATCCGTAATTGAAAATTTACGTGAAGGAGGACCTTTTCCGGTTTTCTTTTTATCAAGGACCCACGAAACGAATTCTTTTTTTTCTAACTTTTTTAAAGCTAAATAAATTGACGTAGTTCCGATTTCTGCCCAATCACGAATTTGTCTTTCTTCTATTAGTCTGTTAAGATCATACCCTGAAATTGATTCCATCTCTAAAATTGTTTCGAGAACAATCAATTCTACATTCGACAATACTTGTGGTTTCGGTGCCATATTTTTTCTAGAATAAAAATAATTTATATTTTTGATATTATAATCGGCATTTATTTAAAAATATTTAGCACAGTAACATATTTCGTTTACATTTTAAAATTTGCATACGCGTATTAAAATTCAACAGTAAATGCACGAATTTTTATTATTTTTTTCTGAAATAATTAAAAAAGAATTATGGTTTCCTTATATTTATTTTTCAATTTTTTTAATCTTATCATTTATGAAAAAATATATACTTATAACATTTTTATTATGTACTTCAATTGTTTCGGCACAAACTATTACGTTTGCTCTCAGCCATACTGAAAATGGCGAACCGGTTGACGCACAATATAATTGGCAAATTTCAAATCAAACATTATCGCTATACATTATTTTAAATAACAACAAACCAATTTCAGCACCCTTAGTTTATTTATTTATTGACAAAAAAGACAGAAACAATTCTTACTATCCGTTTGATAGTAAGGTTATAAAGGTAGATGGCAGCAAAAATTGGGTTGCTTATAATTACAAGTTTATTGAGCCGGGCACATACCATGTTTACTTTCAATCGGCTGACCAAAAGAAAATTGCTGACGGAAATGTGGTAATTATTAGAAAAAGTTTTGATGATAATGCTTTTACAAACGGGCAATCACGATTTTATGAGGAATATCAGCTTAAGTTTTGTGAAGTTGTTATTGCCGGTAAACCGATGAACATAAGCAATTTATTTTCATTACGTAAGCATGGACGGAATGTTTTCTTTTATATGAAAAGTTATCACGCACTTAATACCGAAAAAATATTTGTCAATATTTATACAAAGAAGGAATTTGATTTCGGTTACGAAGAATTTGTCGATTCAAAAAAATATAAAGTTGATCCAACTTGGAACGATACCTTTTTTAAGTATAAATTTTTTAAAGCCGGTGATTATAAAGTAATGATTTTTAACGACAATGAAGAACTAATGGCAACGGAATATTTAAGCATAACAAAGAGGAATAAATGAAAGGAATAATTCTTGCAGGCGGAGCAGGGACGCGCCTTTACCCTATTACAAAAGTTTACAGTAAACAATTAACCATAATTTATGACAAACCACTCATTTACTATCCATTATCAATTTTAATGCTCGGGGGTATTAAAGACATTCTTATAATTTCCAATGAAGAAACCATCCCTCTCTACAAAAGATTGTTCGGAAACGGTTCGCAAATTGGATTGAATATTGAATACAAAGTTCAGGATGCGCCAAACGGAATTGCAGAATCATTTATTATCGGAGAACAGTTTATTGGCAATAGCGGAGTTTCCTTGATTCTCGGAGATAATATTTTTTACGGCAAACTAAATTATTTATATAATGCTTTGGAAAACAATAAAGACGGAGCAACTATTTTTGCGTATCGCGTAAATGACCCGGAACGATACGGAATTGTTGAGTTTGATGACACCGGAAAAGCAATTTCAATTGAAGAAAAACCGGAAAGCCCAAAATCAAATTATGCTGTTCCCGGTTTATATGTTTATGATAATGAAGTTGTTAATATTTCAAAAAATCTGCAACCTTCCGCTCGAGGTGAACTTGAAATTACAGACGTAAACAAAGTTTATATGAGACAAAATAAATTGAATGTTGAAAAAATCGGGCGTGGTGTTGCCTGGCTTGATACCGGAACACCTACTGCTCTTTTGCAGGCATCTAATTTTTTCGGGGTTATAGAAGACCGGCAAGGTTTAAAGGTTGCGTGCATTGAGGAAATTGCTTACAAACATAATTTTATTTCCAAATTGGAATTTGAAAATTTAACTGACAAAATGCCAAAATCATTGTACCGGGATTATCTTATTCGTGTACTTGAAGATAAATAGACGCTCCGTGAGTACTCATACAAGTCATTTCCAAAGTTTAGTAGAATTACTAAATTCCGAAGATTCAATTTACAAACTCTCAAATAAATTGCCGTGGCAAGAATTCAACTTTTTGAAACTCAAAAAGTTGATAATGAAACTATTTGGGCTTTTTAAGGATTAACTAAATAATATTTTTCATCGAAAATATTAGCAGAACAATAAACTTTCACTATTTCATAATTTGGATTAAAATATTTAGCCACCCAAAATAGAACAACTATGGGTGGCTCTAGTTTTAAAAATCTAACCGAGAAATTTTTCCAATAATTTAAGTAATTGTTTTTGTTCGGTTTCGTTTAAGTTATTACTAACTCCGGCAAGTGTTTCCAAATAATCCGGTAAAATAGTTTTTACTTTATCTTTACCTTTTTTAGTTAAATCAGCCAAGATAACTCTTCTATCTTCTTTAGAATGAATTCTTTGAACTAATTTTTCTTTTTCCAGATTATCAACAACACAAGTAATATTTGCGCCGGTAACCATTAGTTCCTCACTAATTTTTTTCAAAGGAACAGGGCCTTCTGAATTTAACACAGCAAGTACACCAAACTGCGGTGCAGTAAGTTTATACGTTAGTACATGTTTTGAGTGAGCTTTTTTAAATCGATCGTTTGCCTTTGCAACAGACGAATACAATTTTGCAGCTAACTGCTTTTTGGTATTTGATGCCATTTTTTACCTCTTTTTTTATTTAGATGTTTTTATTGAACATAGTGTATTGGAAATACATTTTAACTACTTTATTTAAATCTCATTATTCCAAATTAAAAACATTAATACATTTATTTAATTAAAAATAACACTTACTATATTGTTAAATGGCCTATTATAAAGGAATTTAACAAATCAATTTTTTATTGAATAATTCAATAATTATATTTCATATTTACTTTTGAAATATTTCACTAACTAATGATTCTAATGTTTAAAATAAAATTATCAAATTATTTATCTAATATAAAAAAAATAAATGAAATTTCAACTAATGAAATCCTGAATAGTTTCTGTTTCCCTGTTGATAGTAACGGTCAGAAAAATTTTAGCGAATTGCTGCTAAATAATTTTTCTCACTATTTTTATTGGAATCAACCCGAAAATAACTATTCTTTTTGTGCGATTGATAAATTAAAATCATTTTCCGGGAATGGAAAAGACAGAGTATTTGAAACCCAAAACATTATCAATAATTCAAATTTTGTAAATAAAAATAATTTTAACGAATACAATATCGGCTCAGTCCCAATGTTTGTCGGTGGTATGAAATTCTCTTCAGGTATTAAAACTAATCTTTGGAATCGTTATGAAGATTCCGATTGGTTCATTCCGAAATATTTGTTCCTATCAATTGATGGTAAGCAGTACTTTATCTACAATTTCTTTTTTGATGAAAATAAAATAGAAAACATATTGGAACAAGGCGAAACAGGACTTAACTATTTATTAAAAGAGAAAACATTTACAAATCCCGATACTAACTACATTATTAAAACAAGCAACTTTAACCAGGACTACGATAAGTCGGATTGGATGAAAAAGGTTGAAACCGCTCTTGATAAAATTGATAAGGGCGAAATCAAAAAAGTTGTTCTTTCGAGAAAAGTTAAAATGGAGTTTGAAAAAACTTCTAACATCTCCGTTTTACTTTCTAAATTATCAAAGAGTTATCCCCGTTGCTACGTTTTTGCATACGGTAAAGAAGATTCAATTTTCTTCGGTGCTTCTCCTGAAAAATTAGCAAAATTATCTGATGGATTTATTGAAGCAGATGCACTTGCCGGATCTTTCCCGCGAGGGAGAACGGAACTGGAAGATAAAATTCTTGCCAATGAATTAATGATAAGCAAAAAAAACAGGGCGGAACAGCAGGCTGTTGTTGATTCAATCACAAAGTCGTTTGAAAGTTTCAGCTCTCAAATTATTTACGACAATAAACCACAAATAAGAAAGCTTCCTAATATACAGCATCTTTGGACACCGATTAAAGCAAAATTAAATAATGGAAAAAGTATTCTCTCAATTTTAAAAGAAATTCATCCGACACCTGCAATTTGCGGAACACCTTATAATGCGGCTTTACTATCAATAAAAAAATCCGAAGAACACGATCGTGGACTATATGCAGGTATTATCGGCTGGTTCAATTTTGAAAATCAAGGTGAATTTGCAGTTGCTATCCGCTCCGCTTTAATAAAAGGCAATGAACTGCACGCTTTTGCAGGTTGTGGAATTGTACAAGGCTCTGACCCTGAAGCCGAATATGCCGAAACCAAATTAAAACTTCGTCCAATTTCTTCCTTATTTGAATATGAATCAGTCAATTAATCGTAATATTTTATGGGCACAGATTTTTGCCGATAGATTGATTAAAGCCGGGATTAAAAATATTTTAATTTCTCCCGGTTCACGGAATACACCTTTAATTTTTGTATTATCAAATAATAAATTTTTTAATATTAAACTTATTGTAGATGAGAGGACAAGCGGTTTTTTTGCTTTGGGAATAGCAAACGCCACAAAAACACCGTCTGTTATTGTTACTACTTCTGGTACTGCCGTTGCTGAACTTTATCCTTCTATAGTTGAAGCGTATCAGCAGCGAATTCCTTTAATAGTTTGCACTGCCGACCGTCCGTCAAAATTGAAAAATACCGGTGCCAATCAAACAATAAACCAAATAAATATATACCGGAATCATATACGTAAATTTTACAACGCCGGATTGCCTTCCGTTAGTCCTTTGCGATTGAAAAATTTTGCTAAAAATATTGATAATATGCTTGATATTTGTGCTACTTTTAACAAAGGACCTGTTCACATAAACTTCCCGTTTGAAAAACCTTTCGAACCGGATTCGTACACGGATAAAATTGACTCGAAAATATTTGAGGATATTTTTAATTTAAAACATAATTTAAAAACACTGAAAAAGAGTGAAATTAAATTTCCTAAAAAATTTATAAGTGAGTTGCTGAACGAACGGTCTGGAATAATATTTTGCGGAGGCGGTAATTTTTCAAACGGATTCAGAAGCAAACTGACAAAGTTATCCGAAATGTTAAATTATCCAATTATTGCAGACGGTACTTCCCCTTTGAGGATGGGAAAATTCGGTAAGAAAAACATTATTGTAAATGCAACGGCGTTTTTGAGAAGTCCTGTAATTTCAAAAACAGTTGCACCAAAAATAATTCTGCAGTTCGGTAAAGCTCCAACTTCAAATTCGCTTTTACAGTTTATTAAAAATTCTTCCGCCGAGATTTATTCTGTTGATGAATTTGGAGACATGCATGATCCTTCAAGAAAAACAAAACACATTTTTAAGATTATTCCTGAGGAATTTTTAAATTTGCTGATTAAAAAATTGGAAGGAGAAAAAATTGCTTCAACTAATTTTAAGAAGCAGTTATTGTCTTTGGAAAAGTTCTCTGAAAAAAATAAATCAAATATTATTTATAATTCTCACTACCCTTTTGAAGGCAGAATAATTAACGAAATAATTAATAGCATACCAAACAATTCAAACCTATTTATTTCAAATTCAACACCGGTTCGCGACTTGGATTTTTTTGCCCCGAAAACTTCCAAAAATATTTCTATTTTTACAAATCGCGGAGCAAGTGGAATTGATGGAATTGTTTCTACGTCACTGGGAATTGCCGCAGCAGATAAAAAACCTGCGTTTCTTGTTATCGGGGATTTGGCACTTTACCATGATATTAATTCTCTTCAAATTACAAAGGAATACAATATCAATTTAAAAATAATCCTTGTCGATAATAATGGCGGCGGCATTTTCAATATGCTGCCGGTTGCCGAATATAAAACGGTTTTCAATAAATTTTTTAATACTAAATTAAATATTGACTTTGCTGCATTGATTAAGGGATTCGGGTGTGATTATTTTCCAATTAAAAGTTGGAAGAACTTGAGCGATAAATTATCTTCAGGTAAATCCAATTCAAATGTTTCAGTCTTACACATTAAAACCGACTCTAAAAAATCATTGTCAATCCGCCAAAAATATTGGGATTCAGTTGCAAAAAATAATCAGCACTACTAAAATTATTCTCTCAAAACTTTGGCATTTTAATTTCCAATTAAAATATTTCATAAAACAAAAAAACAATAATTCCATATATTTGTAGTTTATATTTTTATTGAATTTAGGAAATTAAAATTATGCCCGAAAAAGAAATTCCCAAGACGTATAACTCAAATGCAGTTGAAAACAAATGGTACAAATTTTGGGAAGACAATAAACTCTTCCACTCTGAGATTGATGAAAGCAAACCATCCTACTCCATTGTAATTCCACCGCCTAATGTTACGGGAATGCTGCATCTTGGGCATATACTCAACAACACAATTCAAGATGTTTACATTCGCTACAAACGGATGAAAGGCTTTAATACTTGCTGGGTACCGGGCGTTGATCACGCTTCAATAGCTACCGAAACAAAAGTAATAAAGTTCCTGAAAGAAAAAGGAATTGATAAATATGACATCGGGCGGGATGAGTTTTTGAAGCACTGCATGGAATGGACGGATAAATACGGCGGAATAATTTTCAAACAATTGCGTAAACTCGGCGTTAGTCTTGATTGGGACCGTTCCCGATTTACTATGGACGACCAATATTATCCCAAAGTAATTGAAGCGTTTGTGAAACTGTATCAAGAAGGACTTATTTACAAAGGCTACAGAATGGTAAACTGGTGTCCGGCTTCAAAGTCCGCTATTTCCGATGAAGAAGTTATTTTCAAAGAGGTACATGGAAAACTTTGGTATCTTAATTATCCGTTGGAAGACGGTACCGGATATTTAACTGTTGCAACTACACGACCGGAAACTATGCTCGGAGATACCGCAGTTGCTGTTAATCCGAATGATGAACGTTTTAAAAAGTATATTGGCAAAAAAATAAAACTTCCGATTGTCGGGCGATTAATACCGGTTATAGAGGATGATTATGTTGAAATGGGTTTTGGAACCGGTGCTGTAAAAATAACTCCGGCTCACGATATTAATGACTATGAAATGGCAAAACGCCACAATCTTGAAATCATTAATATCTTTAATCCTGATGCTTCAACAAATGACAACGTGCCGGAAGAATTTCAAAATCTCGATCGCGATGTTGTTCGTAAAATGGTTGTTAAAAAATTTGAAGAACTCAAACTGCTTGAAAAAATAGAAGACTACACTAACAAAGTCGGGTATTCGGATAGAGGCGGAGTTCCGATTGAGCCGTATTTATCGAAACAGTGGTTTATGAAAATGGACGATCTTGCAAAACCGGCACTTGAAGTTGTTCGTAAAGGATTAATTAATTTTCATCCGAATCATTGGATTAAAACTTACGAGCATTGGATGACGAATATCAAAGACTGGTGTATTTCGCGCCAACTTTGGTGGGGACACAGAATTCCGGTTTGGTATCACAAAGAAACCGGAGAAATATATTGTAACACAAAACCGCCGGAAGATTTGCAAAATTGGGAGCAGGAAAATGATGTCCTTGATACTTGGGCTTCAAGTTGGTTATGGGCTCAAGACGTTTTTACAACGGAGGAAGAACAAAATTATTACTATCCGACCGATTTACTTGTAACCGGCCCTGATATTATTTTCTTCTGGGTTGCCCGAATGATTATGGCAGGGATGCACTTTAGGAACGATCGTTCGTATGAAGAAAGAATTCCTTTTAAAGATGTTTATTTTACAAGTATTATTCGTGATGATAAAGGACGAAAAATGAGCAAGTCGCTTGGTAATTCTCCGGATCCTATTGATGTAATTAACGAATACGGTGCCGATGCTTTGCGATTTACTATTAATTACATTGCTCCGCTCGGACAAGATGTTCTTTTCAGTACTGAAAAATGTGAACTTGGGCGAAATTTTACAAATAAAATTTGGAACGCCGGAAGGTTTCTTTTAATGAACACGGAAAATATTAAAGTCGATGATTCTTTAATTGAAAAACATCATGACTTTACAGACAATTGGATAATTTCACGTTTTAATAATACGGTTAAAGCTGTTTCGGATGCTCTTGATAATTTTGAAATAAATAATGCAACTAAAATTATATATTCGTATGTGTGGAATGATTTCTGCGATTGGTATGTTGAGCTTTCCAAAACACGATTATATTCTGATAATGCGGAAATTCAATCAGCTGTACTCACTCGTGCACTAGCATTGTTTGAAGAAATGCTGAAATTGATTCATCCGTTTATGCCCTTTATTTCCGAAGAAATTTGGCACTTATTAAAAGAAAGAAATGACAAAGAGTCAATTTCGATTACTGATTATCCCGTATTCGATGAGAAAAAGATTGATGAAAAATCTGAAAATGAAATTTCTTATTTGCAAAATATTATAACCGCTCTCAGAAATATCCGGGGTGAAATGAATATTCCGCCT
>Ga0114934_10001275_pt1 | contig 16340 bp, 14 predicted proteins | sample 4SBtaG_2_FD_99695 | JGI IMG/M metagenome (GOLD analysis project Ga0114934, IMG submission 99695) | Deep subsurface microbial communities from Kolumbo volcano to uncover new lineages of life (NeLLi) - 4SBTROV10_white metaG | ecosystem: Environmental > Aquatic > Marine > Volcanic ... | reverse complement strand
GGATGGTTTATTGCATATTTTACTGACGTTGTTACTATAACAGAGTTTGAGGTGGGGCTTAGATTGTTTTTTGAACCATTTTATATAACATATTCATTGATAAAAATTACAGTTTTCGGTTTCTTAATTTCGTCAATATCTGCATATCAAGGTTATTACGTAGAAGGTGGGTCAGTGGAAGTAGGAAAAGCAAGTACAAAAGCAGTTGTTTACAGTAGTATTGCAATTTTACTGTTTAATGTTATTTTAACTCATTTATTATTAGCTTAGTATGTTGGAAGTAAAACAAATATCGAAAAATTTTGGAGATAATACTGTTTTAAACAATATCAGTGCTATTTTCGAAGAAAAGAAAATTAACTGTACCATTGGAAAAAGTGGTTCTGGTAAAACAGTTTTGTTAAAAATTATTGTAGGGCTTGAAAATCCTGACCAAGGAGAGGTTTACTATGATAATAGAGCTTTTATAGGGAAAAAAAATAATTTTCAAAAACAAATCAGACAAGAAATAGGGATGGTTTTTCAAAGTGGAGCTTTGTTTGATTCTATGTCGATACTTGATAATATAATTTTCCCATTGAATATGTTTACTTCTATGACAAAAGAAGAAAAAATTGAAAGAGCAAGATATTGTCTTGAAAAAGTAGAATTGAAAAATGTTGAAAAATTATTTCCGTCTGATTTGAGTGGCGGAATGCAGAAGAGAGCAGCAATAGCAAGAGCAATTGTAAATAATCCGAAATATTTGTTTTTAGATGAGCCAAATTCAGGATTAGACCCTATTACAGCAGGTAAAATAGATTTATTAATAAAAGATATAGTGGATGAAATGAATGTAACAACAATAATAAATACTCATGATATGAATTCTGTCATGGATATTGGTGATAAAGTAATTTTTCTTTCTAAAGGTATAAAAGAGTGGGAGGGGCCTGTTTCTGATATTTTAAATACCAATAATAAAGAACTCAACAGTTTTCTTGAACCATTTTTATCGATAAGAAGAAAATAATCGGATTATTTCGGCTTCTTCAATATAAGTTTTACTAAATCAATTTTTGGTTGTTCAGCTTCTACGATAATAATTTCAAAATCTCCGAAATCAATTTTTTCATTTTTTTCCGGAAATCGTTCTAATTTTTCAAGTATCATTCCTGAAATTGTTTCATATTCTTCGCTTGATTCTATTTCCCAGTCCAATTCTTCATTTATCCTGTCTATTTCTACTCTTCCTGAAAAAAGATATGAATTTTCTCCGATTTTTTCAAATGTCAATTCTTCTTTATCGTGTTCGTCTTCAATTTCACCAAATATTTCTTCCAAAATATCTTCTATTGTTACAATACCAGAAGTACCACCGTACTCATCAACAACTTGAGCCATACTTCTGTTCCTTTTTAGCAGAATATTAAACAATTTTTGAGCTGTCATTGTTTCAGGAACAATTGGAATATCAACCATAATACTCCTTATATTCTTTGGTTCCTGATACATTCCGTGAACATGTACATAACCTAAAATATTGTCGATTGTTTTCTCATAAACTGGGATTTTGGAGTATCCTGATTCTATAAATATTTTTTTCAAATCACTTATTTGTGAATTAATTTCAATGGCTATTATTTCATTACGTGGAACAATGCACTCACGTATTTTTATGCTTTCAAAATCCAAAGCATTTTGAATAATTTTTATTTCATCTTCTATCTCCTTATTATCAATAGAAAATTTTGTTATATATGAGTTTAAGTCTAATTTACCAAAAACAATATCTTTTTTTTCCTTCACATTATTCTTTGTCATTCCTTTCAATATAATATTGCTAATAAATATAGTCATCTGAGTCAATGGATACATAATTATGTATGTTATCCATACAGGAAGTGCAAAGATTTTAAGAGTTTTGTTAGAATATTTTTTGAAAATTGCTTTGGGGATAAACTCTGCTGTTACTAAAATTATTATTGTAGACAAAAGGGTTTGAATAATCAATACACCAAACTCTGAATTTACAAAAGATTCAATAAATGGTTGAAGTAATTTTGCCATTATCAAACCGTAAATTACAAGAGAAGCATTATTTCCTAGCAACATTGTTGCAATATACTCATTAGATTTTTTCAAGAATTTACTTATTATTTTTGCAGATAGTTCTCCTTTCTGTCTCTCTACCTCAATTTTCATCTTGTCGGAACTAACGAATGCAATCTCTAAACCTGAGAAAAATGCCGAAAAAAATAATGTTAATATAACTAAAATATAATTCATAAAATTTTTTTTTAATCTAACTTTATTACATTTGCAAAATTAAAATTAACTTTAATTAAATGAAAATGAAAAAAAACTTGTTTATTTTATCAATTTTTGTTTCCCTAATACTGTTTTCAACATCTTGTAAAAAATCATTAGACGAAACTTTAATTGGTAGTTGGACCAACACTGAAACACAATGCACAGATTTAGACTCTGTTTCTCAAAAAATTTTTGAAAGTTATTCCAGTCAGATTGATTTTCAAAAACAGCTTTTGAACTATCAATTGCAGTCTGCTGACGATTCGGCAAAATTAGCTTTAGAAAAACAATTGAATTATCTTGATAGTGTTCAAAAGACATTAAATATTGATTCTATTAAAAAAGACATAACAGTTAACAATAATTTTGGAACCTTTGTTTTTAATAAAGATAAGACTTTTGTTTTGAAAATAAAAACTGATTCTGTAAATGGTAGCTGGAATATTGTTGGCGATTCTTTGTCTGTAACTATTATGGGAAAAGAAAGTAAATTCTTTATAAATGACTATGACAATAAACAATTTACAATTGTAGATTCAAATGCAGTTTCAAAATTTCCGTTTGCAATTACTTATATTTTCAAGAAAAACTAATTGTAAGATGATATTAAACAAAATAGGCCTAAAGAATATTCTTTAGGTTTTTTTTTGCTTTTTTCTTTAGCAAATTTGGTAATGTTATATTGTATGACCATTTAATTTGAAAATTAGAACAATAAAAATTTGACTTTAAATTTATGCTCTATAAGATATATTTCTTAAAATCCTGTATAATTAAATGGTGTTATTTTTCTTAATTCGTCTTTTACTGATGCAGAGACATCGAGTTTGTCAATAAATTGCTGAATTGTGTTTCTATCAATCTTCTTTCCTGTTCGGGTCATTTCTTTCAATTTTTCGTATGGATTAGGATAATTTTCTCTTCTCAATATTGTCTGAATGGCTTCTGCAACAACTTGCCAGTTGTTTTCCAAATCAGCATTTATGGCTTCCTTGTTAACACTTAATTTATCAAGTCCTTTTAGTATTGATTTGAAAGCAATAATTGTGTGAGCAAAAGGTACTCCAATGTTTCTCAATACAGTAGAGTCAGTGAGGTCGCGTTGTAATCTTGAAACTGGCAATTTTGCTGATAAATGTTCAAATATGGCATTTGCAATACCAAGGTTCCCTTCTGCATTTTCAAAGTCAATGGGATTTACTTTGTGTGGCATTGCTGATGAGCCAACTTCATTAGCAACAATTTTTATCTTGAAATAATCCATTGAGATATATGTCCAAATGTCTCTTGAAAAATCTAGAAGAATAGTGTTGATTCTCTTCATATTGTCAAACAATGCAGCCAGATTATCGTAATGTTCAATTTGAGTTGTGATATTTGAGCGTTCAAGATTTAGTACGTGATTGACAAATGAATTTGCAAATTCTTCCCATTTAATGTCTGGATATGCTACTTTGTGAGCATTCAAATTTCCTGTTGCTCCACCAAATTTTGCAGAAAAAGGAATAAGGTTTAGTAAACCAATTTGTTTTTTTAGCCTTTCGATGTACACTTCAAATTCTTTTCCCAAGCGGGTAGGAGAAGCTGGCTGTCCGTGAGTTCGTGCAAGCATTGCAATATCTGCCCATTCTCCAGCAAGCACATATATTTTTTGTACAAGTTTTTCAAAAATTGGATAGTAAATGTTATCAACAGCTAGTTGTAATGAATATGGGATTGCAGTGTTGTTTATGTCTTGAGAAGTAAGACCAAAATGTATAAATTCTTTGAATTGTTGAAGATTTAATGTGTCAAATTTTTCTTTCAAAAAATATTCAACTGCTTTTACATCATGATTAGTTGTTTTTTCAATATTTTTTATTCTTTGAGCATCTTCAATAGTAAAATTTCTATATGTTTTTCGTAAATCTCTGAATAATTTTTTGTTAAAATTCTCTAGTTGTGGGATACCAAGTTCTACAAGAGCTATAAAATATTCTATTTCAACAAATATTCTGTACTTTATGAGGGCATATTCAGAAAAATATTCTTCGAGCTGTTCTATTTTATTTCTATATCTTCCGTCAATAGGCGATATAGCGAGAAGTGAATCTATATTCATTACAAATAATTTAGCGCAAATATAGGAAAAATATTTGTATGAATAATTATTAGTAAAGTTTATAATCTAGATTTAATTTTGTTAGCTGGTTTATCAATTGATTATTAACATTAACTTTTATATTCTGAGAATACATTTGAATCCAAGTATTTGATTTTGCATCAAAAATTATAAATTCTAGTTTACTTTCTCCTTTATTTTTTTCAAAAGTTTGTTTCAAGTTTTTGATTAAATCTTCATGAATATTTTGAACTGGCAATTTTATAACTAATGAATTGATTTGAAGCTCATCCAACATTTGAATATTTTTTATATTTAATCTAATTTCTTCGTTATGTGGTGATTTTTCATATCTAGCTGAGATAAAAACTTTGTATCCTTCTGATAGTTTATTTTTGAATTCTATGTATTGTTTTGAAAAAAGGGCAAATGAAAAGTTCCCGGAAAAATCTTCTATAGAAATACTTGCCCACGGTTTACCAGTTTTTGTGAATTTTTCATTTACGCTGTTTACAATTCCAGCAAAGTATAAATCTTTGCCATAAAGTTTATTAATGTCGTTTAGTTCGGATAGTTTAGTATTAGTTTTTGTTTCAATAATTATTTTGTCAGATTCGAGAGGGTGAGATGAAAGATAAATTCCAATATATTCTTTTTCTTTTTTTAGTTTTTCTAAATCAGTCCATTCATTTGCTTTATTTATAGGCTCTGGTTTTTTTATTTCTATCTTTGTTTGCAGATTTCCGAAAATTGAATTTGTACTACTATTTTTTTCATTTTGAAAAATAGAGCCATAGTGCAAAAGACTTTCGAGGAAAGTTCCGTTATCAGCTATAGGTGTAAAGTATTTTTCTCGTGAATATTGGCTGATGCTGTCAAGTCCTCCAGATAAAACTAAGGCTTCGAGGACTCTTTTGTTAATTGTATTCAGGTTTACTCTTTCTACAAAGTCGTAAATATCCTGAAACATTCCGTTTTTATCTCTTTCTTTGATAATTTCTTCAACAGGACCTTCACCAACACCTTTTATGGCTTTCATCCCAAAGCGTATTTGTCCCTTCTTATTAACAGTAAATCTGTCGTAACTTTCGTTTATATCTGGACCCAAAACATCGATTCCCATATTTTTGCAATCTTCCATAAAGAAAGATATTTTAGAAATCTGAGAATAATTTCTACTCATTACGGCAGCCATATATTCTGCTGGATAATTTGCTTTCAGATATCCTGTCTGGAATGCTAAGTATGCATAACAAGTGGAGTGTGATTTGTTGAAAGCATAAGAGGCAAAAGCTTCCCAGTCATTCCAAATTTTCTCTGCCATTTCTTTGCTAATTCCATTGTTCTGACAACCATCGTAGAATTTTGGTTGAAGAGTATCGAGCAAGTCCTTTTTCTTCTTACCCATTGCTTTTCTCAGTAAGTCGGCTTCTCCTCTTGTAAATCCTGCTAGTTTTCTAGAAAGTAGCATTACTTGTTCTTGGTAAACAGTGATACCATAAGTCTCGGAGAGGTATTCTTCCATTTCCGGGACTTGATATTCAATTTTTTTTAGACCGTGTTTTCTTGCGATAAAATCATCGATATATTCCATTGGTCCCGGTCTGTAAAGGGCATTCATTGCTATGAGGTCTTCAAAACGGTTGGGTTTCAGATTGCGAAGGTGTTTTTTCATTCCGTCAGATTCAAACTGAAAAACACCAGTAGTATTTCCGTTTGAAAAAAGTTCAAAAGTTTTTTTGTCGGTAAAATCGATAGCATCGATATCTATATCTTTTCCTGTAGAAAGTTTTATGTTTTCTAAAGCATCTTTGATAATAGAAAGAGTTCGAAGACCAAGAAAGTCCATTTTTAGTAAGCCTACGGGCTCTACAAGAGTACCTTCGTATTGGGTTACATATAAGTCTGCATTGTTGGCTTTCATCAGTGGGATATAATTTTCTAGGTCATCTCTACCGATAATTGTTCCACAAGCATGAACACCAGTTTGTCTTATATTCCCTTCTAAAACTTCAACAAAGTCGAGCATTTTTGCGATTTGGCCTTCTGCATTTTCTCTAATTTCTTTTAGTTCTTTTGATTTTTCGTAAGCATCTTTGATATTCTTTGCTTTGTCGGGCACCATTTTGGCTATCCTGTCGGTTTCATATAATGGCACACCTAAAACCCTTCCTACATCACGGATAGCCATTTTTGTTGCCATGGTGCCAAATGTACAAATATGGGCAACACGTTTTTCTCCATATTTTTTTGCAACGCGTCTTAATATATCATCTCTGCCGTCTTCATCAAAGTCAATATCTATATCGGGCATACTTATTCTATCTGGATTCAAAAATCTCTCAAACAGAAGATTGTATTTTATAGGGTCAATATTTGTGATTTTTAAACAATAAGCAATTGCAGAGCCTGCTGCCGAACCACGTCCGGGACCAACAGAAATATTCATATCCCTGGCTTCTTTGATAAAGTCCCAAACAATCAGGAAGTAACTGGCAAATCCCATTTTTGTAATTGTGTCAAGCTCAAAATCTAATCGTTCTTTTATTTCTTGGTCAATATTTTCTCCCCATCTTTCTTTAGCACCTTCGAATACCAGATGTTTCAAATATTCATTATCATCTTTAAAATTATCAGGAATGTTAAAAATTGGCATAATAGGGTCTTTGTCGAGCTTGTATTCTTCAACTTTTTCCGCAATTTCCATTGTGTTTGCTAGCGCTTCGGGATAATCAGAAAACAAATCTGCCATTTCCTCAGGACTTTTAAAATATTCCTGACCTGTATATCTCATCCTGTTGGGATCGTTAAGGTCTTTTTTTGTATTAAGACAAATGAGAATATCGTGAGCTTCTGCATCTTCTTTGTTCAAAAAATGAACATCGTTTGTTGCAATATATTTTATGTTCAACTTCTCAGAGATTCGTACCAATTCCTTATTAACCAACTCCTGAATATCATAGGTTTTTTGATCTCTCAAGGGGTCACCTGTTTTGTGACGCATCAATTCAAGATAATAATCATCTCCGAAAATTTCTTTGTACTCAAGAGCAACATTTTCAGCTTGTTTAATATTTCCTTGTCTGATAAGAGTAGGAATTTCACCACCCAAACAAGCTGATGAAGCAATAATTCCATTTGAATATTTGTGAAGAAGTTCTTTGTCTATTCTTGGCTTATAATAAAAACCTTCAGTCCAGGCATATGAAGCTAATTTCATTAAGTTTTTATATCCTTCTTCGTTTTTGGCAAGTAAAATAAGATGGTAATTTGTTCTATTACCTTTTTTGTAATTTGTATTAAATCTGCTGTCAGGAGAAATGTAAAACTCACATCCTAGAATAGGTTTAATTCCAGCTTTTATTGCAATATTGTGAAATTCTTTCACACCAAACATACTGCCATGGTCAGTAAGAGCCACAGATGACATCCCATATTCTTTGCATTTTGATATCAGATCCTTTAATTTCGTAGCTCCATCCAAAACAGAATATTGGGAGTGTACGTGTAGATGTGTGAATTCAGGCATAATAAATCTTGTTTGTGTGTGCAGTATGTGTATTGCAAAAATATATGTTTTTTTTGTAATATTTTTAAGTGTTAATAAAAAAAATTTCTATATCAATATCAGAAGTTTAACTCAAAATTTAATATTGATTAAATAGAAAAAATAAAAGTCTATATATCAAAATGTAAAAATTTATTTACTGAGTGTGAATTTATTTCAAAGTGACAATTTAATAAAAAGTTGATGATAAAAACTTTTTTAAAATGTAAAAACAAATTCATTAATTAAATGAAATTAGATTATAATTTTTTATTTTAAGATTTGAAAATAATTTGAAATCAAAGTTTTTTTTAAATTTGCAAAAAAAATATGAGTATAGAAAATAATGAAAAGAAACCTATAATAGCTATTACTCACGGAGATATAAATAGTATATCTTATGAAATAATGCTTAAAGGCTTGAAAGATAGTAGGGTATATGAAAATTTTATTCCTGTTATATACGGATCTCCCAAGGTAGCAGCATATTACAAAAAAGTATTAAATTATAATTCTTTGAATCTAAATCATATATCTACTGTTGAGGAAGCAGAAGAAGGAATAATAAATATTATTAACTGTGTTTCGAACAAAGTAAAAGTTGAAATCGGAAAATCGACTGATATTGCAGGAATTGCATCATTGAATGCTTTGAGGCATGTTTTAGTAGATATTAAACAAGGGAAAATAGATATTTTAGTAACGGCTCCAATAAATAAATTTAATATACAGAATGCTGATTTTAATTTCAAAGGACATACAGATTTTCTAAAACACGAATTTGATGTTGATGAGGTGCTGATGATGATGGTAAAAGAAGATTTAAGAGTTGTAGTTGCAACAGAACACTATCCACTTTCAGAAATATCGAATGTTATAACAGAAGATTTGTTATTGTCAAAACTAAGACTGATTAAGAAGACACTAAATATTGATTTTGGAATAAACCAACCTAAGATTGCCGTGTTGGGTATAAATCCTCATTGTGGAGACAATGGATTGATAGGAAAAGAAGATGAAAATGTTGTTATACCTGCAATAAAAAAAGCAAATGAAGAAAATATACTAGCTTTTGGTCCATTCTCAGCTGATGGATTTTTTGGCTCTTCTGCTCAAGATAAATATGATGTTGTTCTTGCAATGTATCACGACCAAGGACTGATACCATTTAAAATTCTTGCCAGAGAAGGAGGAGTTAATTTTACAAGTGGTTTGCCAATAGTAAGAACTTCCCCGGCTCACGGAACGGCATACGATATTGCAGGTAAAAATAAGGCAAATCCAAAGTCATTTATTGATTCATTATATACAGCTTACGATATATGGAAGCGTAGAGAAATATTTAAAAACATTAGACCTCTGAAAAAACAAGATATAGAAAATGAGAAATAGAGTAACTCCTGTAGTAAAATATCTTTTAATCATCAACATTGGAATGTATATATTAACCTGGTTATTACAAAGAACAGGTATTGATTTGTATCGTATATTTGGTTTGTTTAATGTTAAATCTGAATATTTTCATCCTTATCAATTTATAACACACATGTTTATGCATGGTGGATTGTTGCATATTTTCTTTAATATGTACGCATTATATCTTTTTGGAATAATTTTAGAAAGAGTATGGGGGTCTCAAAGATTTTTGCTTTTCTTCATAATAACAGGTTTGGGTGCAGCTGCATTGCAATCATTAGTCAATTGGTGGATGGTTCACAATTTGGCAGATCAAATTCAGCAGTTTATGGTTAATCCTACTTTGGAGAATTTTAAAATACTAGCTTTAAAATATCCTAATTTGCTAAATGGAAATGTAAAAGCAATTATGCAAAATTGGAATTCAGTAGATATTAATCAAATCAGATCTCAACTGAATGTCATTTTACAAAGCCAGATGAATATTCCAACAGTAGGGGCTTCAGGTGCAATATTTGGATTACTTATGGCATTTGGTTTTATTTTTCCTGATGTACCTTTGATGTTTATTTTTATTCCGATTCCTATAAAAGCCAAATGGTTTGTAATCGGTTACGGTATCTTAGAACTATTTTCTGGACTTTTAAATATAACAGGCGACAACATAGCACATTTTGCACATCTCGGAGGAATGCTTTTTGGATATATTATTTTAAAAATATGGTATAAAAAGAATTGGAGACACCCTCAAAATTATTGATAATGTGGAAGAAACAAAATATAATAGTTAAATTAGTAATTGTTAACGTTTTTATTTTTCTAATTATAAACATTTTTAAACTAATATTTTTCTTATTAGATAAAACTATTTATTTCCAGGAATTTTTGACTTTTCTTGCAGTTCCATCAAAATTGCATCAGCTTGTTACTCATTTTTGGACAGTTATTACCTATATGTTTGTGCATGAAAAATTTATGCATCTCTTCGGGAATATGCTATTCCTTTACTTTTTGGGCATTATCTCTATTAGATTCTTTAAGGAAATACAAGTTTTTACGATTTATATAATGGGCGGATTGTCAGGAGCTTTATTATATTTTATTGGATTCAATATATTTCCCGTATTCACAAATCAAGACTTTTTTTCTCAACTTATAGGTGCTTCTGCTTCGATTACAGCAATAGTAATTGCTCTATCTGTTTATAAACCTAAAGAACCTGTACATTTGTTCGGTTTGTTGAGAATTGAATTATGGATTATTTCAGTTTTTATGGTTATTTGGGATATTGCTTCAATACCTGAATCTAACGCAGGTGGACATCTAGCTCATCTTGGTGGAGCTGTTTATGGGCTTGTGTTTGCTCTTTACTACAAAAAAGGAGTTAATATTCAGAACTGGGCAGAAAATATCTTTTTTAGAATATTCGAAATTGGAGAAGTTCCTGTTACTAAAAGAAAAATGAAAGTTATCAAATCGAATCTAAAAAGTAGAGATGACTACACTTTTAAAATGACTCAACACCAGATAAATGAAGAAATTAACAGAATTTTGGATAAAATCTCAGACTCTGGATACAAAAGCCTGACAAAAAAAGAAAAAGATTTTTTGAATAAATTTAATAAAAAAATTTAGAAAATGACCATAAAAGAAGCACAAACTAAAATTGACGATTGGATTAAAAAATATGGAGTGAGATATTACAATGAACTTACAAATATGGCAATACTTACTGAAGAAGTGGGTGAAGTTGCCAGAATTATTTCCCGACAGTATGGCGAACAGTCGTCAAAAAAATCGGAAAAAGATTTGGATTTAGCAGATGAATTGGCTGATGTGCTTTTTGTCGTAATGTGCTTGGCTAATCAAACAGGAATAGATTTGGAAAAAGCTTTGGAACAAAATTTGTCAAAAAAAACAGAGAGAGATAAAAATAGACATTTGCAGAATAAAAAATTAATTTAATTTTGCAGACTTGTAAAAAAAAATGTTCAAAAAAATAAGTATATTTTTAATTACAATTGCTTTTTTAATGCTTCCTGTAATTAATGCAATGGGACAGCCTCCGCCACCTCCACCACAAGATATTCCAATTGATGGTGGACTTATATTTTTACTTTTGGGAGGAGCAGCTTTTTTTGTCAGCAAATTTCGTAAAGAAAATTAATTTTAATGAATTTTTTTTTCAATAATGAGAACTTTTCAGACCATTTAATTTCTATAATTAGGAACTACAATAATGATAAAATTTTTATTTTAGCTGATAACAATACTTTCAAATATTGCTATCCTTTGATAGAACATGTTTTTCTCCAACCACCTTTTATTCTCAAGATTGAATCGGGTGAGCAAGCAAAAAAAATTGGAACTATTGAAAAATTATGGTCAAAATTATTAGAACTAAATGCCGATAGAAAATCGCTTCTAATTAACCTTGGAGGTGGTGTAGTTTCAGATATTGGCGGCTTTGTAGCTTCTACTTTCAAAAGAGGAATCAGTTTTATAAATATTCCAACCACACTCCTTTCTATGGTAGATGCAGCTATTGGTGGTAAAAACGGAATCAATTTTTACAATTTCAAAAATATCATTGGAACATTTTCTAATCCTCAGGCAGTAATAATCAATTCTGAGTTTCTCAAAACTTTACCAAAAGAACATTTGATTTCAGGGTTCGCTGAAGTTGTGAAACATTCTCTTTTGGATTCAGAAAGTGCCTGGCATAAAGTTAAATATATCAATTTTGATGAACCAGATTTTGAATATTTAAGCTTAATTATCAAAGAGTCAGCGAGTTTTAAACAAAAAATTGTGGAAAGTGACCCTAAAGAAAAAGGTGTCAGAGAAATACTCAATTTTGGACATACTTTTGGCCACGCTATAGAAAGCCTTTTTAAGAATAAAAATAAAGAAATTCAACATGGCGAGGCAGTTGCAATAGGTATTATCTGCGAGCTTTTTTTGTCAAACAAAATTCTTAATTTTGACTTTCAGATTTTATTCGAAATATCCGAATTTATTGCTAAAACATTTCCGATATATAAAATAGAATACGACGATTACGATCTGATATACGATTTTATGAAACAGGACAAGAAAAATAAAGATAATAAAATCCATTTTACTTTACTCGAAAAAATCGGCTCACCTATTATCAATCAAAGTTGCGAAAAAGATGAAATTTTTCAGGCACTGAATTTTTATTTCCAAATCAAAGGATAAATCAAAGGTCTTTTGACTTATTTCCCTGAAGGAAGCACATACCAATAAACAGCAAAGAAATGCATAAGAGTTCCCAAAATGACAAAAATATGCCATACCAAATGGTGATATTTGACTTTGTGCATTCTAAAGAAAATAACGCCTAAAGTATAAAACAAACCTCCACCAATAAGAAAAATAAATCCACCAAGTCCAATAACCATATACAAGTGCTTTATGTCGAAGATTATCAACCAACCCATCAAAATGTAAACAATTACATAAAAAAGACTAACATTGCCTTCTATTTTTGCCTTTTCTATACTGCGATACAAGATTCCAGCTACAGCAAGTCCCCATTCAATTCCAAAAACCCACCAGCCGATTGTTCCTTTCATTGCCAATAATGCAAAAGGCGTATAAGTACCGGCAATTAGTAAAAAAATTCCAATTTGGTCAAATTTGAGAAATAGCTTTTTGCCTTTACCAACAGGCAACCAGTGCATTATTCCAGAAAAAGTATACATTAGAACCATAGTTGCTCCGAAGATTGTAGCACATACAATTTCCAAACTACCTCCAAATTTTGAGGCTTTTATAATCAGTAGCACCAAACCAGCAGCACTCAATGCTGCTCCCGATACGTGAGAAATTGCATTTGCTAACTCCTCACCAAATGTAAATTTTTTTGTATTTATAGGCATAGATAAAAATTTTAATGATAATTAAACAATTTTGGGAGAGAACAATTTGCACAAAGATATGAATTTTTGAAAAAATTAAATATCTATATTAAATATTAACCTAAAATTAATGCTTTAAAATTTATTGTTTTTTTAACGAATGCTTTGTAAACAGATTTATTCGTATCTAATGTTTTTTGTAATCTACAAATAAAAAAACCTCAGATTTTTCTGAGGCTTATTTTTGTGGGAGATATAGGAGTCGAACCTATGACCCCCTGCTTGTAAGGCAGGTGCTCTAAACCAACTGAGCTAATCTCCCGTTTGATTTTGTGCTTGCAAAGATACTTGCTTTTTAATAATAAACAAATTTTTTAGAGAAAATATTTTTTACTCGATTATAATTCTCTGAAAATTAAAATCTTATTATTATAATAATTTTTAATTTTTTCTAGATTTATTCGTTATGCGTAATATATTTAGTTTTTTTTATATATTTGAACAAAAAAATGTTTAAAGAAGGATTATTAAAAAACAAAGTCATAATTATCACCGGAGGTGGAACAGGCTTAGGCAAAGCTATGGCAGAAAGAATGAGTGAATTAGGTGCTAAGATTGTCATCACTAGCCGTAAACAAGAAGTGCTTGATGCAACAGCCAAAGAAATCAGCAATAAAAGCGGTAATGAAGTTTTGCCAATTTCAGGTGACGTAAGAAATTACGAAGATGTAGAACGTGTTTTGAACAAAGCAATAGAGCATTTCGGCGAAGTAAACGGACTTATAAACAATGCCGCAGGAAACTTTATCTCTCCAACCGAAAGGCTAAGTGCAAATGCATTTGATACAGTAGTGGATATTGTCCTCAAAGGCAGCTATTACTGGACTTTGGCAGTTGGAAAATACTGGATTGACAAAAAAATCAAAGGGACGGTTCTAAGCACAGTTACAACCTATGCATTCACAGGCTCTGGTTATGTTGTGCCTTCTGCTGTTGCAAAAGCAGGTGTTTTGAATATGACAAGAAGTCTTGCAGCAGAATGGGGAAAATATGGAATCCGTTTGAATGCAGTTGCACCAGGACCATTCCCAACACCAGGCGCTTGGCAAAGACTTGTACCAGACCCCAAATTAGCCGAAAAGCTTATCAATCGCATACCAATGAAAAGACTTGGTGAACATAGCGAGCTTGCAAATCTTGTTTCCTTCCTAATGTCTGATTTCAGTAGTTACATACACGGCGAAGTTATCACTATTGATGGGGGTGAATGGCTTAATGGAGCAGGAGAATTCAATTGGCTCGAAAGAGTAACTCCTGAACAATGGGATATGCTTATTGCTATGAGCAAAAAAGCAAAATAGCAGATAAATGAATTTAGAAATAATTCATCTTTTTGTAAAAAAAATACTAATGCATGCTGAAAGCGGTCACGACTATTGGCATGCATTACGTGTTTTAAACAATGCCAAAAATATTGCAAGTGATTATGAGGGAATTGATTCTGAAATTCTTTACATAGCTGCTTTAACTCACGACATAGCAGACAGAAAGATATTTGCAGATAATAATAATATTGAACAGCTCAAAAGCATTTTGAGGGATAATGGTATATCTCAACAAAGAATTTATTTTTTGCTTGAATTAATTGAAAATGTTTCTTTCAGTTCTGAAAATGGACAAAAAGAAAAATCAACAGAGCTTCAAATTCTTCAAGATGCTGACAGACTCGATGCTATCGGTGCAATTGGAATAGCAAGAGCTTTTAGCTATGGAGGCTACAAAAAAAGAGAATTCTACAATCCTGATATTCCGCCAAAACTTAATATGACCAAAGAAGAATATAAAAAATCTGAATCAACAACTATCAATCATTTTTACGAAAAATTGCTGCTGCTAAAAGACCTCATGAACACTGACAAAGGCAAAGAAATTGCAATACACAGGCACGAATTTTTAGAATTATTTTTGAACCAATTTCTTGACGAATGGAATGGTAGAAAATAATTTTACTTAATTTGCCGAATTATGGCAGGTATTTACATACATATTCCTTTTTGCAATTCAAAATGCTATTATTGCGACTTTTTTTCTCGAAGACCTAATAATTCGCAGATTATAGATGATTATGTTCAAGCCATTTGCAAAGAACTGGATTTGAGAAAAGATTATTTGCAAAATGATAAAATAAAGACAATTTATTTTGGTGGAGGCACTCCGTCGCTATTGTCTATTAGTCAATTAGAAAAAATTTTTACAAAAATTTCAGCAAATTACGATATATCAGACGTTTCAGAAGTTACACTCGAAGCCAATCCAGAAGATGTTACAAATAGTAAATGTGCTGATTTAAAGAGGTTTACAATTGTAAACAGGCTAAGTATTGGCATACAATCATTTTTTGATGCTGATTTGAAATTTATGAACCGTAGGCACTCAAATCTGCAGTCTATAAAGGCTATAGATACATCATTGAACTCAGGATTTGATAATTTAAGCATAGATTTGATTTATGGATTGCCCGGAATGACACTTGAACATTGGAAAGAAAATTTGTCAAAACTTTTTTCATTCGACTTACCGCATTTTTCTGCTTATCATCTGACAATAGAAGAGGGGACAGTTTTTGGAAATTGGGCAAAGAAAGGTAAAATCAAGGAAATTGACGAACAAACAAGTTTTGAAATGTTTTCCTTGCTCGTTGATGAAGCACAAAAGAATGGCTATGAACATTATGAAATTTCAAATTTTGCAAAGCCGGGAAAAGAAGCTGTTCATAATTCAGCATATTGGACAGGCAAGAAATATCTCGGAGTAGGGGCTTCGGCTCATTCTTTCAACGGTAATTCAAGACAATGGAATATTGCAAATATTCAGAAATATGTTGAAAAAATAAATCAAGGAATTGTTCCGTCTGAGATTGAATTTTTAACTAAAAAAGATAAATTCAACGAATATATTATCACCGGACTTAGAACTTCCAAAGGAATACAAAAAGTAACTTTGGAAAGAGACTTTAAAGATTTTTATGATAAAATTAAGAATCGTATTTTAAAATATATAGAATCAGGAATTATTATAGACTATCCGAATAGTTTTGTGC
>Ga0114934_10001273_pt1 | contig 16349 bp, 8 predicted proteins | sample 4SBtaG_2_FD_99695 | JGI IMG/M metagenome (GOLD analysis project Ga0114934, IMG submission 99695) | Deep subsurface microbial communities from Kolumbo volcano to uncover new lineages of life (NeLLi) - 4SBTROV10_white metaG | ecosystem: Environmental > Aquatic > Marine > Volcanic ... | reverse complement strand
CTTACCCCGACGCAATGCAACTGTGGACACAACAAAAAAACTCCAGTCAGAACGTATTCAAAAGTAATAACATGAAGTTACATGGACAACTGTGTCTGCTTTAAAGCCGAAGATCCGTTATATCATAAAATAATTACAGCCATGAACTTGGGTTAATACTTCATGCTTTCGATGAGGCAGCATCGCTGCCAATCTTATCCATATGGTCCCAAAATCGTTGCGATGTGAGGGCGGTTTTGGAAGCATAACAAAAATGTCTCAGCAGAGCCGTTTGTGAAAACTATTCCCCCATCGATCTCTTGCTGTTCGGTCAGATAGCTCTATTAATAACGGCAATAGCAAAATATTCTCCTATACTCAATCCCTGATCACGTTTAGGGCATAGTTTATCCGGGGTATATCCTTTTTTTATTTCAGGTGGTTATGGAATATGAGGGCTCGTAACTAAGAAACTCGGGCTAGGTTGCGTTTATGTGGCGTTAGAGGATGGTTTTACCAAAAAGCGATACGGCCAGGTCCACCGCCGTTTCAGCTGTTTGATTCCTGATGTCTATAATGGGATTTATTTCTACAATATCCATGGAGACAGGTTCATGGGTATCGGCGATAATTTCCATCAGCAGGTGGGCTTCACGGAAGGTCAGCCCCCCAGGAACTGGGGTGCCCACGCCAGGGGCATACATGGGATCGATGCTGTCAACGTCGAGGCTCACGTGAATTCTCTCAATGTGTCGGAGGTGTGACAGCGCTTCATGCATGATGACACTGACGCCACGTTCATCGATGTCGCGCATCGTGTAGGCTGTTACACCGCTTTCCCTGAGCAAGTTACTTTCTTCCGGGTCCAGGTTTCTCACGCCGATGATCACTACGTCTTCGGGCCGCAATTTTACTCCTAATTTGCCTATGTTAACCAGTTCAGAGTAGCCCCGGCCTGTTAGCACTGCAAGTGCCATACCATGAACGTTCCCTGTCTTGGAGGATTCGGGGGTGTTGAAATCCCCGTGTGCGTCGACCCAGATGACCCCCACGGGTGAGATATCTGCCATACCACCAATCGTTCCGATGGCTATGGAATGGTCTCCCCCAAGGAATATTGGAAGCCATCCTTCAGAAACAGCCTCTTTGGCGGCATCGTATGCCGTCGCGCAGGCCTCCCGGATAGCCGGAAGGAGCTCCTGCTTTGTTAAGCTCCCCCTGATGGGGACATGGATATTTCCCGCATCCTTGACGGTATAGCCAAGTTGTTCCAGGCGGGAAGCAAGGCCTGCATAGCGGATGGCACTTGGTCCCATATCAACCCCGCGCTGGGTTTGCCCAAGATCTGTGGGAATGCCAATGATTTGAATCTTATTTCTCATGGGTAATTCTTTATCCAGGCTTTTTTGCCAGGTTGTTCCATAGATTGATCATAAAATCCTGAACGTTTGTGAGAATTGCCATAGCCTGCCCGGACCCGCGATTGGCAAGCTTGTCGGCACCAAATTCGCTCATATCCACGATATAGAAAAAAACAGGACGCACCGTGCCATCTTCTTTGACGTGGTAACTGGGCGTCATGTTCCCAAAGGCGATGGAATGCAGCATGGTTGCCAGTGTGATGACCGTTGTAGCACGCCTTGCATGGACTCGCATGGCATCCTGGGACTCGTATGCGCTGGCAATTACTTCGGGGAGAGGGCCGTCATCGCGTATCGAGCCTGCAAGGACATACGGGATGTCGTGTTTCTCGCATGCATAGATGATCCCGTCATGAATGTTAAGGGCAGGGATGGCGCTCTTGATGGAACCCGCCTGCCTGACGGAGTTCAGGATATCGAGATGGTTGTAATGTCCCATGGGCTGGATTTCCTGGGTATAGATATCCTGGCCTAAACCCGTTCTGAAACAGGCTGCTTCGAGATCATGCGTTGCTAGGGCGTTTCCTGCCAGTAGGGCGTGGCAATAGCCGTTTTCTATGAGGGCTTGCATGGCGTCTCGGCTGTCTTTGTCAAAGGCAACGGCAGGGCCCAGAACCCAGACGATATATCCGTGGTCCCGGTCATAACGGAGGATGTTGTAAAGCTGGTCATAGGAACGAGAGAAGGGTGTTTCACGGGTACCCCTGGTTCGGAAAGAAAATTTGTTCCCATGTTTGTCAGAGTCCAGAAAGAATCCTGATGTGTGAACGAAGATTCCTTCCTCCCCGTTTTCCGTTCTTCCTATCGCTACCTGATCTCCCACTTTCAAACGACGAGGTTCAACGACTTCCAGCGTTTCTCCCTTGAGGACCAGGACACAGTCCATCCTGCTTTCGCGAGCCAGGACCCATTTCCCGTGGCCCAGATGCACATACTCCGGGTAGTTTGAAGTTGCGTGAAAACCGGCCGGTGCCACCCCATCTTTCTTTACGGATTCTATTCGGACAACAGGAGACTGGGTGAGCGGGAGTGATGAAAAATCGGGTGGATTGAATGGGGGATAGGGGGGGTTCATTTTACGGCTCCTTTTTCAGAAAGAAATGCATCATTAGCTTGTTTTATTTGCCTTTCAATCTTGTGTTTCTTGCTATGTAACCACTTAGCAAATAAGGCATTATGTGTCAATCAAAAAGTTTTAGAAGGGTAAGCTTGAGGGTGGTTAGGTCGTTTGACGCAGGCGATTGAAGGTAAACAAAGAGCTTTATACCTCACTGTGGAAGAATGCGGTGCAGGATTGATAGTCTCGTGATGGAAAAACTCATTTAATTATGATAAAATTACATAAAGTGATAAAGGTAAATTGTTCTTCAACAAGAAAAATTTATATGAAAGGCTAATGCATGATGCACTCGCAAAAACTCAGAATTGGAAGGCAATGGAAAAGCCTCAAATTCAAGGCGTGCAAATCCTTTAGGATTAGGCGTAATTACAGTACGCTGCAATGATTAACCCCGTTAAATCGGCTTTGCAGATCGCTTGCGAGAATTTAACGGGGCAGGGGGTGCATAGCAATACAGAAGTAGGATTTTTTGAAAAGCCGTCAATACATGGAAGTAGAATTGATGGAACTGTTAAAGAACATCCTATTTGCACGGCTGGACATATTATTTTCCCGGTGAATCTAAATGTTTTTCTTTTGCATAGGTTTTTTAAAAGATTAGCATAGTACCTTTAAAGGTTTTTTTGCTTAGATAACTTTATGAATTCTGATATTAGATTAGAACAGATTCCTGCTTGTGGAACCACTGTTTTATTGTTTCAGGGTGATACCATTACGTTTACCTTGATCGTTAATCGTGATGTTGAAGGGCATGCCTGGGTACGCACCAGCTTAGGGCATGCCAAGATCGCAAGAAGGGAAGCCATTGAAAAAATTGAGATTCATAAACCACCACCTGGAAAAGACTGGTACGATTTCCCAATGGAGAAGATTGATGCCAGCCATTTTCGTATTACCCTTCCGCTGGTAGATGTGGGTCATTTTGGTGCCAAGTGCTTTTTAATGGAAAAAGGTAAGACGGAGCCTATATGGCCATTCGGGGACAATACGGTTATTAATGTTGAGCCCGCATCTGCCTGTTGCGCTAATATTATTTACAATGCATTTGTAAGGCAGTTTGGTCCAAATAAAAAAGAGAAGGTAATCCCGGCTAAAGAGGATGAAAAGTGTATTGAAAAACTCGATAAAACAAGCTATTCTGTAATTCCACCTTCAGGGACTTTTCGGGATTTTATTTCTGAACTTGATTTTATTATAGGAAGCCTTGGTTGCCGAATTATCCAGCTATTGCCCATTACCCCAACGCCGACAACCTTTGGACGGATGGGGCGCTTCGGGAGCCCTTACGCGGCGCTAAGTTTTACGGATATAGATAGAGCACTGGCGGTTTTTGATCCCCGCATAACCCCTTTGGAGCAATTTATTGAACTGGTGGATGCGGTTCACTCACGAAGTGCAATAATCATTATCGACATCGCGATCAATCACACAGGCTGGGGTGCAATCCTTCATGAAATCCACCCGGAATGGCTGGCAAGAGATGAAGAAGGAAAAATTGAGGTGCCCGGGGCATGGGGAGTTCGCTGGGAGGATTTGACACGTCTTGATTACAGCCACGAGGCGCTTTGGCGTTATATGGCGGATGTTTTTCTTGTTTGGTGCCGTCGTGGTGTTGATGGATTCCGCTGCGATGCCGGTTACATGATTCCTACTGAGGTTTGGAAATATATTATAGCCGTTGTTAGGGAACAATATCCGGACACAATCTTTTTTTTGGAGGGACTGGGCGGTAAGATTTCGGTTACGGAAGAACTTTTAGAGTATGCCGGTTTTGACTGGGCCTATTCGGAACTCTTTCAAAATTATACTCGAGCGCAGATTGAGAATTACCTTCCGGGCGCTACGGCTATTTCTCAAACAAAGGGACTGATGGTCCATTTCGCAGAGACACACGATAATGATCGGCTGGCAGCACGGTCTAAAACTTATGCCAGAATGAGGACAGCCCTTTGTGCCTTGTGCTCAAAAAATGGTGCCTTTGGTTTTGCCAATGGTGTAGAGTGGTTTGCCACTGAAAAGATAGATGTCCATGATGCAAATTCACTGAACTGGGGTGCACCAGATAACCAGGTTTTGCATATTCGGCGCATTAACGCAATTCTCAGGGTACACCCATGTTTTCAGGGAAAAACCAGGCTAACCATGCTACAGGAGGGTGATGGAAATAATATTGTCCTTTGGCGGCAGCATTTGCCTTCCAAAAGTGAACTTCTTATTGTAGCAAATCTTGATGACCAGTTGGGAAATACCGCATTGTGGAAGGTTAAGACACTTGATACGGATTATGATATTTCATTTGATCTCTTGTCAGGAAGGGAGGTATCACTTGTTAAGTCAAAGGGGATGTATGTTAGGAACCTAAATCCTGGGGAAGTCCTGTGCCTTTCTCCTAATAGCGGAGATATCCATCTAATTGAAGAGGTGATGGAAAAGCCATTTTCTGAACCGGAGAAGCTGAGGATACAACGACTTAAAACGAAGGCCCTTGAGGTTTTCAAATTTTATCGGGGGATGAGAGATTTGGGGTCCTTCTCGCCAGAATCGGCGGCCCAGGCATTGGCTGAAGACCCTGTTGCCTTTTGTAAGGGCTTTAACTCGGTTGGTGATGACCCGAAGGTTGTTATATGGCAATGGCCCCGGGATTTGAGAAGAGAAGTAATGATTCCTCCGGGGCATTTTTTGCTGGTTCGCTCAGATTATCATTTTGAAGCAAGCGTATTGGAAAATGGTTATGTACTTACCTTGGAGAAGAGCTTGCGTGCAAAGGATGGCACTTTTTTTATACTTTTTATTCCACTTGACAAACCGTTAGTTCACCATCGCCGCACGATGAAACTTATCGTTTACGAACCCCGTGGCACCAAACATACAGGAGCTTCCCTGCTTTTTTTGACGAGTGCAAAAAATGCAAGAGTGAAGCAGGAGTTTGACCGTGAATCATTGCTGCAAATCCCGCTCCTGTTCCTGGATGTAAATGGAAGGGGTGGGATGTCACGCACGAATGTCTTTTGGGAAAGGATAAACAGCCGTTATGATGCATTGCTTGCAGCAAACCTGAGCGATGAATTTCCTGAAGATCGACGGATTATGTTTACCCGGTGCCGGGCCTGGGCTGTTTTCCAGAGCTATTCACACGAAATAAACAGTAAATGTCTTGAACGGTTTTCCTTTGATTATCATTCCGGAGGGTATTGGTTATACAGGGTTCCGGTTGGTCAGGGAGAGCATATTTTGCTTTTCGTTACCATTGAGATGGCGCCACTTGAAAATGAGGTTCGAATTGTTTTCAATCGATTACGGCCTGATAGTCATCAAAACTGCCTTCCTGACCATCGAAAAATAAAAATCATCTTGAGGCCCGACATAGAGGACCGTAGTTTTCACGAGAACACCAAGGCGTATCTTGGCCCTGAGCGGTTGTTCCCGGCATCCGTAACCCAAAACGATGACGGTTATGTCTTTTCGCCCTACCCTGACCACCGGCTGGAGATGCACATTTCAAGTGGAATCTTTGTCATGCAGCCTGAATGGCATTATATGGTCCATCGCCCCCTTGAAGCTGAAAGGGGATTAGACCCTGATTCCGATTTATTCAGCCCGGGATATTTTTCCTCGCTCTTGGAAGGGGGGCAGAAGGTGATCTTGACGGCACGAGCCCTGACTTCTAAGGGAAAAGACAATGGCGAGAATGGGCGGCAACAAATGGAAAATGAAGGTATCAGGCAGCCCCCATTGCGTGAAACAGGCAAGGGCTATGGGCTTGAGAAAGCCCTTGAAAGGGCCTTGGACGCTTACATTGTGAAACGGGGGAAGCTTAAATCTGTGATTGCCGGTTACCCGTGGTTTCTTGACTGGGGGCGGGATTCCTTGATTTTTTCCAGGGGATTAATTGCATCCGGTAGAACAGAGGATGCCAAGGCTATTCTTAAACTTTTTGGCTCTTATGAGGAGCAGGGGACGCTACCAAATATGATTCATGGGAACGAAGCAGGAAACAGGGATACCTCGGATGCCCCACTGTGGTTTCTGGTGACCAGTTCCGATTTGCTTAAAAAAGCTGAGGATGCAAATATTCTAAACACGATGTGTGGTGAAAGAAGTTTGCGTGAGGTTGCTTTTTCAATTGCCCATTCACTGGTTGCCGGCACACCGAATGGTATAAAAATGGACCCTGAATCATGCCTCCTTTTCAGCCCAGAGCATTTTACATGGATGGATACCAATGACCCAGCAGGAACGCCGCGAGAGGGGTATCCCATTGAAATCCAAGCGCTTTGGTATGCGGCTCTGATGTTTCTCTCGGAAGTTGATGAAGGTAAAGAAGCCGATAAATGGAGGGAAATTGCTGAGGGAGTTCGGCGTTCGATTAAAGAGTTTTTCTGGTTGGAGGAGGAGGGCTACCTCTCGGATTGCCTCCATACAGGGAGCGGGAAACCTGCCGCTCAGGCGGAAGCAGATAATGCCCTTCGCCCGAATCAGCTTTTGGTCATTACCCTGGGTGTACTGGACAATCCAGAGGTTTGCCGAAGTATCTTAGATGTCTGTCAGGAATTGTTGGTTCCCGGTGCTATAAGAAGTTTGGCAGACAGACCAGTTTCTTATTCCCTTCCTATCGTTCATGGAGGGCATGTCATCGGAGATCCAAATAACCCTTACAGAGGGACCTATGCGGGCGACGAGAGCACCATGAGAAAACCAGCGTATCACAACGGGACGGCATGGACATGGTTATTCCCTTCTTTCTGTGAGGCGTGGAATATGGTATATGGAAATAGTGGTAGAGAAACGGCCCTGAACTGGCTTGCGAGTTGCACATGGCTGATGAATAGAGGCTGTATTGGCCACCTGCCGGAAATTACTGATGGTGATTTCCCCCATAAACAGCGTGGGTGTGATGCACAGGCATGGGGCGTGAGTGAAGCCTTGAGGGTTTACAAAAAGCTGATTTGATTTATTCCGGGGTTTAAGCTAAAATTCACGAGAATTTTGTTCTTTCTCCCTGGAGGGAGTTATTATGTTCAATCTAAAAACTTTTCAGGTTTTTCCAAAGGTTCCCGAGCCTCTCTCTTTTCTTAGTGTGTTGTCTTATAACCTCTGGTGGTCGTGGAACTGGTATGGGGTTGAGTTGTTTCGCCGCATGGACCCTGTCCTTTGGGATGAGGTCCAGGGAAACCCCCTGGTGTTTGCAACAAGGATTCCGGAAAAGCGGCTTGATGAACTGGCTTCTGACAAGAGTTTTTTAGCACTTCTTGATGAGGTAAAGGAGAGGTATAAAAATGAGGTTATCTCCCCGGTTAGTAAACCGCAGATGCCTTATGGGATAGAAGGTGGAATTGCCTATTTTTCCATGGAGTTTGGTATTCATGAGAGCCTGCCCCTTTTTGCAGGTGGTTTGGGTGTTCTGGCTGGTGATCATTTAAAAACAGCTTCCGAGTTAGGTATTCCTTTGACGGGGGTGGGCCTTTTCTACCGGCAGGGCTACTTTCATCAATACCTTACCCATGATGGATGGCAACAGGAAAGCTACCCGGAAACCGATGAGTATTATCTTCCCATGGGAAAAGCCAGGGATGACTTGGGGAACGCCGTTAAAGTTTCTGTAAATGGCCCGGATGGGGACATCATAGCCCAGGTGCATAAAGTTAAAGTCGGGCGTTTATTTCTTTACCTGTTGGATACAAATCTGCAGGAGAATCCTCCTGAAATAAGGGGGATTACAGAAAGGTTGTACACAGGGGAAGCAAAATCACGGCTGGCGCAGGAGGTTCTCCTTGGAATCGGGGGTTTTCGCGCCCTTAAGGCACTGAACATCTTCCCGAGGGTTTTACACTTAAACGAGGGGCATAGCACGTTTGGCATACTTGAGCGGCTGGCTCAGACAATGGAGATGTATCATGTTGATGTAAAAACCGCCCTTGAGATTATCCCGAGAATCACCCTTTTTACAACCCACACACCCGTTGCGGCGGGTTTTGATACCTTTCCTCCAGAACTTGTCAAGCCTTATCTAATTCCTTTTCAAGAACGTTTGGGCGTAGGTGTAGATGAAATACTGTCCTGGGGACAACAGGGCGAACCTGGATCGAAAGAGCCTTTTTCCATGTTTATCCTGGGGATGAAGATGTCCCAGTATATCAACGGTGTCAGCAAATTACATGGCAGTGTTTCGCGTCGTATCTTTGCACATCTGTGGCCTAATCGTCCCGTGGATGAGGTTCCAATCTCTCATATTACGAATGGCGTCCATATTACGACGTGGATGGCCAGAAGAAAGTTCAAGCTTTTTGAAAATTATCTTGGTGTTGATTGGCATCTCCACCCCACGAGTCCGGATATTCTCAGTAAGGTTGATGAAATCTACGATGAGGAGCTATGGAATACCCATCAGACGTGCCGGGCAAGACTTATCGGCAAGTGCAGGCAGTGCATGATTAAACAGCACCAGCAGCGCAATGCCCCAAAGGCCTTCATGCAAGAAGTACAATCCGTTCTCGATAATAATGTTTTAACGATCGGGTTTGCCAGACGTTTTGCTACATACAAACGTGCAAATCTCCTCCTTCAGGACCCTGATAGATTGGAGGCAATGATTAATTCTAAAACTCATCCTGTTCAGTTTATTTTTGCAGGGAAGGCCCACCCCAAGGATAGTGAGGGAAAGGAAATAATTAAGCGCATCATCCAGTTTGCTAACCGTGACTCTGTCCGCCATCGGTTCATATTTTTAGAGGATTACGATATCCACCTTGCACGCTTTCTCGTGGGTGGTTGCGATGTGTGGCTCAACACGCCGAGAAGGCCCATGGAGGCCTGCGGCACATCCGGTATGAAGGCAGCCCTTAACGGGTGCTTAAATGTCGGTGTGCGTGATGGCTGGTGGTGTGAGGGATATCGCGAAGGGTGTGGATGGAGCATTGGTAATGGGGAGGAATATGAAGACTACCAATATCAGGATCAGGTTGAAAGTAGGGCCCTTTATAATATTCTGGAAAATGATGTTATCCCAACCTATTACGAAAGTGGTAGAGACCGATGGATAAAGATGATGAAGGAATCGATTAAGATGGCCTTGCGTGAGTTTTCCTCTCATCGCATGTTAAGAGAGTATGAACAGCGTTTTTACTTACCCATTGCAAGGCGCTATGATGAATTAATAGCTGAAGATACAAAGGAAGCCGTGAATTTGAAAGAGCGGCATGCCCATCTTCAAGCCTTTTGGGATAAGATTCACATAGAGCCCCCCGTTCAGGCAAAGAAGGGGCCTTTTAGGGTTGGGGAGGCATTTACTATTTCTGCAATTGTTGATTTAGGAGAGATAAGTCCGGATGAGGTGGCCGTTGAACTTTACTACGGTATTTTAACGTCTTTAAATGTTGTTGACCAAAGTCAAACCGCACGGATGATTGTGGAAGAAAATCTTGGGGACGGTAAATATCGATATGGCTGTTCTGTCATCTACAAAGTGGCTGGTCGTTATGGTTTTACCGTCAGGGTTGTCCCCGAAGGAGACAGTTACCTGAAATTCGATCCGGAGCTTATCACATGGGCTGATAAGTAGTTTTATAGAAAAGAGAGTAAGAATTTGACTACGCGAGTAAAAAAACCGCGCATTTTGATCGTTACGCCGGAAGTAACACGTCTCCCCAAGGGGATGGGAAATTTGGCAAACGTCCTGGAAGCAAGAGCAGGAGGGCTGGCAGATGTTTCATCTGCATTGATTACCTCATTGTTTAATCTGGGGGCCGATGTTCATGTAGCCGTGCCACACTACCGTGCTTTGTTTAATTTCCAGCGTAATATTCCCAATCCCCTCCAGAAAGAGGAGGATATTATCACAAAGCGCATTCCCAAAGAACGGATCCACATGGCACAGGACCGAGCGTTCTTCTATCGTAAAAGTGTTTATTCAAGATATAGCCGGATAAACATGCTGACGAGCCTCGCCTTTCAACGCGAGGTTATAAATAATATTATGAGGGAGGTTAAACCGGATATTGTTCACTGCAATGATTGGACAACGGGTCTGATTCCTGCCGCCTCCAGATATATGGGTATCCCCAGCTTGTTTACTGTGCACAACATTTATACGGTAAAAACCACGATGGCTCATATTGAAGACAGTGGAATTGATGCGGCTGCCTTTTGGAAGAATTTATATTTTGAGAGAATTCCCAGCATTTATGAAGAGGCAAGGGAAAATGATCCTGTTGATTTTCTTACAAGTGGCATCTTTGCTGCGCACTTTGTTAACACTGTGAGCCCAGGCTTTTTGAAGGAGATCGTAGAGGGGGAACATGCCTTCATTGAGCCCCAGATACGGAGTGAGCTGAAGAACAAGTGGGACGCGGGTTGCGCGTTTGGAATCCTCAACGCCCCTGACCCTTCCTATAATCCTAAAAAAGACAAGGCCCTCTATTTTCACTTTGGGACTAATAACTTTGTAAGTGCGAAAAGGAAGAACAAATCTTCCCTTCAGAAACACCTTGGTTTGATACAGGATGAAAAGGCGCCGCTTTTTTTCTGGCCTTCCAGGCTTGATACCGTTCAAAAGGGATGCCAGTTGTTGGCGGAAATTCTCTACAAGGTTGTTTCTCGATACTGGAAGCAGAATCTTCAGATTGTCTTTGTGGCAAATGGGGAGTTTCAACGTCATTTTAAGGACATCGTCAGCTTCCATCGGTTGCGTGATCGCGTGTCTGTTTGTAACTTTGATGAACATCTGGCAAGAAAGGCGTATGGTGCTTCAGACTTTGTTCTGATGCCGTCACGTTTCGAACCCTGTGGCCTTCCACAAATGATCGGTCCTATCTATGGGGCACTTCCAGTAGCCCATGATACCGGTGGAATACATGACACGGTGACCCATCTAAACGTCGAGAGAAATTCCGGTAACGGATTTCTTTTCAAGTACTTTGATTCAGCCGGTCTTTCCTGGGCCATTGATCAGGCAATGGCATTCTATAACCTACCGGAACGTGTTAAAAACAGACAAATCAGAAGGATTATGGGTAAAAGTATTACCACCTTTAACTATAAAAATACCTCTCAAAATTATATAAATCTTTATGAAAAGATGCTGCAGCGGCCTCTCCTGAACTGACAGCTTTAACGGGTTAAAGAGGCTTGATTGAATGGAAATAATTACGATTGAAAGTTTTAAAAAGAACCTTTTAAGGAATTCTTTTTTTTGCAGATCATGTCTCAGGTGATTAATTATTTCACGCCCTTCTGGGAGCGTGATCCTTATTTAAAACCGTATAGGCCTTTTCTTGAAAAGCGATGCCTGAAGATAAAAGAAATGGAGGAACGTCTCACCAGAGGGAAAATGAACCTGGTAGAATTTGCCTCCGGTTACAAATACTTTGGTTTGCATCAAGGTGAAACCGGATGGATTTTTCGTGAATGGGCACCCAATGCGAAGGCAATTTACCTGATAGGCGAATTGAGTGACTGGAAGGAAAGAAAGGACTTTTTACTTAAGCCAAATGGTAAAAACGGGGAATGGGAGATTCGGCTTCCGAAAGATGTTTTAAGGCATGGCGATTTATATCGCCTGCGTGTCCATTGGCCCGGAGGAAGTGGTGATCGGTTGCCCTCGTATGCCAATCGTGTCGTTCAGGACCCAGAAACCTTGATTTTTAACGCCCAGGTTTGGGCGCCTGAATTGCACTACCAGTGGTACAACCCTAACTTTAAACCACGGCAAGACGGGTTTTTAATCTATGAGGCCCATGTAGGTATGGCTCAGGAGGAAGGGAAAATTGGTACTTACAGGGAGTTCACTGATAATATTCTACCTATGATCGCTGGAATGGGTTACAATGTAATTCAGCTGATGGGCATACAGGAACACCCCTATTATGCCTCCTTTGGTTATCATGTGTCTAATTATTTTGCCCCTTCGTCCCGTTTTGGTACACCGGAAGATTTGAAAGAATTAGTTGACACAGCCCACGGGCTTGGCCTGACAGTTATAATGGATTTGATTCATTCCCATGCAGTGCGTAACGAGACCGAGGGATTGAGCCGTTTTGACGGGACCTATTATCAGTACTTTCACAAGGGGGAAAGAGGGATACATCGTGCATGGGATTCCAGATGTTTTGACTATGGTAAACCACAGGTACTCCATTTTTTGCTTTCAAACTGCCGTTACTGGCTGGATGAATATCATTTTGACGGGTTCCGCTTTGATGGGATTACAAGTATGTTATATATCCATCACGGCTTGGAGAAGGCATTTACCTCCTACGACGACTATTTTAATGAAAGTGTCGATGAAGATGCACTTGTTTATCTTACACTTGCAAACAAAGTTGTTCATGAAGAACGTTCTGATGCGATTACGATAGCAGAAGACATCAGCGGAATGCCTGGCCTGGCAGTGCCCGTATCCAAGGGGGGCAATGGATTTGATTGCCGTTTTGCCATGGGGATCCCTGATTATTGGATCAAGTTAATTAAGGAGGTGCCTGATGAATCATGGCCCATGGATCACCTGTGGTATGAATTGACTAATCGGCGAGCGGACGAAAAGACGATCAGCTATGCTGAATCACACGATCAGTCACTCGTAGGCGACCAGACGATCATCTTTAGACTGATTGGGGATAAAATGTATCATCATATGCGGGTTGACGATGAGAATATCACCGTTGACCGTGGGATTGCCCTGCATAAAATGATTCGACTCATTACCCTGGCTACTGCCGGTAATGGATATCTTAACTTTATGGGGAATGAATTTGGCCATCCGGAATGGGTCGATTTCCCAAGGGAAGGAAACAACTGGTCCTATCACTATGCCCGTCGGCAATGGCACCTGAAGAACGATCCAAATCTTAAATATCACTTCCTTTCAGATTTTGACCATGATATGTTGAATCTTGTTGAAAGATATGGGCTCCTGCGGGGCGAGAAATTAGAGCTACTATACGAGCATAATGACGATAATGTTATTATCTTTTCTCGCGGAGGGTTAGTCTTTGCATTCAATTTTCACCCTGAAAATTCCTATACAGATTACAGATTTAAAGTCCCGAAGGGTGAATACATTCTTGTTCTTAATAGTGATGACAAGCACTATGGCGGGCAGGGTCGTTTACAAGCATTTGAAAGGCATTGGGCGATTCAAAAAGGGGATACCAGCGAATCGCCTTACTTTCTACCGCTATATCTTCCGACGCGTACGGCCTTAGTTTTACAGCGAGTAATCGATTGACAAGAAAGGCCTTGCTATTTATTTTCTAATCGGAATTTTAAGGTTTCTAAGGCACTGGATGCGGGAAGTTGAATGAAAACATCTGTGATAGCGGATGTGTATTCAGAGGGGCAAACGTTGATTTCTATGATGAAAGCACCGCTTTGTTTCGCCTGGCGAGGGATCTGCCCTGCCGGGAAGATCACGCCTGTTGTGCCGATAACAATCATCAGTTCCAGATTTTTCAGGAGTTCCTCAGTGCCGCGCCGGGCTGAAGATGGAATATTTTCTCCGAAAAAGACAAAGTCTGGTTTGAGGATGGTGTTGCACTGTGGACAGCGGGGAGGTAACCCCAGTTTATCGAAGTCCGCAGGGGTTTGGTGTTCGCACCTGGGGCAGACGAGGATACGGGTGTTCCCGTGAAATTCGACTACATTTGTGTTTCCCGCCTTGTGGTGGAGATTGTCAATGTTTTGTGTAATGATACCCGAAAGCAGGTTCTGATGTTCCATCCAGGCGAGGACATGGTGGGCGGGGTTGGGCCGAGCGTTACTTAGGGGGTTGAAAAACATCTTATGGATTACAGGCCAGCATTCTTTACCATGTCTCATGAAATAATCGATTTCAAGGTATTTTGTATCTATCCTTGACCAGATGCCGTTAGGCCCCCTGAAATCGGGAATCCCGCTCTCTACAGAGACACCTGCCCCGGTAAAGGCGATGGTTTTCCGGCTCGTCTTGATAAGGCGAACGGCCTTCTCAACAGATTTCCGAATAACGCTTGGGTCAACTGCCATGGCCATATTGTAAGGGGTGAATTCAGGCTTGACAATTCCTTTTTTGTTTGGATATGATCACCACGATGCCGGAGTGGTGAAACTGGTAGACGCAGGGGACTCAAAATCCCCCGGGCCTCGTGCCCATGTCGGTTCGAGTCCGACCTCCGGCACCAATCATCTCGTTTATCTGGTTTGTCTGGTCTATTTCGTTCGTTTTGTTGTCTACATTTTCACATAGGATTTTCGTCTTTTTATCTTTGATGTTGAGGCATCGTTTTTAGTAAAAATGATTTTTTACGAATCCGTTATCTCTTTGTGAAACCCAAGGAACCGCAAGGCCAGAAGACTTCCCACAGTTATCACTCCGACGAGGCTGATGCCGATTCCAAAAGAGCCAAGATCGCCCGCAAACCCGATGATAGCAGGGATGGCTCCACCACCGATAAGAAAACTGAAGGGAATCGTGAGGGATACAGTGACGTTTTGGATGTCGTGGGAGGTTATTCTGGATAGGGCGTCAAACCCGGGTGGAAAGAAACAAACAGCGAAGAGGGGCTGCAGGAAGATCATGGGCAGGAGGAAATTTCTCTTAAGTAACCCCAGGAAGATCGTGGTTGTTCCGCTTGCCACAAAGATAATTTCAATGGTTTTTTTTGACCCTATCTTGTCTGTAAGCCACCCGGAGATCAACGTCATAAAAAGCCCCGAGATTCTTGACAGTCCGATGAGAGTATTGACCCATGTTTCGTCAAACCCCCTTTCGGAAACAAGGTACAGGGGCAGCATCGTATAGACGCCAAGGCTTCCTGCCATGCCTAATCCGAAGATGAAGACCATGATCCAAAAGCTCCGGTTGGTGAGCAGGGCTTTCATGGTTTTGAAATTGGGGGACTGCCCGTGAAACTTTCCCCCCTTTCCAAACTTGAGATAAGAGAGGCTTACGATGATGGCACATCCCCCGATGATATAAAAGATTTTCTCCCATGACATCCATTTTAGAAAGAGTTCCGTAAGGAGTGGGGCGGTAATAAACCCTAAGTTCGGTGCCCATTCGTGAACAGAAAAGGCCTTGCCCCAGTTCTTTGGGGAAACGAGATGTGTGATGGTCGCCAACCCTGAGGGCAGATAAAGACCTGTCACGAATCCAAGGAAGATGAGACATATGATAATGGTTTCATAAGAAGCGAAAGTAGGGAGGATCACGAGGAAGGTTCCGGTTCCAATGCCGCTTATGGCGATGACGTTATTGTGAGTAATCCTTTTGCTGATAAATCCTGAAAGAAGCATAGCAGTGCAGTATCCGAGCGAGATAAAAAAGAAGAAGGAACCTGCCTTGGTGTGGCTGATGGAAAGGCTCTTTTCGATGGTCGGCATAAGGGGAGCGAAGATAATGCGTGATATAAAATTGAGGTAGAAGATGGATGCAAGAAAAAGGATGTGGGGAATGGCACCCGTAAGGGTTTTCTGAAAATGAATGAATACGTCTGGATTTGATTTCATGGTGTTAAAGTTTGCCCGCATGTTTTATATCTGGTTGCGGGTATGCCACATTTTTTTGAGTATGGCAATGGGAATGGGAATGCTGTGAAGGTGCTCTGCAGCCTGCAGGTAGGCTTAAACAAAACCGAGAATTTTTCTGGTCTCTGCCGGCGAGGCAACATCCCGGCCATATTCCTTTGCGATTCTTGTGATGCGTTCCACAAATTGGGCGTTTGATTTTGCCAGCGCCCCTTTTTTATAATAGATGGCGTCTTCCATGCCCACCCTGACATGTCCCCCCATGGTCATGGCCATCATCGCCATTGGGAGTTGGCTTTTTCCAACGCCAATGGCAGACCATTTTGCATCTT